>JAABUZ0100000222.1_pt1 | contig 151415 bp, 120 predicted proteins | sample 5562091 | NCBI WGS metagenome assembly JAABUZ01 (sample SAMN12813069, study PRJNA571459) | rock metagenome | isolation source: Antarctica rocks | place: Antarctica: Victoria Land, Linnaeus Terrace sud | collected 2015-12-21 | reverse complement strand
GGTGATGCCGGGAGACAACGTGACGATCGTGGGAGAACTCATTGCTCCGATCGCGATGGAAGAGGGTTTACGGTTTGCGATCCGCGAGGGCGGTCACACCGTCGGTGCAGGCGTCGTTACCAAGATCCTCGCTTAGAAACAAATACTCATGGCAGCAATTGCTCCTGTACGCAGTGCGTTTGAGATGGGAACCGCCGGGCGGGAAGCATGGGCACGGCGCTTCTTCGGCACAATTGATGCGATGGATTCGCCCGGATTTGCCGCCTTCTTTACTGAAGGCGGCAGCTTCAAAATGGGCAATGCGCCTGCTTATGTTGGGCGGCAGGCGATTGAAGAGTTTGTGCGCGGCTTCTTTGCGGCCCTTCAAAGCCTGGGGCACAACATCACGGGGCTGTGGGAAGGGCCGGGAACGTTCTTCTCGGAAGGCATTGTTACCTATGTGACGCAGGACGGGCAGGAAATCAGTCTGCCGTATCTGGGCATCATGGAGTTTGACGGTGAGCTGATTGCAAACTACCGGGCTTATGTTGACCCGGCCCCGCTGATGGCTGCGTTGTATCCCGCGCAAAGTTGACAATTAAAAGGATAAGACTATGGCAAACGAAGCACGAGTGATCGTAACCCTGGCCTGCACCGAGTGCAAAGAGCGCACGTATGCGACCAGCAAAAACAAGCGTCAGCACCCCGAGCGGCTGGAACTCAACAAGTACTGCCCGCGCTGCCGTGTGCATCGCATGCACCGCGAAGCAAAATAACGATGGCTGGGCCGCCTCAGCCATTTCCTAGGGGAGTATAGTTCAGTTGGTAGAATGGCGGTCTCCAAAACCGCAGGTCCCGGGTTCAAATCCTGGTGCTCCCGCCACCTTTCTGGCCGATCTTCTTCACGAAGATCGGCCTTATTTTGTGACTCAAGCAGGAATGTTCCTGGCTTTTGCGAAAACAAAAACGCTATGATACGGACAACATCTCGCGGAAAAATCTGGGCGCTTGGGTGCAGTGCACTCGTTCTACTTGGACTGGGTATTACAGGCTGCCGTAATAACAGCGACGACAGCGGTGATAATGCCCTGGTGCGTTTGATTAATGCTTCGCCGCGCGCTCAGGATCTCGCCGTGGCGGTGGATGACAAACGCGTCTGGCGTCATTCTTTGTTTCGGAGCAACACAGGCTATGCCAGCGTGGAGCCGGGATCGTACAAAGTCGCCGTGGAAGCGCGCCAGGACGGACGGCTCGTGTCGGGGAACAGCTTTTTGACGTGCGACGCGGGCCGCGCCTACACGGTGCTGACATTGGGACGCAGCGGAGCGGGAGCGCCGGATGTGCGTATTTTCGGGGAAGCCAAAGATGCGCCCGTTCCCGCAGGCCGGGTGCGAATTCGTTTTGTCAATGCCATTGTGGGGGGAAACGGGGAAGCCGACCTGCTATTCAACAACATTGCGGGCCTGCCCAGCGTGATTTACGGCAGCCGAAGCGGGGCGATTTTGCTGGAACCCGGCGCATACGATGTTAAAGTCAACACGGCGGGAGAAGCGTCTACATTGGTGGGGCCGGTCAATCTGCGCTTTCAAGCCGGGCATGCGTACACCCTGGTGGCTCTGGGGGAGGCCAATGCGACCGACCCGCGAGAAAGCCTTTCGCTGGAATCGTACCCGGACGATGCTCCCGACCAGTAGTCTGTTCCCGTCCGTTCTTCAAGACAGCGCTTTCCTTCAACGTACTTTCTTGCAGCAAGGGTGCGGCCACAAACTCCTCTAATTCCGCGCGGGCCTGCGCGACGTGGGACGCTTCGTCGGCAACCCGCTGGGCATTGTCGGACAGTGCGCTGAGCAGAGCCGTGTCGGGGGCGGCGTTTGTGCGAAAGTCTGCCAGCCCCGCCTGCAATGCTTCCATCTGTGCCAGCACTTCCGCCCGCAGGACGTGCGCACGGTACGTCACCAATGCGGAGCGGTCACTTGCCGCTGCCTGCCGCTCTAGCGCTTCTGCCTGCCGCTCCAAAGATGTAGACGCTACAGTGTCTTTTTCCAGTCGCGCGCGCGCCAGCACGTCTGCTGCCTGTTGCCGAAGTGCTTTTGTATTCTGCGGAGGCGGCACATGGCTGGGCAGGCTGTCGGCGGCCCTGCCCAGGGAACGCAGGGCGTCGCGCAGCCCGGCTTCTGCGTCTGGTGGCACCGAGCACCCGACAGCGTCCTGCATCAGACCCAAATACGCGTGAGCGATTTCATCGTTTGCGCCCGGCCATAGGGTATCAATTTCTCCTAATGACAGCGGCTTCTCGTACAAGCGGCGAACCGCGAGGCTTGGAAACACGGTCATGCTCATGCCGATTACTATCCCCCACACACCCACAGCACAGCCTACAATTTCCCAGGCCGACTGCCCGTGGAAATTGCTCGCTACCATGACTGAGAGGATAAGGGGGAGGATGGTACAACCTGGGCCTGCCCATTGTGCTACGCCCACGCTTGCAGACGCGGCAGGAACGCCTATCGCCGCTTCTCGCTCGGTCAAGCGTGTGCCGCGTGTCCACAAGCACCCCAACCGGCCCAGGCGCGGCACAGTCAGGTCAGCGTACAAGTTAGTGTAGGCAGACGGCGCAGCCCCGTTATACACACCATAGGAGCGACGGCGGATAATGGCGGCGTGCTGCCGGTCGCGCAGGTCTTGCGGGTACAGCTTCATGGCAAGCCTATGTCATGTCTTGGGATAGCTACTTGCCGCGCTCGATCCAGTCGCAGACCCGTCGGTAGGCCGTGGTCAAATAGTCCGTTATCAAGAGTTGCCGGTCGCCGTGGAAGTAGTATCGGACGCGCTCGCCCAGTGGCTCTTCCGGGTCGCCGATGGCATAGGTGGCGATTTCACGGGGCAGGGCTAGGGCACGATGGGTGGCTTGGTCGATAGCGCCAAACGTGATCTTGAAGATAATGTCGGCGTCTTTGAAGTTTTCGTTCCAGGCCATGGTGACATCGTAAGTGCGGCCGTCGATACAATGATAGATGCTTTTCTGTTGCACGCTTCTCTTCCTTATCAATCAAATGTCGGTTAAAAATCCAGGGTTTCTAAGAGTGTCAGTGCCATGCGGGCGTCGCCAATGGGGTTCATGTGGACGCCGTCGGTTGTCATGGAAAAGCTGGGATCGGCGGCCTGCCCTGCCCTGAGCGTCAGCACAAAGTCGCTGTGCGTGGGCGCGAGCCGCGTGCTGCGCCTTTGGCTGATGCCTTCCATCGCCAGAACATACTCTTGTAAAAGGCGATTGCCCGGCTCGTCCGGCCCTTCACCGATAATGGTCGGCGTCGCCAGGACGACCTGCGTGCGTCCTCCCGCCTGCGCGCGCACCACCATGGCATCCAAATCCCGCGCATAATCTTCCACGCCGACCCCCGCGCCCTCGCCCAGCCCGTGCCAAACATCGTTGATGCCGACATTGATCGTCAGCCAGTCGGGATTGTGGGCCAGCACATCTCTGTCCAGGCGGGCCAGCATGTCCGGCGCTTTGTTGCCGCCGATGCCCGCATTGATGACTTTGATGGCCCGGTCGGGGTATTTGGCGGCGATCAAGGCCGCCATCAGGGACACATAGCCCATTGGGCTTTCGGTGATGCTGTCGCCCAGGCACACCACGGTTTGATTTTGCTGAATAGGAAAGCTCATAAGGCGTACTTTAACGTGCGCAGCCCGACCATGATGCACGGGCCGCCCGAAACAACGGCGATATTGGCGGCATGACACGCCCGCACGGCGTCCTCGGACTCCGCGCCGGGCTGCATCCAGATGCCGGCAATGCCCAGGCGGGCGCAGTCGGCAACAGCGGAAAGCGTGGCCGGGGGCGGAACCACCATCACGGCCACTTCGGGGATTTGCGGCAGCGCATCCAGCGACGCGAAACACGGGTCATCGTCTACCCTGTCCGCGTGGGCGTTGACGGCATAAACGACTTTTCCGGCGTCTTTCAGCGAGCGATACACCAGAAAGCCGTACTTTTCCGGGCGGCGCGACGCTCCCACCACGGCAAATGTCCGCGCGGCCAGCATCGCGCTCATGATAGGCGTAGTCATGGAACTGCGTGGCTCCTTTCTGAAACGAAACCGCTGCCGCTATCGTAACCTCTGGGGGGGGCAAATGTCAAGCCTCCCGGAAGGACACCTATGAGAGACTATGGACGCACTTTTGCGCTTTCCGCCGTTTTGCTGACCTTGAGCCTGCCCCCCGTTTTTGCGCAGGGATTTATGGACAGTGCGCCCCCGCCCCCGCTGCCTCCAGGCACGCGCGCCCCCGCCATCAGCACCCAGACCGTCAACTCCCACGGTGCGTTAAGCTTGTCTCGTTTGCGCGGCAAAGTCGTGCTGGTGGATTACTGGGCGACCTGGTGCGGCCCATGCCAGATGGCGACCCCGACTTTGCAAAGCCTGCACCGCAAATTCGCCCCCAAAGGTTTGGTCGTGCTGGGCATGGACACCGATGATTCCAACACGGTGCGCAACGTCCCCGCCTTTTTGAAACACTTTGGCGTGACTTATCCTATCGCCGTGCTCAGCGCCGCCAATGTCCGCAGTGCGATGGCGTACCACGTCAGCGGCATCCCTGCGCAGTTTCTGATCGACAAAAAAGGCATCGTGCGCTGGAGCCAGTCCGGCTTCGCCCCCGGCGAAGGGCAGGAACTGTCCGCGAGGATCGCGAAGCTGCTGGCCGAAAAGGGCTAGGGGAATGGGTGGGCGTTGTGCCCCCTGTGCGCCCTCGTTTCCAGCGCGAACCAACGACGGACGGATTTGTTCCGTCGTCAGTACAGGCTCGCAATGCGAGGGCAAAGCCTCGGGTACAGGCTTGCAATACGAGGGCAGCGCCACCGCTGCGCCTGGGATACGGGCAAAGGACGCCTTTGTGATACGCCGTGTTGCGTCATGCCGCGAAGCTTGTTTGACAAAGGCTCGCACCCTACGGTATCATAACAAAGATTTTCTCCACAAGGAAACCCTATGGCCACCCCCCGTCAAATCCGCTCGCGCATTCGTGTCGCCAAAAACATTCAGCAGATCACCAAGGCCATGAAGATGGTCGCCGCCGCGCGTTTGCGGCGCGCGCAGGAAGCGGTCGCCGCCGCGCGTCCCTATGCCGACAAGATGCGCGAAGTGCTGCAAAGCCTGGAAAGCGGCGGGGCGGGGCGCGGGGTGCAGCATCCCCTGCTGCGGGTTGCCGAAGGCGAACCCCAAAACATCGGCATCATTCTGGTGACAGGCGACCGGGGGCTGTGCGGGGCCTACAATTCCAGCGTCATCCGCCGGGCGTTTGACCTGGCAAAGCCATTAGGGACAGAGCGTGTCAAATTGGTGTGTATCGGCAAAAAAGGCGCGACATTTTTCCGGCGGCGCGGCTTTGACGTGGTCGGGGAGCATCCCGTGCCCGCCACGGGCATGTCGTTTGCCGATGCGCAGGCCCTGGCCCGCACGGCCCGCGAGTTGTTTGAAACAGGGCAAATCGACGCCCTGCATTTGGTGTACACGCAGTTTTTCAGCGCGATGACCCAGCGGGCGCAAAGCTTGCCCTTGCTGCCCCTGGAGCCTGCCGAAGCTTCACCCGCCACGACTGCCGCCGGGCCGCAGGCCGATTATATCTTTGAGCCGAACCCGGAGCAGATATTAGGCAGCCTGCTGCCGCGCTACATCGACACGCAGGTGTACCAGGCCGTGATTGAAAGCATTGCATCCGAGCACGGCGCGCGCATGACATCGATGTCCAGCGCGACCGACAATGCAGGCAAAATGATTTCCGGCCTGACCCTGACCCTGAACCGGGCGCGCCAGGCGGCCATCACCAAGGAAATCGCCGAAATCGTCGGCGGCGCGGAAGCATTGAAGTAAACAACAAGTATTAGTTCGGCGCGCCTGCCATGCACTCCCCCCGCCCAAATCCCAGCCGCCTTTCAAGAGCCTTGTGCGCGCTTCTGTGCGTCCTGTGGCTGGGTTTCTCGCTGCCGGGCATGGATGCGGGGCGGGCGCACGGGTTCTCTCCCGCGCATGCCACTGCTTCCCATGCACCCGGCTGCGTTTGTCATTGCCCGCATTGCCGGGGCGGGCGGTTTTGCTGCTGCCGCGCGCTGCCGACCCCGACAGGGCAGGCATCGCTTTCCACTTCGTGCGACCCCGGCCCGCTCCATGCCACTGCCGCGTCCCTGCGCTGGCCGGTCAGCCTTGCTTCCCGCACCACGTTTTGTCTGCTCACGCTTCGCCCCCGTTTTGATGTTTCTCCCTCGCGTACGGCGCATTCGGCTGAACGCCCTCTTGTCCTGCGTCCTCCCTGTTCGTGACACCGTTGCCGCGCCGCGTTTTACCCGGCGCGTCTTGCTGATGTCACCAAGACGCTTCTGCAAGCGTCTTTTCAGAACCGGAGGAGAGTTTCCATGTTCCGTCTTCCCCAACAGCGCGGTTTCACGCTGATTGAACTGCTTGTCGTCATCGCCATCATCGCCCTGCTCGCCACCATCCTGTTTCCCGTGTTCGCCAAAGCCCGCGAAAAAGCGCGGCAAATCTCATGCGCTTCCAACATGCGCCAGGTGGGACTTGCCCTGCTCCAATATATTCAGGACAGCGACGAGCTTTATCCCCAAGAGCATCCCGCCTGCCCGAACCCGGCTGTGGGCAGCAAGGACAGCATCCCGCCCGGCGACTTTGATGCCTCCTACGAGGACAGCGACTTCGGGTCACCCTTTGAGAAAATCATGCCGTATGTCGGCAAAGGCAGCCGTGACGACACGGCCAGCCTCTCCGAAAAGCTGTTTGTCTGCCCCGACGATGCCGACCCGCATGGGGCCGCGCTGGGGACGGCCTGCACCAACGCCGCGCCTTTGCCGGGCGTCACGTCGTACCTGGTCAATGCCTACTTTCTGTTCGGCCTTTCCAGCGCCCAGGTTTCCGTTCCCGCCAGCACCATTTACGTGGCGGAGCGCAACGGCAAGTTTTGTGATGTCCACATCCACCCGTGGCTGGGCGAGATTTATGACTCGGCGGGCAAAACAGGGGCGGTGGAGGGAAACACGCCCGACAACGCGCCGTATGTCAGCTCAAACAACCTGTTCGCGGTCGCCAGTGAGCGTCACACGCAGGGGGCGAACTACGCGTTTGCCGATGGGCATGTCAAATGGGAACGGTATGCGGCGACTATTCAGCCCAATGACGACCAGAAATATTTCGGCCAGTACCAGGCGCTGCCCGACATGCCAAGGGCCGTGCCTTAAACGATGCACCCGGTATTTTATGACTCTCGGCGGGTAAAAACCAAACGCGAAAATGACACAGTGTCAGGCACCAAAACGAAAGCAATTGTATTTATGCCCATGGACAGGCCGATGGACGCGCGTCCGGCTCTGCCTTGTGGCTGCCCTGCTCCCGGCAGCGTTGTTGCTGGGTGGGTGCGCGCATCAACTGCGCCCCCCGGCGCGCACCGTGATACCTGCCAGGGCGAACAATGGCGTTATGCTGACATTGACCCCCGCCATGCCGCGCGCGCTCGACCCGGTCGTATTTGCCGTCCGTGTCACCCATGCAGACGGCAGCCCCATAACAGGCGCGCAGGTGACCGCTGAACTCACAATGCCCGGCATGGAAATGCCGCCCAACACCTTTCGTTTAACGCCAAGCATGCCGGGAACATACACGGGGCAGGGACGCTTTTCCATGCCGGACCAATGGAGCGTCGCCATTACGGTTAGCGATAAAGGCAAACGCACAACAACGGCGTTTCCCCTTCGCGTGCGCTGACACAGTATAGGTTTGTAATTGATGGCATAGCCCGCGTATCACCCTCATGCGCCCAAATGCAAGCCTTGCTTTCGATATGGCCGGAAAGCACTGCGCTTGTACCGTGTGCGGCATAATGCCGCCCAAAAGTGGGACTTTCGTGTGCGAAGCGTGCTGGCCCGCTGTCAGCGTCCATAACCCATTTTATGTCTACGGCGGCACCTGGAAAGGCACCCGTCACAAGGAAGCATTTCCCGATGGAAACCCCGCCCCGCGAGACGCTTGAGCAGCTCCGTTCCGACCCCCAGCGCCCCGCCGATTTTGCTTTGTTTTGGCGGCGCACGCGGGAAGAGCTGGCCCGTGTTCCCTTGGAATGGGAGCGTATTGCCGATGCTCAGCCTGCCCCTGATGGCTGGCGCATAGATTGGCTGCGCTTTTTGTCCTGGCACGATACGGTAACATACGGCTGGCTCGCCGTACCGGATGGCGCGGCGCAAATGGGGGATCATGCGGGCTTTGTGTGGCTGCCGGGCTACTCACACGGCAACCCGCCGCCGGGAGCGGAAAGCTTGTACCCCGGCACGGCAACGCTGGGCCTGAACCTGCACGGCAATGTGCCCGATACGCCCTACAACCATCCCACGAGCGAACGCAGGGATTATATCACGCAGGGTATCGAGTCGCCGGAAACTTATGTGTACCGGGGCATTGTGTGCCATATCCTGCGCGCCCTGGATGTGCTGGCCGCGCAGCCCGAAGTCCATCCCGATAAACTCCTGATCGGCGGCATGAGCCAGGGCGGCGGCCTGGCCTTGATCGCGTCTGCCCTCGCGCCGCAGGTGAAGCTGTGCCTGGCGGACATGCCCTGGCTGTGCGACCTTGACCGCGCGCTGTCCCTGATCGACCGTGCCCGCTATGCCCGCGTGCCCGGCCTGCGCATCCCTGACGGGCGGGCTTTAATTGAAGATTATGCCGATGCCCACCCTGCCTTGCGCGCCCAAATCTTCCAAACTTATCGCTATTTTGATCCCCTGTCCCATGCTCAGGATATTCGGTGCCCCACCCAGGTCAGCGCGGGCGGACGCGACCCAAGCTGCCGACCGCCGACGATCTATTCTGTTTTTAATGCCCTGACTTGCCCCAAAGAAATGCTTTATCTGCCCACGGTGGGCCACGAGATTGTGCCCGCCCAGCACGATGCCCACCTAAAGTGGGTACTAAGTTTCCAGCAAGCATAACGCTGCAAAAACGCAGCAAGGAGATTTCCCATGACAGAACAGCATATCGGGCTGACCGACCCCGACGCTTTTGAACAGACCACGGACGGCGAAACCGTGACCGGCAAGCATCTGTTTGCCGACGGCGGGGACGGCCAGGAAAAGGAAGCCACAATCCGCAGTGACCATGCCGGAGCCAGCAGCGATGCCCCCGCCAGCAGCGGCATCCCCAGCGCTGTCAAGCAGCACAAGGTGCAGAACGAGTCTATGACCGACGCGGACGAAACCCCGATGGGTGGCCGCGTCCAGCCTGTCAAGCAAAACTTAGAGCCATGACACTGGTTCTGGGACTGGACATCGGCGGCACCAAATCCGCTGCCGTTTTGGGCGACGACGAGACTGGGCAGGTGCTGGCCCGCCAGGCGGGGCCGACCCCGCAGGGGCCGTGGCCCGAGTCGGTCGCTTTCTTGGTCAAATTACTGCACGCCGTACGCCCAAGCGCAGGGGAAATCACCGCGCTGGGCGTGTCGTGCGGCGGGCCGTTAAACTCGCAAACAGGCATTGTCCACACTCCGCCCAATCTGCCGCACTGGAATGATGTCCCGCTGCGGAACTTGCTGCAAGCCGAGTTCGGCCTGCCTGTCTGGGTGGAAAACGATGCCAATGCGACCGCTTTGGCCGAGCATCGCTGGGGCGCGGGCCAGGGGACACGCGACATGGCGTTTTTGACCATGGGCACGGGCATCGGCGCAGGGCTGATCTTGAACGGCGAATTGTACCGGGGGCGGCACGATCTGGCGGGGGAAATCGGACACACGACCATTGTGCCCCATGGCCCGCCCTGCCTGTGCGGCAGGCGCGGCTGTTTGGAAACCCTGTCGTCGGGCACGGCAATCGGGCGCATGGGCCGCGAGCGCTCTGGCGAGCCTCACCTGACGGCTCATGACGTGTGCGCCCGCGCCCGCCTGCATGACCCGGTTGCGCAGGGCATTATTGCCGATGCCGCCCTCCATATGGGCATCGGCCTGGCAAACCTTTTGCAAACGCTCAACCTGGAGCGCATTGTCCTGGGCACTTTGGCTGTGCAGGCGGGCGACTTGCTGCTGGAACCCATTCGGAACGCAACGCAGGCGCACTGCTGGCCGCGCGTTTGGGACGGCGTAAGCATTGTGCCCGCCGCCCTGGGCAACAAGGCGCAGGACATGGCCGCCCTGGCCGTCGCCCGCTTCGTCCGCGCTCCGCAAAATACTTCTTGACAGCGAAGCCAACCCGTGCTATGATTGTGTCATAGCCGGACACTCTCCGGCGGCGCCCCCGGCGGTCTGAATGGGCTGCCGAGCGCATAGGAAAGCCGTCCCGAGTCTGCTCCCCCGAGCGCACAGGCACGGCTTTTTTCTTGTTGTATGCTTTTTTTTTCTTGTTGTATGCTTTTTTTTTCTTGTTGTATGCTTTTCATCATGCGGCGGCTTTGTCTTTGTCCCCGCCTAGCAAGAGGAATTGAGCGAAATCCGGCCCTGGCAGCCCGGCTGTGCCGGTCGCATTTCAATCGCATTTCGGTCTCGTTGCCAGCGCTTACCAAGCCGTGACCAACGACGGAGCAATTTGTTCCGTCGTTGCTGCGCGCTGGAAACGCCGAGGAAAGGGCCGAGAAACGCGCAGGATAAAGGCAAGCAGCGGCAGCCCCAAACTTGGATAATCCCCCTCCCATGAGTGAGCCAAATGTCCGTGACCACCTTGCCAACGAGCGCACCTTCTTAGCCTGGGTGCGCACGGCGATTGCGCTGATTAGTTTCGGCGTCGTGATTGCCAAGCTGCGGTTTCTGGTCGCCACCATGCCTGCTGCGCCCGGAAGAGGCGCGGGAACGGGCGCGCATTCCACTGAACTTGGCTTGTGCTTTGCCGGTGTCGGGCTGGCGACTTTGGCGTTCGCCGCCGCGCATTACGAGACAACCCGCCGCGCCATCATTGCAGGCGATTATCAGGCATCGGGGCGCATCATCGGCGCGTTTGTTCTGGTCGTGTTCGCGCTGGGTATGGTCAGCATTGTTTATTTGCTGTCCCTCGTTCCTCATTAGAGTGCATAGGGAAAGTCCCCCCGGCCCAAGTTTAGGGAGCCGGAAAAGAATTCCTCTGGTCTTCCTGCATATCGGCACACCTTACGGGCTGAAGAACCAAACAAAAAAGGGTGCTGCCCCTTTTCCTTCCGGCTCCCCAAACTTTGTGCGGGGGGGCCGCTTCCGTCCCCGCTGAAATGCGCGCGTTCCCTGTTCCCACCTGTGCTATAATAGAAGGCAATCACCGAGGAGACTTTTTTCATGCGCGGCACGGAACTCAGGCGTTTATATCTGCAATACTTCGAGGGCAAGGGGGCCAAACGTCTGCCTTCGGACTCGCTTGTCCCAAACGACCCGACCCTGCTGTTCACGTCGGCAGGCATGGTGCAGTTTAAGCCGTACTTCTTGGGCGAACAAGCGCCGCCCGCGCCGCGCGCGACCACGGCGCAAAAGTGCCTGCGCACGACCGACATCGAGGACGTGGGGGATACATCCCACTGCACGTTTTTTGAGATGCTGGGCAACTTTTCGTTTGGCGACTATTTCAAAGCCGAAGCTATCCCATGGGCGTGGGAGTTTCTGACGCAAGTGCTAAACTTAAACCCCGAACATCTGCGCTTCACGGTCTACGAAGACGACGACGAGGCGTATGAGCTATGGCGCGCGTGCGGCGTACCGGAGCGCAAAATCTTCCGCTTTGACGAGCATAGCAACTACTGGCCCGCCGGGGTCATCAGCAAAGGCCCCAGCGGCCCGTGCGGGCCGTGCTCGGAAATCTTTTTTGACACCCAGAACCATCTGCCGGCCACGCCCGACGGCGTGTGGGACGACAAACGCTGGCTGGAAATATGGAACCTGGTCTTTATGCAGTACGACCGGGGGGACGGCGGGAGCCTTGTGCCCCTGCCGCGCCGCAACATCGACACGGGCATGGGTTTGGAGCGCACCGCCGCCGTCATCGCGGGCCTGCGCGGGCCGTTTGAAACCGATCTCTTTGCCCCTATTTTGCGCAAGCTGGAAGAACTCTCCGGCCTGACTTATGGGGGCACGGACGACGGCAAAATTGACATCGCGTTCCGGCGGGTCGCCGACCATGTGCGTGCGACCGCGTTTTGCCTCGCCGACGGCGTGCTGCCGTCCAATGTCGGACGCGGGTATGTCTTGCGCCGCATCATGCGCCGCGCGCTTTTGGCAGGCCGGGGCACACTGGGGCTGGACAAGCCGTTTCTCGCCGACATCCTGCCCACAGTCATAGAGCAGCGCCAAAGTGACTACCCGGAACTCGCGCGCCGGCAAAGCACGATTTTGCGCTACGCCCGCATGGAAGAAAGCCAGTTCCGGCGCACCCTGGATGCCGGCACGAGCCGCCTTGCCGCGCTGCTGGACAGCGACTTCGTGAAGCAGTCCCGGACAGTCACGGGCGACGATGCGTTTTTGCTGTTTACCACGTATGGCTTCCCCCCCGAAATGACCCAGGAGCTCGCCGGGGAGCAGAGCGTGACTGTAGACATGGCCCGTTTCGCCGAACTCTTAGAGCAGCACGCCATCATCAGCGAAGGCGGCAAAACGCGGGAAGTGTTCGTGGACAGCATCCTGCCTGCCCTGCGCGAAACCGGCGCGCGTGCCACTTTGTTTGTCGGGTACAGCGAACCCCATACGCAGTCTCCGATTGTCGCCATCGTCAAAGACGGCCAGTTAGTTTCCACGGCAGCCGAAGGCGAGTTTGCTCAAATTGTGCTGGATCAAACGCCGTTCTATGCCGAGGCGGGCGGGCAAGTCGGCGATACCGGCTTTCTGCACGGCGAAGCAGGCGCGTTCCAGGTCAATGACACGCAAAAAGAAGGCGGCTACACGTTCCACCGAGGCCAAGTGACAAACGGCGAATTGCGCGTCGGGGACAGCATAGACGCCCAGATTGACGCCGCCCGCCGCCTTGCGATTGCCCGCAACCACACGACCACGCATCTGCTGCACCGCGCCTTGCAGGACATCTTAGGCCCGCATGTACAGCAGCGCGGCTCGCTGGTTTCCCCGGAAAGATTGCGCTTTGACTTCGCCCACGACCGTGCCATGACACCCTCCGAAGTGCGCCAAACCGAAGGGCTGGTCAACGAGAAAATCCTGGATAATTTAAGTGTCCGCACCAGCGAAAAGCCCATTGAGGACGCGCGTCAGATGGGGGCCATGATGCTGTTCGGCGAAAAATACGGCGACGTTGTCCGTGTTGTCCAGATGGAAGACTTCAGCCTGGAGTTCTGCGGCGGCACGCATCTGGCCCAGACCGCGCAGGCGGGGCTGTTTAAGATTGTCGGGGAAAGCAGCACGCAGGCCGGTGTGCGCCGCATTGAAGCCGTGACAGGCAAATCCGCTCTCATGCGCACATTGGACCAGGAGCGCCTGCTGCAAGACATCGCCGGGACGTTAAAGACCAGTGTCACCGGCACACTCGCGAGCGTGGAACGATTGCAAGCCGACCTGCGCGAGCGCGAGCGCGAACTGGGAGCATTGCACAAAGCCGCCGCCGGGGGCATGGCGGACACGCTTTTCGCCACCGCCCACACGCAAAACAACGTTACCATTATCCGCCAGACACTGGCTGATAACGCCGACGCCGACACGCTGCGCACCCTGGCTGACGATCTCATCAACCGGCTGAAGTCCGGGGTTGTCATCCTGGGCAGCGTGCCCCATGGCAAAGTGACCCTGGCCGTCAAAGCCAGCAAAGACATGGTTGCCAAAGGGGTGCATGCGGGCAATATCGTGCGCGAAGCCGCCAAAGTCGCGGGCGGCGGCGGGGGAGGTCGCCCCGACTTCGCGCAGGCGGGCGGGAAAGACCCCGGCAAACTGGCTGATGCCCTGGACATGGCCGCAAAAATGGCCCTTGAGATGGCAGGTGCGTAGGCTTTCTTTTTGCATGGCTGTCGCTGCCTTGTTCTGCCTGTCCTTTGCGGGCCACGCAGATGCGCCTGCGCAGGTGTTGGTGGTTGTCGCCGACCATCTCACCCTGACGGATGCGCTTCGGCCCGCACTGCCGTCGTTTGTGCGCCTGCGTACGCGCGGCCAAATGGCTTTGATGTCGCCGGGCTTGGCACAGGGGCCAAACCCTATTCTGAATGTCTACGCAAGCTTGGGCGCGGGCGATGCTGTGCGCCTTGGCGACAAGTCGCAGGGCTTGTTGGGGCGCACCCTGGTGCAAGCCCACGTGCGCACGGCTTTGATCGGCAATGCCGACAGCGATGAAACGGGGTTGTCCCGGCCCGCCGCGCTTCTTCTGCCCACAGCTTGCGATGTCTCCTTGGGCGATGGGACGCAGCCTGACCTGCTCAGTCCCGGCGGCAGGCGCACCGACCCCGCGGGGCTTTGGCAGAAGACGCAAGCGGCTCTTGCTTCCCATGACCTGGTGGTTGTCTATGATGGCGACTTCGCCCGTATGGAGCGCACCAAAGACAGCGTGCTGCCCTCGGTTTACGGGCAGCGCCGTGCCCAAGCCCTGCGCTCTTTGGATGCTTTTCTCGCCCCCGCTCTGGCTTATGCCGATGCCCGCCCGCACTGCTTCGTGCTGTTCGTCGTTCCGACGGCTCCCCTGCACGGCAAAACCTGGGACAGCTTGACGCCCTTCTTTTGTGACACGGCCCGTGTGTCCCCTGCGCGTGTTATGCAGTCGGCGACGACACAAACTTGGGGGCTGGTCGCCGCCCGTGATTTTGCGCCCACCGTTCTTTCTCTGCTCCATGTTTCCCCTCCTGTTCAGATGACCGGCGCACCGATAGTATCTGCCGCCCGTACCTCCAGCAGCGCCGTTCTGCCGCGCTTGCATCGTTTGGACACGTTGACCCGGCTTAATCAAGACGCGCAATCGCCGTTTTTCTGGACGGTCGGCGTGCTCGGCGGGGCGGTCTTGCTGGCGGGAATTAGTCTCGCGTTTGGGAACAGGGGGGGGCGCAATCAGGCCGCACGCCGCCTCGCGCGATATGGCGTGCGCGCATTGACGGCCCTGCCGCTGGCTTTATTGCTGGCCCCGCTTGCTTCGCCGCGCACGCTTCCCGCCTACTATGCCGCGAGTGCGGGCCTGATTTTCCTGCTCGCTTTGCTGCCGTCGCCTTCGGTTATTTTATCCGTTACGGCCCTGATGCTGGTAGGGGACGGCGTGACCGGCACTGCGCTGGTGTCGCAGTCCTTGCTCAGCGTGTATGCCCTTTCCGGAATACGCTTTTACGGCATCGGCAACGAGTACATGGGCGTTCTGCTGGCGGGAACCTTGACACTGGCGGGCAGCGCGTTTTTCGCTTCCCACAAACGCGGGATGATGCCATTGCTGTTCGCCCTGGTTGTTGTGGTGCTGTCGTTCCCGTCGTTTGGAGCGAAGGCGGGCGGGGCGGTGACGGCGACCGCGACCTTTTGGGCAGCCTGGCGCGCCCTCAATCACAAGCCTGTGGCCTGGCGGCATGTTGCGATGGGTTTGGCAGCAGGGTTCGCCGTGGTGCTGCTGTGGGGCCTCCTGGGGCACTGGCTGCCGCTGCGCCGCACGCACATCGACAGCGCGACATCCGCGTTGGGGCATGCGCGTTTTGGGTACATAGGAGACGTTGCCGTGCGCAAGATCGGCCTGGCCGTGCATGTCGCCCTGAACCCCGGCACATTGGCCGGTCTGCTGGGCTTGGGCGCGGCGGGTTTGCTCGCCCGGCGCGTGCCTCCCGCCCGCATGAAACTGCTTTACGCGCGGATGCCTCGCTTTCCCCTGCTGTGGCGCGTGGGCTTGTGGGGCAGCCTGGTGTGCGTCTTGTTTAACGATTCGGGGATTGTCGCGGCGATTTTGCTCTTGACAAGTTTGGCTTTGGTGGGCCTGCACGGCTTGCTTGCCGAGCCATTGCCCGTGCCTGCTTCCCATTCTTAAAGGACACTTATGCGACTGGCCGCTTTGGATGTGGGGGACAAGCGCATCGGCATGGCCGTCTGCGACCCGCTGGAAATTGCCGCGTTTCCTGTGGGCACAATCACGCGCGTGGGGAGCCTTAAGCGGGATACGGCCACAATCGCCGCATTGCTGGCCGAGCAGGAAGCCGATGCCGTGGTTGTCGGCCTGCCCCTGTCCCTGGACGGCGGGATTGGCCCGCAGGCGGAAAAAACGCAGGGATTTGCGCGTGCCCTGGCGAAACTGCTTTCTGTTCCCGTTGTCTTTTGGGATGAAAGCCTGTCCAGCGTCGAGGCCGGTGCCTGGATGATCTCGCTGGGCATGTCCCGCGAAAAGCGCCGGGCGCAGATTGACAGCCGTGCCGCCGCCTTGATTTTAGAAAGCTACCTGGAGCATCGACGCCTGACCAACGCCCCGCGTGATGCCCTCGCCGCCTTGTAAAATCTAAAGAACCTCCTTGCTTCCAAGCCCTGGGGGACTGGAAAGATGCCCCTCCCCCCCAAGTTTGGGGAACTCAAATAAAATGCTTTGCTTTCTTTCCCTCCGGCTCCCCAAATTTGGGGCGGGGGGACCTCCTAACGTCCCATGCGTTCTTCCAAAAATCACTCTTCGCGCCGCACCGGGCGTCATGCTTCGCTGGCCGTGTTTATTCTTCTTTTGCTGGTCGCGCTGTTTGTCGCTTCGACCGTTGTCACGCGCCTGCTTGCGCCGGTCACGACCTTCCGAACTGTCCGCTCGACACTTGTGACTATCCCCGCCGGGGCCAATGTGCGCGTAATCGGTGCGATTTTGGCCCGGCACGGCCTGGTGCGCTCGCCGTTCGGCTTTGTGCTGGCCGCCCGCCTTGACCATCTGTCGGACAAGATGCAGGCCGGTCATTATGAGCTGTCGCCGGCCATGCCGCCCCGCCAGATCGCCCTCTTGATCGCCCTGGGACACACGGCGAGCGATGTCGTTGTTATCCCGGAAGGCTTCACAATCGCTCAGATCGCCCGACGCCTGGCCGGGCTGCACAAAGCGGATGAGCAGTCGTTTCTGGCCCTCGCCCGCACCCAGGGCCGCACGTTTCAAGTGAACGGCTTCCGGCCCCCCGACGACAACCTGGAAGGTTATCTGTACCCCGACACCTATCGCCTGCCCAAAAGCGCGGGGGAGCGAGAGATTATCACGCAGATGCTGGAAAACTTTCAAACCCGCGTGCTTGCCCCGCATAAACAAGACTTTGCCCAGGCGCGGGGCGGCCTGCCCGCCGTGCTCACCCTGGCGTCCCTGGTGGAACGCGAAGCTGAGGCCGACTCGGAGCGTCCGCATATCGCAAGCGTATTGCAAAACCGCCTGCGCATCGGCATGCGCCTGCAATGCGATGCCAGTGTCCAATACGCCCTGCCGGAGCACAAAACCCGGCTTCTTTTTTCCGACCTGCGGGTAAACTCTCCGTACAACACATACCTGCACGCGGGTTTGCCGCCCACGCCGATCTGCAATCCGGGCCTGCCCAGCATTGAAGCCGCCCTGCACCCCGCCGTGTCGGACGATTTGTTTTATGTCGCGCGGGGCGGGGGACGTCACATTTTCAGCCCGACTTTGGCCGCCCACGACCGGGCGATTGCCCAGATTCGGGCTTCGGGCGCGCGGGATTGATACGGGATTATCAGGGCGTGGCGCGGGCGTTCCCATGGCGTTTCCAGCGTGCAGCAACGACGGACGGATTTGTTCCGTCGTCAGTACAGGCTCGCAAGGCGAGTGGTACAGGCTCGCAAGGCGAGTGCAAAGCTTTAGGTAAGCCATGGGAACCAATAAGAAATAAAGAAGAGCACAAGGCTGACTCCGTATCAGCCCCGGTGAATACAGACAGCAAAGGAAGACGCATGCCGAACATTTACAAATTACTCACGCCGACCCGTGTGGTCGAGTCGGTGCAGGAAGTAGACCCCTCGCAGCTGAAAGCGCAGGGAGTCACAGCGATTATCACGGATCTGGACAACACGCTGGTGCCGTGGCGTCATTACGAAATCGCGCCGGGCGTGGTGGAGTGGCTGGGGCATTTGGAAGTGGAAGGCATCAAAATCTGCATCGCCAGCAACACCATCCACACCGAACGGCTCAAGCAGCTGGCCGATACCATGGGGATCGGCTTTGTGGACCGCGTGCGCAAGCCCTGGACCGACGGCTTTGAGCGGGCCATGCAGAAGATGGGGTCTGATGCCACCAACACGGCCGTTTTCGGCGACCAGATCTTTACGGACATTTTGTGCGGCAATCGCTTGGGGCTGGTGTCTATCCTGCTCAGGCCGCCTTTGTCCAAAGAAGAGTTTGTGTCCACCCAGGTCGTGCGCGTTTTGGAGAACATTCTGATCCGGCGGCTGCGGGCGCGCGACCTGTGGCCGGGCGCGCAGGCAGTCGCGGAAGCCGCCGCGCAAAGCCTGGAACAGGCCATTGATACCATGCCCGACCCGCGCAAGCCGGAAGTGCAGCAGCGATCTAAAGCCCTGATGGCTGTTTTGATCGCGGCTGTTTTAGCGGCAATTTTCGCCATCGTGCGGCGCAAGCGATGATGCGGACGGTCACGGGCCACACGCGCGTTGTCGGCGTGTGGGGCCACCCGGTCGGGCATTCTCGCTCGCCGGTCATGCACAATGCGGCCCTGGCCGCACTGGGCCTGGACTGGGTCTACACCGCGTTTGACGTGCCGCCCGCGCGCCTGCCCGATGCGGTTGCCGGAGTACGCGGCCTGGGATTGGTCGGTGTCAACGTCACCGTCCCCTTGAAAGAACTGCTGCCGCCTCTTTTGGATACTCTCAGCGACGAAGCGCGGCGCATTGGGTCGGTCAACACGATTGTCAACCAAGACGGCTTGCTGCATGGCGACAGTACGGACGGGGCCGGCTTTCTGCGCGCCCTGGCCGAGGCCGGCTGCCCACCGCTGTTCGGGCAGCGCGCGTTGCTGCTGGGTGCGGGCGGGTCGGCCCGCGCTGTCGCCTTTGCCCTGGCCGGGCAGGGGTGCGAAGTGGTTGTCGCCAACCGAACCGGCGAAAAAGCGCCCGCTCTGGCCGATGCCATTTGTGACTGCTACAAAGGGCGAGCTTCAGCAGCAGTGTGGGGCGAAGACGCAGGCCCAGTGGATTTGGTGGTCAATGCGACATCGCTCGGCTTATCGCCCCACGCGGACGCAATGCCTGCATTGCCTCCCCATCTATTTGACGCGCGCCCTTTCGTGTATGATTTGATTTACAACCCCGGCGAAACGCGCCTGCTGCAAACAGCGCGGGAAGCGGGCTGCCCTGTGTCAAATGGGCTGGGCATGCTGGTCTGGCAGGGGGCGCTGTCTTTGTCGCTGTGGACGGGGCTGCCATTATCCCAGATGCCTGTTGCCGCCATGCTGGGGGCCGTCAGCCCCGCTCCAACAAAACGGCCCGTGCTGGACGAGCCAGAATAAGCGTGTCCGTGAACGCAGTGCATAAAGCTAGGGATACCAATGTCCATCCTGACCATCGATGTTCAGGTGGTGGCCGACATTACCCGCCCCCTGCATAATCGCCCACTGCTTGAAATCCGAAAGCTGCGCCAGTGTCACCGCCTTGACATGCCCATCCGCATAGGCGACGTTGACCTGGGCATCGGACGGCGGCACATCGCACCAGGCCGCCTTGCGCTGCGTGTGCCGCCAGGAAAGCACGTTGAACATCCGCGCCATGCTGAACGGAGCGCGCCCCGCGCTGTCACATGCCGCGTAAAAGCTGTGGGTGTTGCTACCGTCGATAGGACTGAGGCCCAGCCCAAAACCGGGAAGTTTTTCATCCGTATTGCTGAGTGTTTCCGCCAGCAGAACTGTCCCGGCGGGCGCAACCGCCTCGCTGAACGCATGGGCCGCCCCCGTGCCGTTTTGCAGTCATCCGGGCAGTAATACTCGCTCCAGTTGTCGCTGAGGCCATAAGAAGGCTGGTTGGAAAGTTTGTGCAGGGTAATGGCCGTGGCATCGTAGGGTGCGGAAGGGCAGACCAAAACTTTGGAAGCGGAGTTGAAGTTGTGCGACCCTTGAGTTTGGATGTAGGGGGCGACCAATTCCGGCCAGAATTTGTCGGGCGCGAACCCGACGGGAGCCTGCCAGCCCGGTGCGGCTGCCGGGGCTGACAACGCCTGCTGCGCCCGACTCGTCCATTGCCTTCGCCACGGATGAGCAGTTCAATCAAGATGCCGCCCTTGCAACGTTGCCGACGGCAGTGCCTGCGGCGGCCCCAGAGCCGAGTGCGTGGGCTTGTTTCATCATTGGGGGTCTCGCTATTACACTGCGAACGATACGCCGCCGCGTGCAAAGTGCCGTTGATAATTAGAAACGGTCACGACGAAGTTAGAAAGTCCATGCCACTGACTGTTTCTGCTGTAGGAGCCAAAAGAAAACCATGCTCATGCCCACTCTCCGCCGCGTCCGGCTGACGCCCCTACTTGCTGCTTTGATGTTGAGCCTGTCCCCGCCCGTCCCACTGGCACTCGCGCAGGCTGTCCCTCCCGCCCCGCAAACTGCTTCCGTTCCGGCAAATATTCTGCCGGAGCGGACACCTATTCAAGTGCGGCTGGAAAATGAGTTGAAGTCCGGCAGCAGCAAGGCTGGCGAAGAAGTGCCGTTCACAGTCGTCAGCGATGTGTATAGCCCAAGCCACACGCTGCTTATCACAGCAGGGGCGTCGGCCTATGGAAAAGTCACGCGGTCATCGCGTCGCGGCGTTTTCGGTAAAGCCGGCAAGCTGGACTTCACGTGCGAATATGTCGTTGCGCCGGACAAAACTCATGTGCCGCTTCGCGCGCAACCGATGGGCGGCAGCGGACGCAACAACACAAGCGCTATGGTGGCGACTGCCCTGCTGCTGGCCCCCATTGCGATCCTAATGAACGGGCGTGACGTGACCATCCACAAGGGGCAGGAGTTCACGATGTATGTGGACAAGGACACTGCCCTTCATCCCTTTCTGCCTTTAACGTCTGCTGTCGCACCGGCAAGCGCGCCGGGCAAGTCTCTGTTTCTCTTGCAGAATGGGACGCAAGTCACCGGCTCTATCGTGAGCTTCGATGGCACGACATATACTGTTGCCACTGACCAGGGAACGCAGACACTTAAAGCTGCCGAAGTGAAGTCTGTCTATGCCCTGGCCGCTTCTCCTGGCGCACCGGCAGCCACGGCCACACTTGCAGGCAAGTGAAAAGATAATATTTGGAACGCAGTCTTACGGGCGGGAGAGCAATCTCTTGTCTGTTTTCTTTTGTGCCTGCCCCTGCGCCGACAAGCGCCTTGACAATATGTATTTTATGGGATACAATGTAACATGGAGACCATCGAGCACAGCGTCAAAATGCTCGCCTTGGAGAATGACAAGTGTCTGTTTGAGGAGTGGTATAAAGGCATCAAAGACACCCCAAACCGTGCCCGTATCCGTGCGCGCTCAGAAGTTTTGGCAGGAATATGAGCATGAAACTGAAAGATTTCAACGAGACTTTCGCGGTTGAGTTGCGCGACCCGCAGTTCGCCGCTACTTACTTAGAATACGCCCTGGAAGATGGCGGTGTGGAAACGTTTCTGGTCGCTTTGCGTAACGTCGCGAAAGCCCAGGGTGGCATGACGCAAATTGCTCAAGCGACGGCTCTTGGGCGGGAAAGCCTGTATAAAACGCTTTCGGAGCAAGGCAACCCAGAGTTCAAGACATTACAAGCTGTTCTTGGCGCATTAGGCATGCGTTTTTCAATCACGCGCGCGGAGACAGATATTGCAGCGGCTGGCGTTTGACGAGGCGCACATCGGCAAAGACACAGCCCTCTTGCGCTTCGGGCGCAGGTGTGATATAATCAATGCAGATTTTAGAAAACTTGTCTTGTGTCTTCAAGCCGCTTGGGGAGCAAAAGGGGCAAGTTCGGTGTTGTTATAATTGAAAGACTGCGCGCGGAAAGGCGACCCGCGCGCACTGTTTGCGGGTTAAGGAGGCGGTGTGCCGTCATGGTTATGCAGAAAAAAAGCTTGGGCGAGATTTTAGTGGAAAAAGGGCTTCTTTCCGACGAAAAACTGCTTCAAGCCAAAGAAGTTCAAAAAAGCGCGCCGGGTGATCTGGGCAGCATTATTGTCGACCTGGGGTTCGCCAGCGACAAAGATGTCACTTCAGCACGGGCCAGCGAGATCGGCATTCAGTTTGTAGACCTGTCCAACCCGCGCAATGTAGACCCGGAAGCGGTGAAAGCCGTGCCGGAGCATATTATTCGGCGGCACAACGTGCTGCCGATCCGCCGCGATAACAGCGTGACCCCGAACCGATTGATGGTGGCGATCAGCGACCTCAAGACTAGCAAGACAGCGCTGGAAGATGTCAAGCTGGTGTCTCGGTGCGCCATCACGCCGGTTCTGGCGACCAAAGGCGCGCTGGAAGAAGCCACTACGCGTGCGTTCAATGGCGGCGCTCCATCTCGTTCCACTCCCAGCAAGCTGATCAACGGCAAGCCTGGTGCCAATGGAGCCAGTGCCCTGCCCGCGCTGATTAAAGATGAGCCGACCAGTGCCACCCCGGCCCTTGTCACGCCCGGTGGCCCGTCAGCCGTGCCCAGTGAACTCGCGACTACTATTGGTGGCGACTTGGCGAGCATTCAAGGCGGTGGCGGCGATGAAGAAGGCGATGCCGACGAAAAGCTGTCGGAAGAAGCGCCGATTATTCGTATCGCTCATGCCATCGTTCAGCAGGCGATCCGCGAAAAAGCATCGGATATTCATATCGAGCCAGGGCAGCGCTCCGTGCGCATCCGGTACCGGATCGATGGCGTCCTCAACGAAACTATGACCGTGCCCAAGCACATTCAGAACCCATTGATTTCGCGCTTCAAGATCATGGCGGACTTAAATATTGCCGAACGGCGCGTCCCGCAAGACGGACGTATTCCAATCCGTGCTGACGGCAAGGATTATGACCTGCGCGTTTCAGTTCTGCCGTCCAAGTTTGGCGAAAAGATCGTCATGCGTATTTTGGACAAATCCAGCACGCAAGTCGGTCTGAACAGCCTGGGCTTTGAAACAGACATCCAGACCAAACTCGAAGAACTGGCAACCCAGCCGAATGGCATGCTGCTGACAACCGGGCCGACCGGCTCAGGGAAAACGACCACGCTGTATTCACTCTTGAACCGTGTCAACTCCGTGGAAAAGAACATTGTCACGGCGGAAGACCCGATTGAATACGACTTGGCGGGTATTACGCAGTGTCAGATCAACAAAAAGGCGGGTCTGACATTCGCCGCCGCCCTGCGCTCATTTTTGCGACAAGACCCGGATATTATCATGGTCGGCGAGATGCGCGACCTGGAAACGGCGACTATCGCTGTTGAGTCGGCATTGACGGGCCACCTGGTACTGTCCACGCTGCACACCAACGATGCCCCGTCCGCTATGATGCGTTTGGCGGATATGGGGGTAGAGTCTTATCTGATAGCCGCGACCGTGATCGGGGTCATCGCGCAGCGCCTGTGCCGTAAGATTTGCAGCAACTGCAAAGAGTCTTACCAGGTAGACGCGGCAGACCTGTCATCATTTGGTTTTGTTGTGGAGCATCCCGACCAGAAGGTAACGTTGTTCCGGGGCGCAGGTTGCGAAGAATGCCGCTACAAAGGATTCAAAGGACGTGTTGGCTTGTATGAACTGCTGGTGATGAACGAAGAAATTGCCGAGCTGGTCGTGCGGCGGGCGCCGGTAGCCGACATTCGGGATGCCGCCAAGTCTTCAGGAATGCGCGAACTGCGTGAAGATGGCCTGCTGAAAGTGCTGGAAGGGCGTACCACGCCGGACGAAGTGCGGCGTGTCGTGTTCACCGCCGGTTTCTAAAATACGCTTGGGAAAAGAAAGTTTTTCCCCAAGCAATTGCAGGCGCAGTTGAGCGCTCAGGAGTACGTTGTTATGGCCGAATCCTATCTTCCCCCCCAGCAAAGACCGCCTGCCTTTGGCACAAACGGCACAGCAGGCAAAATGCCAGCTATGCCGCAAAGCGGCTCCATGCCTAGCGCGCCCATGCAAAACGCTCAGGTGAATGAGCCGCGCGCGCAGGTCAAAAAGAAGCCGATGGAAGATGTCCATATCGACGAGCTTCTGGAAACTCTGGTGGAAATGGCGGGAACCGACCTGCATATCTCGCAGGGTGTCCCGCCCACGGTGCGTGTCAACGGCGAATTGGAACCATTACCCTACGAAGATGTGACGCCGCTTGACGTTCAGCAAATGATGTACGGCATCCTGACCGACGAGCAAATCCAGAAGTTTGAAAGCACCTGGGAGCTTGACTTTGCCTATGCCCTGCAAAAGCGGGCGCGTTTTCGTGTCAACCTGTACAAAGACAAAGGGTCGGTTGCAACGGCAATGCGCCTGATCCCGTTCAACATCCCGACCATGGAACAGCTTGGTTTGCCTCCGGCAATCGAAAAGCTGACTCATGTGCGGCGCGGCCTGATCCTTGTGACGGGGCCGACAGGGTCGGGCAAGTCCACGACACTGGCGTCCATGCTCAAGCATATCAACGACACGCGCTCTGAGCATATCCTCACAATTGAAGACCCGATAGAGTACGTGCATCCGCCGAATAAATCCATTGTTCATCAGCGCGAGCTTGGGCAGGATACCAAGTCGTTTTCTAACGCTCTGCGGGCCGCCTTGCGCGAAGACCCGGATATTATTCTGGTCGGCGAAATGCGTGACCTGGAAACTATCTCTTTGGCAGTCTCTGCGGCGGAAACCGGGCATCTCGTTTTTGGGACATTGCACACAAACTCGGCAGCCACATCTGTGGACCGTATTGTGGACAGCTTCCCATCCGGCGACAAAGACCAGATTCGTTTGCAGCTGTCCAACAACGTGCAGGCGATTGTCTCGCAAATGCTGCTGCCGACCTCGCCTTCTTACAAAGCGCAAAGTGGCAAGGGGCGTATCGCGTCACAGGAAATCATGATTGCATCTTCGGCCATTCGTAATTTGATTCGCGAAGCCAAAGCCCATCAGATCACGTCCATTATTCAGACATCGGGCAATGCAGGCATGATTACTGCCGACCGCAGCCTGACCAATCTTTATCAAGAAGGTAAGATTACCCACGAGACTGCCCTGTCACGGGCGCACAACCAGGAAGAAATTAAGCGTATGCTGGCCGGGGTAGACGGCGAAAGCGGCAAGCCCGGCCAAGGAGCCTCGCGTCCAGCCGGGCGCTAAACAGGAAGCAGGGGAAGCACAATGGCAACTTACGCATATACAGTTCGGGATGCGGGCGGGACACTGCGCAATGGCACATCGGAAGCTGAAAACCCGGAAGTGCTGGCCCGGCGTCTGCGCGAGCAGGGTTTCAGCATCAACGAGATCAAGCAGTCCAAAGCCAAAAAGGCAAAAGGTGCGGGGTCGTTCCTCGACAATCTGCAAAAGGTCAAGCTGACCGAGCTGTCCATCTTTTGCCGCCAGTTTTCCACGATGATCGATGCGGGCGTTTCTCTGGTGCGCTGTCTCAATGTGCTGGGCGACCAGACCACTAACAAGCGTCTTAAAAACATCATTCAGGACATCACGCGTGAGGTCGAAGCGGGCGAAACATTGTCTAAGGCGATGTCCAAGTATCCTGGCGTGTTCAACAACCTGTTTCTCGGGTTGATCCGTGCCGGAGAAGTCGGCGGCGTGCTGGAAGAAACCTTGCAGCGCTTGTCCACGTTTCTGGAAAAAGATGTGGAATTGAAGCGCAAAGTCAAGTCGGCTATGACCTACCCGACCATTGTCAGCGTGGCCGCTTTGGGGATCGTTGTCGGGTTGTGTACGCTTGTCGTTCCCAAATTCTTGCAGTTGTTCAAAGACATGGGCGTGAAAGATTTCCCCGCCCTGACATTGGGCCTGATGGCGTTCTCGGATTTCCTGGTGCACAAAACAGTGTTTGTGCTGCTGATTGGCTTCGCCATCAAGTTTTCCATTAATGCTTTTCGCAAAACAAAGTTCGGCGAGCATGTGTATGATAAACTCATGCTGAAAGTGCCTGTCTTTGGGAAGCTCACTCACAAAGTCGCTCTGGCCCGGTTTTCGCGCACGCTGGGGACGCTGCTGGTTTCAGGTGTGCCGATCCTGCAAGCGCTGGAAACAGTTTCTGGCACGGTTTCCAATGTGATTATGTCGGATGCCATCATGGAAGCGCGCGCAAAGATCCGCGAAGGAGAGCGCATCGGCGAGCCGCTGGTCAAGTCGGGGCTGTTTCCCCCGATGGTCGTGCAGATGATTTCCATCGGCGAGGAGTCGGGCGCCCTGGACTCGATGCTCGCCAAAATCGCCGACTTTTATGAAGACGAAGTGGATGCCGCGGTGGCTTCTTTGGCGGCGGCGATTGAGCCTGTCTTGATTATCTTTCTCGGCGTTGCTGTTTTGCTCATTGTTTTGGGCATGTTCATGCCGATGGTTTCGCTGATCCAAAGCTTGTCCGGCGGCGGCGACACCGATAGCGGCAACTAACTTTCGCTAAAGTGAGACGCGCTTGACGGTTTGGCTTTGGGCCTTTGTTGCTTTTATTTACGGCATTGCCATCGGCTCGTTCCTGAATGTCGTGATTTGGCGACTGCCTCGCGGACTGACTGTTTCTGCGCCAACCTGGTCTTTTTGCCCCCGGTGCGAGCATCGCCTGGGGGCATTAGATTTGGTGCCTGTGGTGTCGTTTTTGGGGCTGCGGGCGCGCTGCCGCTATTGCCGCGAACCGATTTCCTGGCGCTATCCCGGTATTGAGCTGCTGTGCGGCATTTTGTTCGCCCTGGTCGGCTGGCGCTTTGGCGGGACATGGGAGGCAGTTGTCTTTCACTGCCTTTTTGTCGCCCTTTTGATCTGCGTCTTTTTTATTGACCTGGAACATTTTATCATTCCCGATGGCTTAAGCGTGCTGGCGGCTTTGGTGGGTTTTGCGCATAATGGGGTGTCTATTGCCCTGCATCGGCCCGGACAGTGGACTGCCGTCGGGCCTTTTTTTGTGCCGATGTCCATTGCGGGCTGGCTGGGCTATGCGGCTTTGGTCTACGGGTTCGGCCTGGTTTCGTATGTGTGGATCGTCTCGGTCTTGGACAAACGAATCAAGCCGGGTCGCGCGGCCTGGGGCTATTTGCGGGACAATGCGCTGGACTGGGTTTATGTCGGATTATCGTCCCTTGGGGCGATTATCCCCCCGGTGCGCAGGTTCGTTGCGCAAAAGTTCGGCGAAGCGGAGCCGGCGACAACCTACACTGCGGAAGACATTGAAGGCGACGAGGATGCCGGCGGCATGGGCGGGGGCGACGGCAAGCTCGCGGCTGCGATTGGGGCGAACCTGGGCTTTGCCCTGGCGGTGCAGTCTTTTTTCTTTGCCGTGTTTCTGGGGGCTATCGGCGGGGTCATCGTGATCGCGCGCCAGCGGCGGACACTGGGGCAGCGGACGGCTATTCCTTTTGGGCCAAGCATGGCGGCGGGCGCGTTTCTGGCTTTGATGGTTGGCGGCGGCCTGCTGGCCTGGTATCTGGGGCGGTTTCACGGGCTGTAAGAACGCTTTTTATGCGTTGCCGCCTTGTTTGTACGGCATTTCAACGACGGAACAATTTCGTCCGTCGTTGGCAGGGGCTGGGTACGCGTTGATTGCGCCTGGGGTATGCCTAAGAAAACGCATTACTACGCAAAAGCAGCCCAAAAAGAACTGTAAAAATTACTCGGAAATAACACAAAAACCGGGGAACAAACCCTGGGCGTCGGTCGTCTGACAATGGCTGACCGTGCGTCTCAGGGTAAAACCGCAGCGTAAAGGAAGACGTGATGACATTTGCGCAAGCCAAAAAGCGTACGGGATTTACTTTGATTGAACTGCTCGTCGTCATCGCCATTATTGCGATTATCGCGGCGATTTTGTTCCCGGTCTTCGCGAAAGTGCGGGAAAAAGCGCGGCAGACCACGGTTCTCGCGAACTTTGAAAAGATACAGCGCGGGCTGGGCGAATATCAGCTGGATTACCATCGTTACCCATCGGCTCTTTATGGTTATGCCGTTAACGGTCAGTCGATGGGGACGAAGCCGACCACGCACGGTGCGCCGGCGGGGTTGTTTCCGCAGTTTATCAACGACGTAAGCGTGTTTCAGGACCCGGATAATTCTCACAACGATGATTTGGCGACATCCGTCACGGCCAGCGTCAACCAGCTCAACGGCGGCACAATAACGTCGTCCAATCAGCAGTTTTACCGGGCCGATGCATATGATACAAACCCGCAGGTCAGCGCAGACGGCAAGTCGCTGTCGGCCACGACCTATATCGCCCGGTATCAAACATCGTGGACGAGTATCGCGGCCCCCGGCTCGCCGGCGGCAGCCGACCCCAGCTACCCGCGTCAGCTGCGCGTTCCAAACCCGCCCGGTGACACGTTTGTGACGCTGACAACCTACCATGTGCCCAGCGGCGTGGTATTGGTGCTGTGGCAAAGCGGGTCGGCCAAAACGCTGGACATATCACGCATGCTTGCTTTGGGAGCAGACAATCCCGGCGGCATTTTCTGGCAGATGACGCCTGGTGGACATTAAACAAGTGAGCGGGGAACACATGAACATGCAGCGCAGCGGCAAAACGCAGGCGACATCGCAAGGCTTTACTTTGATTGAGCTGCTCGTCGTGATCGCCATTATCGCGATTCTCGCGGCCATTATCTTCCCGGTCTTTGCCACGGTGCGCGAAAATGCCCGCCAGTCGTCGTCCATCTCCAACATGCGGCAGATTTCGACGGCTCTGGGGCAGTTTCAGCTGGACAACCACCGGAACCCGGATGTGCTGTTCGGCTACGTGTACTACCAGTATAGTGACAGCAACGGCGACATTAACTATTCCGGCACGGGCAAAACGCCGTTGTCAATGGATGCTGCCTTTAGTCAGGCACAAACTGATGCGCAGGCACACCCGAACGCAGGCGTCACCAGCACCTTCTTTCCCGGCCTGTACCCGGAATATGTGCGTGACGTGACCACGTTCCGCGACGCCGACAACCAGGACAACGGCAACGTGCCCTCCAAAGTTGCGACCAGTAATGCAGCTGATCCCAACACTGTTGCCATCAACACACTGGACGTCAACGGCACATTAACAGCAGGCACTCACAAGTTTTACGCTGAAGATGCGTATGATGTCAGCCCGCAGGTCACCGCGCAAAACCAGGTCAGCAAAACCCAGTATGTCGCCCGCTATCAATCGTCCTGGACAAACATAGACAATATTAGCGATATAACTACGCCAAAGCTGGATTGTGCCAACAATTCCGCCTCAGTGCTATGTGGGCCAAACGGCGTTAACTTCTACACGCACCAACTGCGCTGGAAGAACCCGCCCGCAGAAACGTATGTCACCAGCACGACCTATCATGTGCAAAATGCCAATACCGTCCTGGTGCTGTTTGAAGGCGGCAACGCCAAAAAGCTCAACGTAGACCAGTTTCAGCAGTATGGCCCCGATGCCGCCACTGTCGCAGTAAACGGCAATGTCAGCCAGGCCAACTTCTGGAAGCTCATCCCCGCAGGCCGATAAGAATGCCCCGCATGATTTTGCAAAGACGCATGAACAACGCACCGTGGCAGCAACAGACTGGGGCAGCACCCAGGCGCGCAGGCTTTTCCCTGGTGGAAATCCTGGTCGTGCTGGTCGTGCTGGTCGTCGGTATCCTGGCAATCGTGCGCCTGTTCCCGGCAGGCTTCATTGCCCTGCGCAATGCCCAAAACAGCACATTTGCTGACCGGCTGGGGCAGGCGGCCCTGGAGTCGCTCAAGCAGGGCCAGGGAACGCTGCCGGATGCCGTGTATCTGTATGATGAAACTCAAGGCGGCTTCAACCCCAACGTCACCCCCGATGACTTGTACTCTTACAGCCCCGACGGCACAGGCAAAAACACATCGCACCGGTACGGCCTGCTGACAGATGTGGATGCCGACATCAACAAGCAGCGCTATATCAGCAACGAAACCGTGGCCGTGCCCGCCGCGCATGTTGCCGGCAATGTGATGTATCCGCCGCTGTATGCGCTGGCATTTGGGCCGATCAGCCTGCCGACGACAACCTTGCCCGCAGGAGCAAGTGCGCTGCCTTTTTTGATAGTCAACAGTACGCCTTGGACGCAGCAAAGCGGCGACTCGCGGGTCGATCCCAGTGACCCCAATGCGATAGCAAACCCTGCCATCGCGCGCCATTATACCAACCCGCCTGATATTCTGTCGCCAACTGAAGGCGCATATCTTGCCGACCTTGCCGCCAACACAAACCCAACACCTATTCTGAGGCCGACGCAGACGCTTTTCCTGGTGGACAAGGATGTAGGCCAAGTTGCCGTGCCTACCGCAAGCTATGCACAAACCTTCACGTTGACGGTCACAAGGAAGTACGGCGGCACTACAACGCAGACAATTACGGTAGACGCGCTCGGCATAGACAACGCCAACAATCCTACCGGCTATATCGGCAATTGGTTCGGGACAACAACTGCGACGGGAGGGGGCGACCCGCTGCCGCCAACAACTCCTGTTCTTGTGGGTGGGGTCTCAACGCCTAATCCGTGGACAGCGGTCACGCTCACGCGCCCGTTTCGGTACATGGGGATTTTGCCTGCGCCGGGTGGCACGCCGCTGTTCACTGCCGACCCTTACCAGTATTGCCTGGACGCGGGCAACATCGCTTCAGCACCTGCGGCGCAGACAACAGAGAACATGGGCGTGCTGGCCTTCAACCCTATCGCGGGCGGGCAGAACGGCATTGCCCCTTTGCAGGCACAGATTTCGTACCAGACACTCAACTGGCACGTGCTGCATGAAAATGTGGACGTGCCCGATGGCGGCGGCACGCTCAAGCTGGTGCTGGATCACTTGAAGCGGGGCGGGGACGTGCAGTTTGACGGCACAGTCTTTGCAGGCTTGACCACAGATGCCAACACCCCGACTGCCAGCCAGTACGATCTCCTCATGCTGGATCGGGACACCGGCGACATTTATGGTTTTCGCGGCACCGGTGGCAACATCGCGGGAACGCAGTACACAAACGGCACACCGACTGACCTCACGGGTGCATACTACTTAGACGTTGTGGACAATGGTGATGACCCCAGCGACTCTGCCAAAACGGACAAGCCACATATTGTCTTGAACTATGCCGGGGGACGGATTACGCTGCCTGCCGCGTTCGCGGGCAAGCACTTCCGCGTCCTCTACTCAGGGGATGCCGATTGGGCGGTCGCCGTGCAAAAAGCGCCCAGCACGTACACGCAGGCCGCGAACTTGATTGATCTCAGCGCGTTTAATACAAGCACGCCCAATCGCTTCTACTACGCGCCAAGCGGAAGCGCGTTTGTTTACTTTCCCGCCTGTGATGCAGGCAAAACCGTGGAACTGGACAACATATCTTGCACGGTAACGGACAAAAACGGCGTGACGCAGACGCGCCAGGCATCCCAGCTTACCGAACCTATTTCAGATACTTCGGCGGGCTACTACATAGATTTGGGGCCGGGGGTGGCAAACGTCATTCAAAGCCGCGATACCATCACCAAATTAACAATCGGCGGTGCGCGCGGCGTATCTCTGCGGGCAGTAGTCATTTGGCACGAGCACAACACATGGCACACGCGCGCCACCGACACCTTGCTGACGCGGAGCCAGCCGTAGTGCAGAACCTTATGAAACCAGACATGGCACAACCTTTCGGCGCATCCTGTCCTGCTTCCAGGCGGCGCGGCTTCACGCTGATTGAACTGCTGGTCGTGATCGCCATCACCGCCGTGCTGTTCTTTCTTTTGGTCAGGCCATTGATTGAGTCTCTGCGCCTGACCCAACGCGCGCAGCTCCAGGCGGCGGCGCAGGACTCAGCTCGCAAGACCCTGGAGATTATTTCACGCGAGCTGAGCAGCGCCGTGTATGTGTTTGACAACGCAAGCCACCCTTTTACGCTTGCACCGGGCACAGTGCCGACGGCGAGCGACAGCCTGTTCACCAACTTCTTGGACTTGGACATCCCCAATGACCCTAACGCCCCTACAAGCCCAGGAACAACCATGGTCGCGCATGCCTTCAATGCCAAGCTGGACTTTGTCCCCGCCCGCCGCAGCGCATCCGGCGGACTGATCGACCCGACAACCGGAGACCCGATTGCTGCCACGCAAAGCGGCAGCGGGTCGGCGACGCTCAATACGACCGGCTTGCAGTTTCCACTTGCGCCCGGCACGACCATTATCCGCTACTTCATCGGCCTTAAAAACCCAACGATCTCTTATCGCAACACGGCGGAAAAGTTAGGCCTGAACACGACCGGCAACGCTAACAATGTAGATAACACTTATGTGCTGTACCGGGTGCAGTTTCCTGTTTCTAATGAAATAGACCCCGCCACAAAGAAGCCTTCCGTGAATGCCGACGGCACCACAATCAATGAAAAATTGTTTATGCCCAAGCATGACGCAAGTGGCAATGTGCTTAATCAGCCGGAGTTAGACGACCCTGACTTCTTCCGATACGTCAACCAAAACGGCGCTTCCGATGTCAACTGGCTGGATGCTGCACATGGTAACTACCCGGCTCAAGTTAACACGTCAGTGGGTACGCCCGCCGGGCACAACAACCGTGTGGATAACTGGGAAAAGATTGCCAAGCCAGTCATCACGGCTCCCAACATTGATCTGCTGGTGCTGCCTCGCTATGCCGACGGCACCCCGATTTATGATGCCAACCATGTTCCCAGCAGCGGCAGCACCACTGACCCGGTGCGGGCAGGCGACCCCGCCACGCCGACCGTCAAGACCAGTATCAACTTCACGCCCGCCACGGTCACAGGCGATGCCGCGCCCAGCACATCCAGCGACTACAGCAGTCTCGGCATCCCCATGAACGCCGCAGACAATGGCGGCCTGCCATATGTGCCGACGGTTTACACGGCGTCCAGCCAGTCGTGGGGCTTTCCGCCGCACATCACATTGGCGCCGCAGACTCTGTCTGTTTCGACGCCCTACTACACGACTGATCTTGGTACAAGCTCAACACCACCGGCGGCAGGCATCGCCGTTAGCCCTGGCGACCTGATGGAGTACTATCATGCCGGCACTGCCGACCCCGCAAACCCGCGTGGAACGGCTGTGTACGATGTCACGCAGGGCATTGTTCTTCAATCCGCAACACTCCAGCACAGCTACGTGCCGCTTGCCGTCAACCCAGACACCGGCACTCTCAGCTTTGATACGCCCGCCCTGCCTAACCCTAACAACCAGAACTCACAGCAGTCCAGTGGCTATCAGCAATACAACCGCTATTGGACGGCCAGTGCTGACGATGTCAACAAGGGCAATTTGCTCGCCTGTCCCGCCCCTATCGGAACCACGCCGTATGGCTACAACACACCGGGCATTTTAGACCTGACCAATCTGACCTGCGACACGAGCGGCAACTTAACAGAATTTGGCGCTGCGGGCAACAACACTTCGCCCCTGCCGAAGATTGGGCAAGCTCCGACGGCTTTGCAATGCGCCAATGCGTTCATCGTGCCCGGCAGCGTACGCGTATATGGGCCGGATCAAACCGAAGGGCCGAACAAAGGCAACAGCATTCTGTATACATTGGCGTCGCCTGGTGTTCCGTTGACATATAACCAGTACCGCGTAGATTATCTCAACAGCCTGCTGACGTTTGACATAGACGCCGGGAACCAACTGCCGATAGTGCAGGCGAACGGTTCGCAGGCCAAGGTGCAGATCACTTTTAACTACCAGGCAAACCTGGCCCCTGCCGACACAACGCATCAGATTTCCGGCACCAATCCAGCCAGCCCGCTGTTAGTCAAAGTAGACTACCAGACACGTGATCTGCTGGACATCAATATCGGCGTCCGCGTGTACGACCCAACCAATGGGCAGGCGTTTATCGTGCCTGTCAGCAACCGCGTGAAGGTCAACAACAGCAATCGCTAATGGGAAAGTAAGACAAGTCTTGTCAGGAATGGCGCGTTGATGCAGACACTGAAACACAATCAAACCCGGCCCCAAGTCGGTGACAGGCAATGGCGGCGGCAGGCAATGCGGCAAGGCCAGACCATTGTCGTTGCCCTGCTGGTGCTGCTGCTGCTGGGCTTTGTCGGCGGCCTGTTCGCCAGCATCGTCACCCGCAACCTGCGCAACGCCGGTCGCTCCAACCGCATCCAAACGTCGGACTATTATGCCGAAGCCGGCATCCGCTTTGCCGACGACCAGCTAACCCAGAGCACAGATGGCGCAGATTGGCGCCCCCCGCTTCAGTATCAAATCACCGATGCCTATGCCAGCTATCGGCCCCAAGACTTAGTGGGCAAAGCCCGCTATGCCGCTGCTGTTACCAACATGCCCTTGTTCAAGGCAGACCGCAATGACCCGGACAGGGTGTTCTTAGACCAAGGCTTCGCCCGCTACAACATCGGTACGGGGCGCTTTTTGCTGCGCCTTACCTACGACCCAATCGGCCTGAACAACCAGGCCACCAGCATCGGGGCTACGGCGCGCACAGTCGGCAATCCTTATACAGACCCCCGCGCGCGCTACATCAAGATTGAAGTGGTGGGCCGTGAAGGCGCGGTAGACCCGACTGACCCGACAACCTATGTTAATCAGCCCCCTATCCGCCTCGCGGCGACTTTGGTGGAATACAAAGCCATTGGCATTACCGACTACGCGCGGTTTGAGACCAATCCTGACAAGCGCGCAGACATCATGGCCCTTGGCGTCGCCAGCGCCCAGTACGTATCAGACTTCACCGACATCACTGCCCAGACGCCAAGTTTGTCCCGCTATCCGCTCGTGACCACGTATGGTGCGCCGGATGCATACATCAAAGACAGCACCACCAATCAGCGGACGCCAAACCCCCTGGCTGGCAGTGCGACGGCTGCCGCCGCAGCCATTCCCGGGGGCGGCTCCATCCATGTCAACGGCACCGCGCGCTTTTACGGTCAGAACTTTATGTATCTGGACAACGACCCCATCAACCAAAACGCCGGGTCGTTTGGAGAAGCTGCGGAGATCGGCGGCAATCTGCTGCTGGACAACTACATGCCCTTCAACACAAACAATGCTGCGATTACACTAGACAAGCAGGATTCGGGCCTTGCCATCAACCCGCAAACAGCGGGCGCGACTGTTGCTGACTACGTTTCGCCTTCCAATGCCTCCACGCAGTTTGATACGCATAGCGGCCTTGTGCGGGACGACGGCAACGGCACCGACACGCACGGCATGCCGCGCAATGCCAATCGCTTGGAGCCTCCTTCGCTGGACACAGTCAACCCCGCCACCAACTTGACGCGCTACAAAGACATTGCGACAAACGCACTGCCGCGCCAAATGTTTGGTGCGACTACCCCCTATGCCGCAGGCAGCGCGAAGTATGGCTATGGCCGCCAGGGGGTCTACGTAGACAACTTCGGTGACACGCAAAGCGAAAGCACAAGCATTGTCGGCGGCTACACTCTGGTGGATGAATGGCTGCACCGGACAGCCGCCGGTCAGGGACGCGCATCCTGGGCAGGTAACTTCTACCGCCCGCCAGGTGTAGACATTGTTCTGGGACGTCAGCAGATCTTGAGCGCTTCCTCGGCCAATGCAACGCCGACTGCCAAGACATTTTACGGCATGCGCCTGACCCGCTCGGATGTAGACGCTTCCGGCGCGCCTGTGGTGTGGAAGAACCCGGACGGTACTCCCATCACAACGCCCAACGTGGACGGCAACACGGGTAGCACGATGTACGTGTCTTACACAAGCCTCAATGCCAGCAATATTGCTGACCCGACTAGCCTCACAGGACCTGCCCTGACTGCGTATCAAAACAACCCCAGCAACGATGTGGTGATTTACGCCGAAGGCAATGTTCGTGTGCGAGGCACAGTCAGCGCACCGTTAGACCCACCGAGCGCACCCGGCACGGGCACGTCCCCGGCTACGGCATCTGATGAAGGGGCGGATATTGACAAGCTGCCGCGCCATGTTACCATTGTCACCAATGGCACGGCGTACATCGACGGCAGTCTTTTGCGCGGCAATGCGTCATCCAGTATTGCTGTTCTCGCCCATGACTATGTGTGTGTCAACACGACGCAGTTTCTGGCCGGGGCACAAGTGGAAGACAATCCAATCGGCACAACACCGCCTGGCCCTTACACCGGTGACCCCAGCCTGCTGGCTCTGGATTTCAGCACATCCGACGAAGTGCTGTTGCAGGAATTCCAGTACCTCACGCCTACTATAATCGCCAACAAACCCGCCGCCACACCCGCTTTGTACATTAGCGGTGGCCCTAGCTCACCGGGCAGCACATCCATCGACATCGACTTGTTCAATTCCGCCACGGGCGTAAGTCTGAGTACAGGAAACGTTGGGCTGTTTCAGTCACTGCTTCCGGCTGCCGTTCTTACATCAGTCGGTGCAGGCGCGAATGGTTTGACACACACGACATTTCCATTGAGCGGTGTAGGGTCAATCCTTCAAACTCCCCCTGTGCCGGGCGACCCTGACATTCTCGCCGTGCGGCGCGATCCCGGCAGTGATCAGTCAACTTCTACGCAGGACCTATTGCTGGAGCGGGCCGCTGTTTTGCCCGCCGATATTGACATTGAAGCCGTGCTGTTTGCACAAACCAAGTCGTTTTTTATCATCCCCGGCTCCTCGTTCAACACCAGCGCGGATGATAACTTGACGACGTTTGTCAACGGCATTCCGCGGCCTAGCTTGACAGGCCTGACAAACCCAAGCGTCGACTACGACAACCATAGGCGCTATCCGTTTTACGGGCAGCCGATTGACATGAAGATCATTATTCGGGGCAGTGTCAGCGAGGCTCGCCCTGCCGACATCGCCGCGCAGACCGCCTGGATGGAAAACTGGGGCTGGATTCCCAAAGCGCACGGCAGCCTGGCAATAGAGCCATCCAATCGGGCCGCAATCAATGTCAGCACGAGCCAGTTGTCCGCGCCAATCGGCCTGACGTTTCTTTACAACCCGCTGGCGGGTTACCCGTACATGGTTGATCAGACTACGCCGTCCAATAATTCCTATCTGCGAACGGACATCTATGGGCGTCCTTTGCCGTATGCGCCCAAAATGCCTGTTTGCGCGGGCTTGCTGTATGCGGGGCAGAACTCCGCCGACCAGCCTGTGCTGCAATAAAAAGCAATATTAAGAAGCCGTATCATGAAACGCACCTGCTATTTCTTTCACTCCTGCCCGTCGTGGTCACTGCTGACTGCGTTCTTGGTATGGCTCCTGCTGCTGTCTTCTCCTCATGCGCGGGCTGCTACCTACACCTACAACACGGGTGTGTCACAGCGCACCGTCAACGCAGGCATTCTGCTGATCGATTCGACCATGTCGGCGACGACACCTGCAAAGGCAAACCCTGATCCGTACGTTTTTTATGTCCTGAGCCAAAGGCCGGATGTGACGCCGTACGGCTGGAACATCCTCAACCCGCTTGCGCCCAAAACGGTCACGGCGGATATTCAGCAGCGTTATGCCAATGCGACGCCGCCCTACACAATAGCGCAGTCGCTGACACCCAACATGGCGGCTTATTGGGAAGTGCGCTTGTCGCAGACTTCCGCTGCCGACTTGCAGCAGTTCAACGTTCTGCTGATCGATCTCAAGGGCGCGCAGACCGTAGCGCAGTTCAGCGCGTCGGATGTGGAAAAACTGCGGCAGTTCGTGGACGGGGGCGGAACTCTCTGGATTGAAGGCGGCCAGGGCGCGACCATCGGTGTACCCAACGCCGCGAATAATGCGAACGGTTTGTTCTTTGATCTTCAATTCGCGACCGGAAACACCATTCCCACGTCTTCCCCTCGCGTGGCCGCTTACAATACTGCAAGTGGTGCGCCCGCTGTACCCTCAATCCATGCACTCGTGTCTGCGCCTTACTTCTTGCAGCATCCCGAACTTGACACTCTGCCGTACACAAACAATGGCACAGGCGACTCACTCAGCTCACTTGGCTCCTCCAGCAGTTTTTTAACTCCCGTGCTGAACTATTACGGTGGAGCGACCATTGCCATTGCGGGTTCCTATGGGGCGGGGGCAATTGTAGCTACCAGCACGGGCACTGCGACCATTATCAACAATGGTGTCAATGCTTTGACTATGCCGACTTACCCATCCGCCGCTGCCGCGCAAGCGAACGGTATTTATCCCAACCTGACGGCCCCGAACTTGAAGTTCCTGGTCAACATTATTGCTTGGGGCGGCGGGCATCCGGGTGAGGGGCAGGGAAGCCATCACAACGGCGCGGCCTTTAATTCTTTTCCGTCACCGGTGCATGTGTGGAACGCCCTTGTCCAGGGTGCCACGAGTGTGCCGCCGACACCTGCAATCTATGGCAGCCTGGCGTTTGTGACGGATGCGGCAGGAACGCTTCATGCGTATACGATCACTCCTGGCACGAAGCTGGCCGATCCTTATACTCAGGTTGCGGGCGGCTTTGATAACGGCAACACAGATTACAGCACTGGCACGTCTTTTGATGAAGTTTGGCATACGACTACGGCTGCAAACCCAAACGGTTCCGCTCCCGTCGTTGCCACGGATGCCAACGGCAATGTTCTGGTGCTGGTGGAGACAGACTCGGGCGCTGTCAAAGTTTACAATTCATCCACCGGCGCAGCGGCAACGGGTACAGGCATTGCAAATGGCATCTTGCTGAATTCCGGTGCGGCTGGCGCAAGTTTTAATGCGCTTCCGGTAAGGCCCGCGCCTGCTCCGACAGTTTACAACGGCTCCGTTTATGCCTCCCAGCCGGACGGCACCCTGTATGTCGCAAACCTTGCCACGGGCACGACATCGGCCTACAAGCCGGTCGTGGGCACTCTGCCGACCCCCACAGGATCGCCTGCCGTGGGCATTGTCCCCGTGGACACTTCGGCGACGGGTATTGCCCCCACCGCCAACGACATCCTGGCGATGATGCCGACTAGCCAAAGCTTGTATTCCATCTTGCTGGGTTCCAGGGGCGAACAGCTTCGGCCTACCGGCACGCAGACGGAGTACCTTACCAAGCTTCAGGGCGCGGCGACCATTGCAAACACCTCTGCCCTGCGCGTTTACACGCCGGACGCCACGACAGGCTATGCAATTACTCCCACCACTACCACGCTGAACGGCACCAGCAATGGCTTTACGGGCCTGATGAGCGGCTTTAATTACTTTGGCGATTATGACACGACCCTTGATCCAGCCATTTCTGACCTGACCCGCACCATTGTCAATATCGCCAACTCTTCTTTCGCCGCAAATACGCCCTTGACCGGCACCATGTCGGCGCCCGCCATTGATCGGTTCGGCAATGCCGTCTACACGACGAATGCCAACAGCGCTTCTTCACTGGTCAGCTTCCATGACTCGCCGACAAACAGCAATGTGCATCTCAATTGGCGCTTCCGCCTGCCGACTACGTCCGACCTCACACTCACTTTGCCATCAGGCGCTAAAGCCATGCCACCTGATGCAGACGGCGCGGACTACACTTCCCTTGTTGGCTTCACGTTCCAGGGCGCGCCTGTTGTTGATGAAACTGGAAATGTGTATGCCCTCGCAACAAACGGAAATCAGGCTGCCATTATCTGCATCAATGGCCTGCTGCCGGTGACTACAGCGCCCATTCCTGCCAGCGGCTCCTTTTTGAACATCATGCAGACCGATGAGTCAGGCAATGCTTCCAACCAGATCCGTCCCTCGCAGTACACGCAGACCGGCAACACCAACCCTGGCGCGCCGACAAGTGGCGGCCCTTTGACATTGGTCAACTTCGGCACGCTTTCAGGGGCTCTGGTCCAGCGTACTTTGAACCCGAACTTGAGTGAGCCACAGGCGCTGAGCGCTTCGTTTGACGCCACAGGCGGCAACCCGTCCCCGGTGCCCTTGCATACCAATGTGGCCTGGTTCACGGTTTTAGCCTCCCCTACGGTCACGGTCAGTGCGACTCAGCCGCCGTCCGGTCTGACCAAGGCTGGCAATGCGCTGTTCTTTGTGGATGGGGCAGGGCATCTCATTTCGGTCATTGCCAACCCTGGCGATGCGGGAATCCCTATCGTCAACAAGTATGTGGGCCTTCCTGTTGTCAACAATCAGCAGGTACAGGCCGCGTCGGCAGCCGCGCTGCCGCCGCTTGTCGTGGACTACGGCGATACCGGCGTCGGCATTCCCGGCTACGGCGGCGTTTCAGGCGGCGCGCCTGCCATTGCCGACGGCGCGCTGATTGTCAACGGCGCAAGCGGCAGCGCCGGTTTTGCAAACCGCGTGACTTTAGTGGCCGACAGCAGCCGCTTGATTGAGTTTGACTCGGGCGGCGAAGCAACCTGGGTGGCCGATGCCACGACAGGTGTCCCTCCTGGCACACCGGCGGCGAATGCGGCGGCCCTGCTTGCCCCTTCGCTGGAGCTGAACCACCCTTCGTCGGTGATGGAACTGACCGCCAACGACTATTTGATTGCTGACACAGGCAACAACCGTTGTGTCCGCTTTGACCGCAGCGGCAAGGTGAAATGGGAACTCAGCCGGATTAATGACGCGTATAATGTGAGTGATAGTACGAATGTCACGAGCGGCGATGATGTGACGCAGGTTCTCTTTCATAAGATTTCCCCTGTGCCCGGTACGCCAGGAACGCGGCTCCTTGCTCCCAGTGAGCCCGATACCCTAAACCAGCCCACAAGCGTGCAAATTTACTCTGAGCCGGTGGAAGTCAATGGTATTTATCGGATACTGCCAACTGACCCTAACTTTCGGCCCAACTACACCGTTGTTCATTATCTGATTTCAGACAGCGGCAACTATCGCATATTAGACGTAGTCGATGTGTTTGATACCAATAACAACATTGTGGGCGCGCCGCACAACCTGGTTTGGGTCAGCCATACCCACGACAAGCAGCAGCGTGAGTATCGGTACCAGAGCGCCGCTTATTTCACGTCCCCAACCGGCTCAAACTATGTTGTCGCCCTGGTCACCAACAAACGCATTCCCGGCAACACGCGCGTGCAGACGCAGCCAACCGCCGCCAATCAGGATGCGTCCGGTGCGAGCATTGTCCTGCTGAACCAGCTTTATGACCCGACAAAACCCAGCGATGGCTTAATTGACCAGGTTCAAAGCCAGTTTCAGGCCAACATCACGACGACAGGAGCGTTCGACCTGAGCGCGGCGGCAGCGGGCACGGCGGGAACGCCGCTTTACATCCGTAACCCGCGTTATCTAAAGGCTTATGTGCCGCAGAATAACCCCACGGGCTTTGCATTCCTGCTGGCCGATGACAACGGCGTGTTTGATTTAGCTCCGCAAGCCGCGGGTGCCCTGGTCGCGACATGGGGCTTTACCCAGGCGGATTACCAGGCTGTCACGGTGCCGATTGATTCGTCTGGGGCGTTCAGCCGGGGTAAGATTACCGGCCCCCCCACCCGGCCCGCGATCCCCTTTGTGCCGGGCAGCATTCAGCGGCTGGGCAGCGACAAAACCACGGGAACATCCTATGGGCGCTACCTGATTACCAACGGCTACAGCCAGGGCGAGGCCAGTGTTGCACAGACCCCGCCCAATGGAGCGCTCCCCGGTGTGCCCGGCTTTGGGGGAGAAGCGCTTGAGCTGTCCGTTGTCGCCGTGGCCAATAGGCCGATCACAACCGCCTCCGGGGCGCATGCCCTGAGCCGTCCGACCAACACCGGCCCTCTGGTTCAGCCGACCTTTGCGTACCGTGTGCCGTAAACGATGTGTGGGCTGACCCACCCTATTGTCCCGGCATACCCTAGGGATACCGACGACGGAACAAATCGTTCCGTCGTTGGTACAGGCTCGCAATGCGAGTGGTAAGCGCGGGAAACGCCGAAGAAATACCGGCGCATTGCCGGTTCCACGCACGGGCGACAGGCGCGTGCCGTGAACGATTTTGGCGAAAGCCTTTTTGGAACACCGAGAGACATCGATGGGCGCGTCTCGTCCGCCGAGGTTTGTAAACATATGAACTGCCGAAATTACAAAAATATCACTTTGTCCGGCGCAGGGCTGCGCCGGATGCTGACACTTGCCGCCGCCGCGCTGTCTTTGGGGACACTGATGCCCGCCGCCCAGTCGCAGTCACCGATGCCGCAATCCCCAGGCGTTCCCACCCCGTACAGCTGGCCGACATTCCACGCGGGCGGCGCCTCCGAAACGCCGGTGCCCACGGCCACGTATCTGCCGCCGAACCCGCTGTCTTTTCAATTACAGGGGACGCCGACAGGTTTGATCGGGCAGTATGCGACCGAAATTCCCAGCTTTCTGCTCGGCAACTACAACCCGGCTTTGACGCTAGGCATCGACGCCAACGGGGCCGCGAACTTTCCCAACCACTTCCGCGACGACACCATTGCCGGGGCGAACCTCATCCAGAAGTGGTCTGCGCCGTATGACTTTGTCACGCCCGCCGCCAGCGCGACCGGCCAGGTGCAGACGCAAAGCATTGTCGCCGACGACCAGGACACCGGGCAGACCTATCCGGCCAACAGCGGGATCGCCACCGGATGGCGCGTTTCGGCCTCTTTCACGGGAGGGTGGGGAACCGCGGCCAGCCCTACAGCCACGCCGGACCCGCTTGCCGCCACCACGCCGGCCCCGCCGTATTCCTACCGGCGGGCCTTTGCGGTGAACGTCAACACGCCGAATGTGAACACCAATCCCACGCTGGACACGGCGACTTATCGGTTTGTGGTTCCTGCGGGCGCAGGCGGCAGCTACTCGGCCCTGTTCCAACTGCCCGAAGTGCTCAACGGCGAAAACCGCATTTCCGATGCCCACTATGTCATCACGCGCACTTCCAGCGGCGGCACAGTCACCACGCTTTACGATGGACGTGTCACGCAGGCGGATGCCAACAGCCCGCAGTTTATCGCCGGGCCGTTTGCGGTCGCCGTCGCCGACACCATCACCGTGTCGTTGGACAATTCCACGGACTTCAACACGCAGGCCGCTCCAGTCCCCAACAGCAACGTGTATGTGCTGGCGGACTCCGTGTCTCTCGTGCCCGGCGTGGCATCCGGCGCGGGAAACGCGTTTGAAGGCTCGCCTACCGCAATTGACTTCAACACCTTTCCCGAAATCCAGGATGCGTTCTACTACGGCTTTGCCGTCACGCGCACCACAGACCCCGTCACCGGCCAGACAACGGTCACGCAAAGCTCGGATTTCAATCAGCCATTCGGCAACCCGACCATCGGCACCCCCGACACCAGCCCAGCAGGTCTTCAGCACCGCATCCGGCAATTGGTTTACTTTGGGCGTTCGGAAAACATTGTTCTCACCGATACGGGCGGCAACCCCGTGGATGCCGTCGGCAACCCCACCACGATCCCCGTCAATCAAACCGTCGGCGCAATCTACTGCGTGGACGGCCTGACCGGGCAGACCGTATGGCGCTTCCAAACGCCCAACGCCTCGGCAGCGCCGCTGACCGGGTATATCGCGACAGGTCTGGCCGGCGTGGTGCATTCCGCCACCGGAGCAGGGCCGCAGGCATTCCAGATCGGCCCCACTGCCTACACCACAAAAGGCGGCACGATACCTGTCCAGGATGAAGGAAACCCGGCCCTGGACGGCCCACCGGGAACCTTCGGCACGTACACCGCCTACAGCAGCAACGCTCCCCAGATCAGCGGCAACGACCTGAGCCGATACGGCTACTCGCTGTATGCTCAGACGCCCACGAGAAACGCAGACGGCACATACACCTACACTGGGAAATTCCGCATTTACGCCCCTGGCTACGGGTACACGGCAGACGGCCCCACGACGCAGTCCCCCGGTTTGCAGATATTGGAGCATGGGAGTTTCACGCTTACAGCGACCTTTGCCGCCAACGGGTACGATGCCAGCCTTGCCGGCACCTTCACCGCTGATCCAGGCACTTTGCAGCCCGCAGGCTGGCCGCAGCCGGTAGACTTTGCCCCGCCTGGTATGGCACGGTTCACGGGGCAGTTTCATTCGGACGCAAACGGCAACCAGAGCATCTCCAACGGCGTGCTGCGCGCGCCCATTCCCTCCAACAATATCACTACCAGCAACAGCGCGGGCGTCTTCACCACGCCCGCCATTGCCCGCATGAACGTGCTGACATCCGCGCCGGGCGTCACGCCCCAGACCTTCGCCACAAAGCTGTGCGTGGTCGTGGCCGACGACAACGGCCTCGTCTACTGCCTGGATGCTATCGGCAACCGCAACGGCACCAGCAACCAGGGCGCAAACAACGACGGCACAGGCAACGACAGCCCGTACAACCCGACCTATGGGCAGCCGATCTACAACCCTTTCGCAACATTGGGGCAAGCCATCACTAAAGACGGTGTGCATGCCCATGTCGGCAACACAAACGCCTATTGGATCTACCGGCCCGGCAAGACCAAGCAAACAGTCGTCGCAGGTGTCAATCCCGCCACGCAGCTTTTGCCGACTCCGCAGGCGTTCGGGCAGGCATCCCCTACCATTGTCATTGACCCCACTGTGGCAACCGACCCGAATCCCCTGCCTCCCGGTCAATTTTCAGGCACGGGAACGGCGACAAACTCCACGGTCTACATTGGCAACAGCAACGGCACGTTGTACAAGCTGAACGGCCAGGGGATCGCGCCCAACTCGGAAACATACAACGCAAGCCAGAACATCGCCATCAACAGCGAAGGCTATTCTCTGGATGCCGTCAACACGTGCCAGCCGTTGTGGTGGTTCCCCATCAACGGCATCAGCACAAATCAGCCCGGCATATTCAGCCCTTTCAAGATCACCTCCGCCCCGTCCGTTTCCCAAGCCACCACCGCAGGGGCTACGACGACCACTGTGTATGTCGCGGCCAGCAACGACATCAACATGGGCCATGTCTTTGCCGTCAACAGCACAGGGCCAGCCGGCCCTGCCCCCGGCGCAGCACAGTACAATACGACCGTCAAGCCCCGATGGCAGTTTCCGGCAGCGTCCACTGCTGGGAACCCCATTCCCGCGTTCGGCAGCATCACCGGCTCGCCTGTCGTCTTTACCAACCCGGATGACGGAACGACCCGTGTCTACTTTGGGGCCAATGTCAACAAAGAGCGAAACGCCGACGTTTTGCAGAATGTCGCCACAGCCGGGCGCATCTGGGCCGTAGATGCAGGTTCCGGCGCCGCTCAATGGGCCTACCCGAATACTTACAATCCAAACACAGGTGATCTGCTGGGCACGGCGTATGCCGACCCCATCGGCACGTTCCAGTATTCGACTCCCGCTATCGGCATCGTGCAGTACCCCGCCAGCATCGTCTATGGTTCAAACGTTGCCTATGCGCACGCCGACAGCAAGCATAACGACATCAAAGGGCAGCAGGTGCCGATGCTGTACCTGGGCGCGGCCACAGAAGCCGCGACGGGAGACGTGCAGGGCTCCAACTTCTTCGCGCTGGATTTGGACGGCACGGACGACAACTCGCGCAACACGTTTTACTTCGCAGGCGGCCCCGCAGGCCGCACGGGGGAAACTATCACGGGCGCGGGGTTCCAAACATCGCCCCTGCTGATTGTCAACTCCACCACGACCTCGGGCGACGGACACGGAGGCGCCGTGTTCCTGGCGGGCACAGACTATATCCTGCGTGAAGTCGGCGCGACTTATACCTCCGACAGCGGCACGGGCAGCGACCGACCCCAGCTGCAAAACACGCAGGTGCTCAGCACCCTGGGTGGCTTGTCGTCGCCCGCCGCCGCCGCGTACAGCTCCGCCGATTTGCAGTTGTCAACGGCCACAGGAAGCTTTGCCACGGACTGGGTGTATTGCGGCGACAGCTTTTCCGGCTTCTGCCGGGGCATCACGCCCGCCAACCGAAGCGATACCGGCGGCACCATCGACTACGGCACCGGCGGCACCGGCATCGACTACGGCGGCGGCAGCATTGTCGTCAACAACGCGCCGCTGCACGCCTATATCTTTGACGGCACGACAAGCCACCCCGGCACATCGACAAATATGAACGATGCAAACGCCATAGGAAGCACACTGCCCTTGTTTGAGTGGGGCGGCAACGTCTACATCCGCATTTCCAATGTCGTGCCGCCGAACCCAAACAACGATCCCAATCTCTGGCTGTCGGATGGCACTTCCAATTTGAGCAGTCTTAAAGTGGGGGATATTGTTTTCAGCAACGGCGGCGGGTTCACTGTTCAGCTCAGCGACATTGGGCCGGATGGGAAGCCGCGCACGTCAAGCACCGTGGACTTTGCCAAGGTTCCCGCGACGGTGCTTGCCAACCTGAATGCGACCGGGTCACCCGGCGTCATCCCCAGCGGCTTTGTTCGCAGCACGGGCAAGGGCCAAGAGGACGGCATCGGCCAATCTTTGGTAGATGCGACAGGCAGCGTCTGGATCGGGGCCGCCACCCACACCATTGGGGATGGCTCATCAGGCCCCAACACGCCCGGCTCGCGCCGCCGCATCCTCAGCGCCTCCCAAAACGTGTCTGCGTACCGTGTTGTCAGCCTCGCTCCCACGGTTGTCAAGTTTGCACAGAGCGTCACGCTGAACATCGACACCAGTTCCGCGCCCACCACCGTCGCCACCAAAACCGGCAACCAGCGCTTGCAGCATGTCGACCAGCCGACATTCGGCATCCTCAACCCCATTGCCGTGCGTGGCGGTGGCCCGCCTATTCCGCTTGGCTCCAACGCCAATGCCAACGCCAAAGCAGTCACAATCGGCGGATTAAACGACGGGGTTTTGGGGCCATTCTCTGCCGTCAATGCAACCCCGACCCAAGACGACCTGCCCGCACTTTCCAACGGCAACATGATTTACACATCGACAAATGATGTGCCGATGAATGGTGTTCTGACAGGGGATCGGGGCAAAAAGCAGTACGTGAGTGTCATCACGTCCACCAATGACATCGCACACGGCACCTCCGGCGACAACGGCGACCCAACCGCCACAACCGCAAATCCACCTACCAGCAGCCTGATCACGCCCCTGCCCAATCGCGGGAAAGTCGACAGCAACGGCAACAATGAAAGCTTTGGAGCGTATGCCCTGAACGTCGCCGACCGCAGCCTGCTCGGCTTCAACCCACAGTACGGCACACTAAAGAACCTGACTATGGAAGATGCCCCGGCCTTGTGGAATGACAACACAACAAACGGAATTGGGCCAGGGGCGGTTGTCAACCCTTTGCCATGGGACGACACTGCCAGCATCAGTAAATACGGCACGGGCAGCAACAACCTCAGTCTGGATTACCCGGACGTTCCTGGCCGCGCCATCCATCAAACGCTGATCACACGAAGTGGAGCCGCGCGTTCCCTGACCGCGAATGGGGGTGTTTCCCCTGACGCGGCATCAGGAGATCCTGCCGCTCCTGCCAACCGAACAATTCAAACAGATACAGTGCAGGTGAAGGTCACTGTGCCGAAGTACCAGCCCGCGAACCTGCAAATCTTCAGCAACAGCATGGGGACAACGACCCCGGACAAACTTGCCAGCAACCAGACCGACGACTTCCCGATGGGCTACGTGGCGGAAAAGAAGATCTTTGTCAAGTCCAACCGTCAGTCCCACTGGGTTCCGGGGGAAGCGTATCGCATCGTCAAAATCTTCACCGGTGTCCCGGTCGACATGACGACGCAGATTGTCAACCAGACTACCGACCTTGGCAAGCTGCCCCAAAGCTTCGGCGTACAAACCGATAGTTATAATCGGCTGTCTGCCTTTGTCCCGTACAACTCAAATTACCAATCGTACTTCAAGCCCGTAACTGTGCTCAATCAGGGCAACGTCAACCTGCTCAATGTCCAGTTTGACCAGCGGTACATCACCCCGAACGGCAGCGGGGCACTGTCGCTGCGATCCGATGCGCTTGACCCGTTGGCAGCAATCCAAGGCTTTGATCTGAACGGCGTGACCGGCCCGCGCACGGTTCCTCTGCCGGGCGGCTATTCTGCCTTGCCGTTCCTCATCCGCTCATCACTGGATACTGACCTTGTGCAAACCAGCAACTATGGTCGCAATCCCGGTATTGTGGGCAATGCCACACTGAACATGGCGTACCCCGGCGCTACGTTCCACAAGCCGCGTGTGTCTGATGCAGCGCCAACGCTGCTCACCGTGCCGGACCTGCCCCATGACAACATAAGGCCGGATCCCGCGTTTCCCAGATCAACAGACACTTTCTATCTGCCCATAGCTAGCAATGGAGCACCGCCGACACTTGGCGCTAACAATCTGCCTGCACAAGCAACCTTGCCCTATGCCGGCCTTGCGGTTCCGCTCGGCACCCCAGTCGGTTCCTACTCCGCAAAACTGCAGCTGTTTGAGGGCATCGATCCAACAAGTGCCAGCTACATTAACTTGTATAATGCGCCCCCAGGTCAGGGCAACTATTACAAGCCGCTCCTGCCACCTGTTTACGGAGGAATTGTTCCTGATGGAACTAATCCGCCTATCCAGAACGTGGCGACTGGAACCGCTATTGACGCAAACGGCCAATTTGCCAACCCGGTCAGTACGCCAACCGTACTTAAAGGCGTGGTGACTGAAACGCGTGTGACTGATGGTGTCACTTACGGCAACCTGCCCCAGTATGACGCGGGCTTAAGTGCTGCAAACGGCACTGCCGACTTCCTGCCCGCTGCCTTCCGCAACACGTTCTGGAACAATGGGACGGTTGCGACGGGGGATAACGGCTTGTCGCTCTACTGGACATCCGCGCGTGGCGCAACCGCAACAACGCCCTATCGCCTTATTGGTGGACATGTACCCTTCAACATCGCCACGAATGCCAATGCCAAGCAAGGATACTTTGCAGCGGCTAACAACCAGTGGTTTACCCCGCTTGCGTTTACGCCCATAGCAGGCAGCGTCAACACAGCCATCAGTATCGCGCCTGACCAGCACCTGTTCAACGGCACCAGCTTCAGCAGCGACGGCACAGCCTATGCATTTGTGCAGAATGTCGCCGCCGTAGGCACGGCCTACCAAAACAACCTGTATTGCTACCAGGTGAACACGGCAACTGGAAGTATCACCGGCATACCGGTGCCTGTTTCCACGGATACGCGCCAGCCCAAGTTCGGCGCGCGCGGGTTAAAGTACGCTGCGGCTGTCGGCTTCCATGATGCCCTCGCCCCAAACGCACTGATCAGCGACAATCTTTGGGCCTTCTGGAACGGCGGCACGCGCGGACGCTCTTCGCTCTTCTATAGCAGCGCATTGTCCGCCAATGTAGATGCCTATATGTCGGGCGGGGCAACCCCGTTCACGGCATTTTCACAAGCTCTGCCCACTCCGGCAGGATTGAGTGGTGTGGCCGACCCCACCGCCGTTCTGACCCAGACGACATTGGCAAATGGCAATACCGTTCCTGCCTTAGATGTCACCTACTCGGGTGTCAACGCAGACGGCAACACGGACGTTTATGTCAGCCGCTACCTGCCGTATTTTGTGCGCAAAGCTGACGGGACTACAATCGTCACGGATGTGAACGGGAAACAAGCGGTTGCTCTTGCCCTCACGCCCAGCCCGGCCATTACGGAGCAACTGCTCCCGGATACTGCGCGGCAGTTCTATCAGGCCCGTGACGTTGCCTGGGCACGCGCCGACACGCTGGACGTTCAGGTGAACAACGTATCCATTCTTCGGGACACCAGCAAAGTGGCGGCCAACGGCATTTCCCCGCTGTATCCTGGCATCAAGACCAGCTTTGACCGCGCCACTGGATCAGTCGTCTACACCGGCATTCCTTTTGACAAGCCCAGCGGACGCAATATGCTCACGGCGACCGGTGGCACGATTAGCGTCACCACGATCTATGCTGACTTGGTGCGTGGGCGTGTGCGCTTTCGCACGGGTTACACTACAACTAACGGTTCTAATGCCAGCCGCTTTGATGTGTCCCTGCCTGATAGCAGCAGCGTGACGGCTACGTTCCAATCGCAGGCACGGCGCATCACGACTGACCGGCGTGCGGATACCGAGCCTGTCTCGTTCCTGGATGAGGCTTTCAAGAACAACGAGGCAAATTTCTACGATGTTGCTCTGCGCGCGCAAGGAGGAACACCCACTAATGACGTGGCGCGTGTGTCTACGGCCCGCTACTGGTTCATCTGGCGTAAATCTGCCGCCCCCGGCACGACTACCACGCCGACATTGTATACTAAATCGCAACGTTTGACTGTTTACCTGCACGGGCCTGCGCCCGCCAACAGCCCGGTTTCTATTCAGCTGGACGCGACTACCCATCAACCGATTGTGAAGGTGACGGACACCACAACCGGCACCATCCTTTACAATTCAGGTGCGCCAGGCAGTGCGCAGGTAGATGTTGACTGGTCGCGGGGCCGTCTGTACTTCCCCCTGCGGGACAGCAACGGTCATGCCTTGGAAGGCGACAAAATTAGCGTTGACTTCACGTACAATGATGGCACGGCAAATGGTCAGCCGGTCACGCGCTTGGCTGATAACATTCACTGGCTGGATGAGCTGCGCTACAATGACACGACAAATCAGCCGATTGCAGCCTTGACGCCGGGTGTGGCCGCTGCCGCGCAGCCGACTTCAACCACGGCATCAGGGGTCGATACCACGGAGCATGCCGTGCCTATCGACGTGGCGACCAACGAAGGCAGCCCGTCTGCCTTCTTAGATCCGCTTGCTTACGCAGATGTTGCGCGGGGAGCCTATGACCCTTATGGCAACAACACAACAGCAACTAACCCCGATCAACCGCACAAGGTCTGGCTGTTCTGGAACAGCACCCGCAACGGCACCGCGGATGTGTATTACGAAACCATTGACCCGCGTTTCTCCGCCACTCCCTAAAGGGGTGGCAGCAAAACGCCCGCCCCAGACCAAAGTCTGGGGCGGGTGTTTTTGTGTTTGACCCAAATAGCTGGCTACTTCTTAGCCCCGGCAGGCAGCAGCTTTTTCAATCGGCTGAGTTCATCGCGCAGTTCGGCGGCGCGTTCAAATTCCAGGGCGCGTGATGCCTGCTTCATCTCTTTTTCAATGTCGGCCAAGGCGGACATCAATTGATCCAGTGGCAATGTCTCCGGGTTACGCTCGCGAGACACGTTGTAGAACGACTTCTGCTCGGCGATCTTTTTAGCCTCGATCACTTCGCGCACGGCTTTGTTGACCGTGTAAGGCGTAATCTTATGCTCCACGTTGTACGCAGACTGGATCGCGCGGCGGCGCGTCGTTTCATCCATGGCCCGCTGCATGGAGCCGGTGATGTTGTCCCCGTACATGATTACCTGGCCGCCCAGGTTGCGCGCGGCACGCCCGATAGTCTGCACCAGCGACGTTTCCGAGCGCAAAAAGCCTTCTTTGTCGGCGTCTAGAATGGCAACAAGAGAAACTTCAGGCAGGTCTAAACCCTCGCGCAGCAAGTTGATACCGATAATCACATCGTAAATACCCAAGCGCAGGTCGCGCAAAATCTCCGTGCGCTCCAGGGTATGCACGTCCGAGTGCAGATAATTCACCTTGATGTTGAGGTCTAAAAGATACTCGGTCAGGTCTTCAGCCATCTTCTTGGTCAGGGTTGTCACCAGGACACGCTCGCCGCGCTCCGTGCGCGTACGAATTTCGCCCAATAAATCATCTACCTGCCCCTTGGTCGGGCGCAGGATAATCTCCGGGTCAATCAAGCCCGTAGGGCGGATAATCTGCTGCGCGATCTGCGTGGAATGCTCTTTCTCAAACGCCGCGGGGGTAGCGGACACAAACACGCATTGTCCGACCCGCTCCTGGAATTCTTCAAAGCGCAGGGGACGGTTGTCCGCGGCTGAGGGCAGCCGGAACCCGTGCTCGATCAGCGTGTCTTTGCGCGCTTTGTCGCCATTGTACATCGCCCGGAGTTGTGGCAGCGTCTGGTGTGATTCGTCGATAACAATCAGGTAGTCTTTTGGAAAGTAATCTAATAGGGTGTTAGGGGCCGTGCCCGGCGCGCGTCCGTCAAACCACCGCGAATAGTTCTCGATGCCCGAACAGAAGCCTACTTCGCGAATCATCTCCAAATCAAAGCGCGTTCGCTGCTCGATGCGCTGGGCTTCAAGCAGCTTGCCGTTCTTCTTAAACCATTCGACGCGCAGGTGCATTTCCTCTTCAATGCCGACCAATGCATGATCGATACGCTCTTTGCCCGCGACAAAGTGCGAGGCCGGAAAGACCGTAATCTCGTCCTTGCTGCCCAGCAATTCACCCGTTAATGGGTCGACCGTGGTGATTTTCTCTACTTCGTCGCCAAAGAACTCCACGCGCACGATAATTTCTTCGTCGGCGGGCTGCAATTCCAGCACGTCGCCGCGCACCCGGAACGTGGAGCGCGTCAGGGCAATGTCGTTGCGGTTGAACTGCATGTCGATCAAGCGGCGCAGCATGTCGTCGCGGTCGTATTCTTTGCCCCGCTCAAATTTTAGGATAATGCGCGAATATTCTTCGGGCGCGCCCAGACCGTAAATGCACGACACCGACGCGACAATAATCACATCACGACGCTCCAAAATGGCCTGCGTCGCCGAGTGGCGCAGCCGGTCGATTTCGTCGTTGATGGCGCTGTCTTTTTCAATAAACGTATCCGTGCTGGGAATATAGGCTTCGGGCTGATAGTAGTCGTAATACGACACAAAATACTCTACGGCATTTTGCCCAAAGAAGTCCCGGAACTCCGAGCAAAGCTGAGCCGCCAGCGTTTTGTTGTGCGCGATCACCAGGGTAGGCCGCTGCACGCGCTCGACCATGTTGGCGACGGTAAATGTTTTACCTGTCCCGGTCGCGCCCAAGAGGGTCTGATACTTGTCGCCACGCTTGAGGCCTGCGGCGAGCTTATCAATAGCCGTCGGCTGGTCGCCTGACGGCGTATAATTGGAAATGACTTTGAAATCTGTCATAATGCTGCCCTCCAATAACCAACATATACTCAACAACGTTAGCCCGGCAATCGTGCCCAAACCGATGTTCTGTATTATACCCACTCAAGTGGGCCAATGACCATGATGCGCCCAAATCCAGCCGATGCGCATGGCTCCAAAGCCGAGCAGCAAAACCAGTCCTGCGATGCTCCAGCGCCCAGTTGTTTGACCCGATACCGGGGCCATTGGCTTCCTGCGCATCCACTCCCAGCCGCGCGCGGCCCACAAAGCCATGCACGCCACGTAAAACACCGCGCCCAGCGGGTGCCAGTGCAATGATTGCCTGATCTGTCCATGCCCCAAACATACAAACGCGCGTGTCAGGCCGCAGCCGGGACAGGGCAGGCCCGTGATGCTGTAAAACGGACACACGGATGGCAGATGCGCAATGCGCCCGTCTTGTCCCGGCATCGGCAGCAGGACACTGAGGGCCAGAATGCCCGACAGCAACACAAACGTACCTGGGGAAGTTTTTCTGTTCATTGCGGAGGCCGTGGCTGACGCGGGGTGGGGGCAGACGGCGCGGGGGGCCACTGCCCCGGCTGGGATGCATCAGACGACGGAGGCGCTTGTGCGGCGGCTTCCCAGACCCGGTTCAGTAAATCCTGCTGGATGAGGGGATTAATTAGGCCGACGCTGGCAAAGCCCCCGACACCCAGCAGGTCCAGCACCAGATACAGGGCGGAATTGTCCGTCGCGGGCAGCCCGACCTGTGCGCACATGGCTGCGGTGCGCTTGCCGATCTGATAATCCCAGTAGATATTGTATATCCCGCAGGTGATAATATGCAGCACCACAGCGAGGGCTGGAGGCGTGTCTTCCATGCCCAGAAATTCCTGTGTTTCTTCGGTGGCTTTGTAGATAAAATACAGGTAGTAAATGCCGCAGGTAGCGAAAATCAGCAGCAGTGTCAGGGCCGGGTCGCGGCGTTTTCCCAATCGCATCAGCACTTCCTTTCGGTCTTGTAGGCTGCTTTATACCCCTTTCCAGGGGTTTACTCTGACACGCATGCGGGTAAGGCAAGCAAGTCACTGGCTTGTCACACGCGGGCAAGAGATTGGACACTCGTTATGGTACTGGAAAGGGACAACGTTCACGCCCATACGCCGCCGACCGGACAAGCCGGCCGAACGCGTCTTGATTTGTCTATGCCGCCCGACAGCGGCCAGGTTCCCGGTGCGCGCCGCGCCGTTCAGCATGTCTGCCGGGAAGCTGGCTTTTCCGAAGACGACTGTGCGGCTCTGGACCTCGCCCTGGGCGAAGCCCTTGCCAATGCCGTCGTGCATGGCGCGTCCGCGACCGTGTGCAGCAAGCCCGTCACCGACGTGCATGTCTCTGTATGGGATTTTCAAGCCCAGCTGATCGTGGAAGTGCGTGACGGCGGCTGCGGCTTTGCGCCTCCGCAGCCGCCCTATGCCATGCCTTCACCCGATGTCAACGCCACGCACGGACGCGGCCTGCCGTTGATGGAGCTGCTGACCGATGCGTTGATGGTCTGCCAGGGCGATGCCGATGAAGGCGGATCCTCCATTTTCTTGATTAAGACGCGGACAACCCCGGACGAGTAAAGAGGCGGCTTACGTCGCCTCGTTTCCCCCTCCGGCTACGGCGCATGCGGCGAAGGCTGTGCGGCGCTGATTTGTTCGCCGGTCACGTCCGGCTCGTTCATGTCTTCCCCTTCCCGGTGACGCATCAATGTTCGCGGCAGCAACGGCACGGCGACAAGCGCGATGAGTGTAAATCCAATGTTGACCCACACAAGTTCGCCAAACGTAAGCGGCTTGATCTGCCCGCCGAACGGCAGGCGAACATGGTGCTCCATCAAATAGGAGCCGATGGTGTCGCCGCCTAAGAGTGCGACATTGCGGACACTCATCATCAGGGCGTAGCCCATTGCCTCCCCGCCGCGCGGCGTGGCCCGTGTCGCGAGGTCATACAGCGGCAGCGCCCCTAACGTGATAAAGAAGTTGTACTCAAATTCAATTAAATACGCTTCAGTCAGGTTGTGATAGTAGAAATAACCCACGGCGCTGAGGGCATACATCGCAATACCCGCCAGGAGCAGAGTGCGCAGATTGAAGCGTTTGCAGACGAACAAATACACGGCTGCCCCCACGACCGACCCAATCCCCTGCATTCCCGTGAGATAACCCACGTCATGCTTGCTGAAATGCAGCGTGTCTGTCCACAGGTACAGCAGCGGTGTTTGAAAGCCGGGAGAGATGAAAAACAGCAGCAGCAAGCCCGTGGCCGCCCACAATGTTCCCGACTGAAAGACATGCCCGAGCTGCACCCACGCGTCCTGCCAGACCCGCGTGTTGGCGCGCGCGACAGGCTGTTCCGTTAAAAAGAAATACGCGGCAATCGCCAGCGAGATCATCAAGGCCGCGCCGATGCCCGCTGTCAGCCCAAACGCTTTGCCCGCCAGCCACCCGCCCACCGGCCCGGCGACAATGTAGCACCCTTGCTGAATGCCCTCACGCACCGCACTGACCCGGCCCGTCGCCCCGAAACGCTGCCCGGCTTCCACCAAAAGCGCCCCCATGATCGTGCTGCCGAATACCATAAACACGCCCAAGGCGATGTCTATCCAGAGCAAACCCTTGTAGGTCGGGTGGACAGACAGCGGGATAAACGCCGCCCAGCACAGCCCGCCCAGCACGGACGCCAAAATCATGTACGAGCGCCTGCGCGTGCCGAGCAAAGGGAAACTGTCGATAATAAGCCCGGCCAGCGGCTTAAAGTACCAGGCCAGCCCCGACAGAAAAAAGAACCCCGACATCAATGTTTTCTGCTGGGGGTTTCCCGCCAAAAGGCCTTTCAGCACGAAACGCAGCGGCGTATAAGCAAGAAGCTTATCCTGTGCCATGGTCGTGATAAACGCCGCATACGCGATAAAAATCAGCGAACGGCGAAGCTCTGCCTGACGATTGACAGGGGCGGGATGGTCGCCGGGTGCCGTCTCGCCTGCGGGTGCGGGGGGCCAGCTATAAGAAGATGGTTTGCTCATATCAAAATCCCTTTTTGCGTCGTGTGGGTTTACAGTTTAGGTAAAACTTAGGTAAAACGATAACGGTACGACAACGCTGTTTCGATCTCAAGGAGAAGTCTCATGCTCACCGCCAAAGTGTATCAATACGCCCTGATGGCGCTGGAAGGCACGCCCGCCGTGTTTGCCCGCCTGCTGGACGGCATGACCGAAGCCGAAGCCGACCTGCATCCCGACCCTGCCCGCTTTTCCCTGCGCGAAGCCGTCGCTCACCTGGCCGACTGGGAAGACGTGTTCCGGCAGCGCATGCAGGCCACCCAAAACGAAGACAATCCCATTTTGCAGGGCTACGATGAAGGCCAGTGGGCTATCGACCGTGATTACGCCCACTCGGATTGGCGCGAACAATTGGCTCGCTTTACCCAGGAGCGGGCGCAAACAATAGCCCTTATTCGCTCGTTCACCCCGCCGCAATTAGGGCGCAGCGGGCAGCACACCGAAGCCGGCCCGATTACCCTGCAAGAACAAGTCCTGCTGATTACGGTTCACGACGGCTACCATGCGCGGCAGTTCGCCGAATATCGCTCCTGACAGCAAGCTTTTACACCCCTGGCACCGGAGCGGGAAAGCCTGTCCTTTGCGTGCTGCGAGGGCGTTTCCCCGGCGTCATAAGCGCGTACCAACGACGGAACAAATCGTTCCGTCGCTGCTCATCGCTTGGCACGCCGTAACGCCGCCAAAGCAAAGAAGCCGCAGCGCTGGGGCAGCGTGGAAAAAATAAAGGCAAATGCAAGCCCGAAACATGGGAAAATAAAGAAAGCGCGTTTTGGGCGGCAGTGCCCGGAGGTGAATGCAGGAGATGCGGCAGTGTTCTCCGGGGCGCAGCCATTCTCCTGCAACGATTTTTCCAGGAGGCGGTTCTTTTGACGGCCCGCCTGTGTCTCATCAAACAGCAGGGAACTTGCAGGGCGGGGCAATACGTTTACTATTTATTCCCCAACGAAGATCTCAGGGCGTTTTCAGTGCACTTAGTGAGGACGGATTTCGTGACGACGACCGCCGACCCCCCCATTGTTTCGCGCGCCCAGCCGCGCACCGCTGTTTTGGACAAAGCCAGGCACGGAGACCGGGCCGCTTTCAGCCGCCTGATGGAGCCGTACCGCCGCGAACTGGTCGCGTACTGTTACCGGCTGACCCGCTCCCTGCCCGAAGCCGAAGACCTGGCGCAGGAAGCGTTCGTGCGGGCTTTTCGTGCCCTGCATTCATTTGAAGAACGGGCGACGCCGCGCGCATGGCTGTATAAGATCGCGCATAATCTGTGCCTGAACCACGTGCAGCGGCGTCCTCCGCCGTGGGAATCGCTGGACGAACTCGACGAAGCGCGCCAGCCTTTGTCGGCGCAGAGCGTGGAAGCGCAGGGGCAGGAACACGAAGATGTGCGTTTGGGATTTGTAGCTCTCATGCAAAGCCTGCCGCCCCGTCAGCGCGCGGCTCTGGTTTTGCGCGACGTGCTTGGGTGGAGTGCAGAAGAAAGCGCCCGTATCTTAGAAACCACAGTCCCCGCTGTCAAAAACGCCCTGGCGCGGGCGCGCCAAACGCTGGCCGGCCACCCGCACGGCGGCGGCCCGGAAGACGTGCGGGAGCGGGCGCGCACCCCGCAGGCGCAAGCCGTGATTGCCGACTGGGTAGATGCGTTTGAGAAGGGCAACACAGTCCGCATGGTGGCTCTTTTGACCGATGGGGACGCACCGCCATCGCCCCCCATGAAAGCGGCCCAAACGGGGTACACTCAAACCAACACAGTGACCAATCGCACCAATAAAATCAATCGCACCAATAAAATCAATCGCGCCGCTCCAGGCAAGAGCGGCAAAATTCTTCAAGATAAGCAAAAGCAAGATAAGCAAAAGTAAGGAACGCACGAATGGCGAGTGAGAAAGATCGAAACGAAAACCGGCGCGGCGAGCAGAACCGTCGTGGCGGAAGCGGCGGCGACAAACCCAAACTGGAGGCGGGCAGTGATACCCGCGCCACCACCGTCCTGGACGAAATCCTCAAAAACACCGACCCGATGGACCCGAACCAGCCGTATTTGCAGATGCTGAAGGACCAGCTGCGCACGGATGAAAAGCAGTTCAGCGAAGCTCAAGAGTTAATCCAAAAGTACGACGAAGCGTATGTCAAGCTGACGCAGCCCGCCAACCGCATCGCCGTGTTTTTGTCCAAAAACGACGACGGCACGGCCAACATCGCCATGGGCGACAACGATTTCTACACCAATGTCGATCCCAATGTAGACGTTGAAACACTGACCGCCGGGACGCGCGTCAAGATTAACGAATCATATGCCGTGGTGGGCGACATCGGGCCTGCCCCGAACGGCCAGATTGTCAAAGTGTCGGAAGCCATGGACGACGGGCGTTTGCGTATCGGCGGCGACCAGCAAGGGCAGAACACGCGCGTTGTCCTGCGCGGCGAAGCCCTCAAAGATGCCAAAATCAAGCAGGGCCAGGAAGTGCGCATGGAGCCGAACTTCCGGGTCGCCCTGGAAGCGTTCGCAGGCAAAGAGTCGCAGGACTACTTCCTGGACCAGGTAACAGAAATCCCCTGGGACAAGATCGGCGGCCAGCAGGAAGCCATCAGCGTCATCAAGGACGCTATCGAGCTGCCCCTGCTGTACCCGGAATTATATGAGCGGTTCGGCAAGCGCCCGCTCAAGGGAATTTTGCTGTACGGCCCTCCTGGCTGCGGCAAAACGCTCATTGGCAAAGCGACAGCGTACAATATCACGCAGGAATACAAAGAGCGCACCAAGCGGGACGTCAAAGAGTACTTTATGTACATCAACGGCCCTAAGATCCTCAACATGTGGCTAGGCGAGTCGGAGCGTCAGGTGCGTGAAATCTTCGCCACCGCCCGAGAAAAAGCCAAAGAAGGCTACCTCGTCTTTATCTTCATTGATGAAGCCGAAAGTATTTTGAGAACACGGTCGTCGGGCCGGTTCACCAACATCAGCAACACGGTCGTGCCGCAGTTCTGCGCCGAGATGGACGGCTTGGTAAGCTTGGAAAACGTGGTCGTCATGCTCACGTCCAACCGTCCGGACTACATCGACCCGGCTATCCTGCGCCCCGAGCGCATCGACCGCAAGGTGAAAGTCGTCCGCCCTGATCGTGCGTCCACGCAGGACATCCTGCGCATTTATTTGCCGTCCAGCCTGCCGCTGGACTACAAAACAGTCGATGAGCAGGGAAGCGAAGAAAAAGCGCGCGAATTCCTGGTGGAAAAGACGACGGAACTTTTGTGGTCTAAAACGCATGAAACTGAGTTTCTGGAAGTCTACCTGCGCAATGGGTCGGTCGACACATTGTACTGGAAAGATCTGCTGTCGGGAGCATTGCTCACGTCCATTGTGGAGCGGGCCAAAGACTATGCTATCAAACGCTCTATTGACGTGAAAAGCACCAAGGAAGGCGTTTCTTGGGAAGACATGGAGCGGGCCACACGGACGGAATACAAAGAAAACGAGATATTCCCCAAGACCGATAACATCGAAGACTGGCTCAAATTGGTGGACTACGAGCCGGACAACGTCGTGCGTTTGAACCCGATCAAGCCCAAGAAGGGGAGCCAGGTCACCCGGAGGAACGTCATCTGATGCCGAGCAGTCTTTTCAAGGTCACTCTTGCACTGTCGGGATCAGTCATACTGGGGCAGGTCACAGCGGCGCTCGCCGCGCCAGCCGTGTCTGCCCCCAATGTCAGCGTCCCCGCCGGTGCACCTTCGCTCCAAGAGGCTGCCTATAAAGCACTGGCCGGGGCCTGGGTCGGCGCGCTGGAATACCGGGATTACTCCAGCGATGGACGTGTCACCTTGCCGACGATCCTCCATATCCGCATGGCGAAAGACGCGAAGTCTCTCACGCTGCACTATATCTATGATGACGGCCCGACCAAAGTGGTCGAGGACTTCGAGACCGTGACAATCGACCCCGTAGCCAATACATATACCACGGTGTCGGGCGATGGCAAAGATACCAGCACGGACACGCTGGTCGGGCCGGCAAAGTTTGCTTCGCTGGGACAGGGGCCGCTGGTTCGTATGGGAAAGGGACAGGAAAACGGCAAGCCCGTTGCTGTCCGCACTACCCTGACCATTACGCCCCGGACACTCACGATTTTAAAAGAAACGCAGGCGCCGGGACAGCCCTTTCTGTTCCGAGATCAATACACACTGACGCGGGTTATGCCCGCGACGACAGGACACTAATTTGCCACTTTTCGGCACGGAAACAGAGTACGGCATCGCCGTTGAAAACAAAGGGGCAGGAGATTTACTGGGCGAGTCGCGGGCCGTTGTGCGGGCCTACACAGGCTCTTTCGCGCAGCCCTGGCACTACCGGGGCGAAGACCCACGCAACGACATGCGCGGCTTTCATGTGGATAAATTGACGCAAGACCCTGACGATGCGCAGTTTGACGCGCCGGGCCAAAAGCCTTTGCCCGTGGAAGAAGAGCGCGCCGACCATGTGCTGGTCAACGGCGCGCGCTTGTACAACGACCACGGTCACCCGGAGTATTCCACGCCGGAATGCCATTCCTTGCGCGATTTAGTCACGCATGACAAAGCCGGAGAACGCATTGTCCTCGCCTGCGCGCAGGTCAGGATGGAGCACAAAGGTGTCGGACGCGTCCAAATCTTCAAGAACAACACCGATTTTCATGGGTCGTCCTATGGCACCCACGAGAATTATCTGGTAAGGCGCGACCTGCCGTTTGCCGATTTACTCAATGGATTGCTGCCGTTCTTTGCCACGCGCATTGTCTACGCCGGTCAGGGCAAAATGGGAGTGGAACCGCAAGGCAGGCCCATTTATCAGCTTTCGCAGCGGGCGGATTTCTTCACCGAAGAAGCGTCCGTAGACACGCTTTATCGCCGTCCACTTGTGAACACGCGGGATGAGCCGCATGCCGATGCGCGGCAGTGGCGGCGTTTGCACGTGATTTGCGGCGATGCCAACATGTCCGAGTACGCGACCGCCCTGAAAATCGGCACGACTTACCTAGTCACGTCACTGCTGGAAACAGGATGGAAGCCAAAGCTGCGTCTCAAAAACACTGTGCAGGCCATCAAAGACATTTCACGCGACCAATCTTTTCGCTGGCTGGCCGATACGGATGAGCGTGGCACCATGTCCGCCATTGACATTCAGCGTATTTATCTCAGTGCCGCCAAAGAACAATTAGCCGGGCGTGGGGCCGATACCGAATGGACTTTGACCGAGTGGGAAAGCACGTTGGACGCATTAGAGCATAACCCTTTGGCATTAGGTCATAAGCTGGATTGGGTTGCCAAACGCGGCCTCTTGGCAGATTATGTGGAAGCCGAAGGGATCCGCTGGAGCGATGACACCCTGCCATCCTTTGACCTTGCCTACAGCAACGTTGACCCGGAAGAAAGCTTGTACTATGCTCTGGAGCAAGCGGGCCAGATGGTTCGATTGACCACGGACGCCGAAATTGATGCCGCCATGACACAGGCCCCGGTTAATACCCGTGCAGCCATCCGGGGCGCATTAATCTCTCGGTTTGGGGAGAATATCGGGTCGGCAGGCTGGAACCGGGTCGTCCTGCGCACCGAAAGCGAGTCCTGGCTGGTGGACTTGGATAACTATCTCACGCCCGAAACTGTCGCGCCTGCTCTTGCGCGTTTGGAACTGGCCCAAAGCCTGCCTGAGTTTTTACAAACATTGCCGGGTAAATAAGAACCGTCTGGTCCCATCAACGTCACTGCACTACAAGGAGAAATTATCATGATCACTTTAGATGATGACCGCGCCACACGCCCCACCGGCCCTGCCGAACCCTTGCGCAAAGAAGGCGACGAAACCGGCCCCAGCAAGCCGGATGTCGAGCGTCCCGACCGCAGCGATCTGCTCAAGCGCATGAAACGGGTCGACCCCGATCAGGCGCGCAAATACCGCCAGCGCAGCGGCCAGTAGTCTTCCGCCGCTTTTTTCAAACCCAGTGCCGGGCGCCCTTGCGCCCGGCGCGTTTTTCAGAAGTAGAATTATGCTGAACATCAATACTAGCTCGGGCAGCCTCGCCGATCTGTTGGAGCAAGAGCGACTTCCCTTGCCCACGCCTGTTCCTCACGTGCCCGGCGCGCGGGATGTCGATACGCACGGCACAACCGTGATCGCCGTCAAGTACAAAGACGGCATTATCAACGTGGCCGACCGCCGCGCAACGGCAGGCTACTCAGTCATGTACGACCAGGCCGAAAAAGTGCTGGCCTTGGATGATTACACCCTCATTTCCATTTCCGGCTCGTTTGCCAAAAGCGTGGAAGTCGTGCGTTATTTGCGCCACACGTTCAAGTATTTCGAGCGCTCGCAATTGCAGCCCATGTCGCAGGAAGGCAAGCTGATGGAATTGCAGCGCGTGATCGCCAACAACGTCCCTGCCGCGTTGCAGGGCATTGGGGCGTTTATCCCTGTTTTGTCTACGTTTGACAGAGAAACCGAGCAAGGCCGTATCTACTTTTACGACGTTTTGGGCGGACAATTCGAAACCGCCGAATACGGCGCAGCAGGCAGCGGATCCGCGCCCATCAAAGGTGCGTTTGAGTACATCCTCAAGACCAAAGGCCCGTTCCGCGAGATGTCCCGTGAAGTTGCGCTGCAAGAAGTGCTGACCTTGCTGGACATTGCCGCAGACCTTGATACGGCAACAGGCGGTTCGGCTAAGTTCCTTCCTGCCGCCAAGTATATTACTGCCGAGGGCATCCGTGATTTCACGGATGATGAAATCAAGACTGCCCTGGGCCGTGCTTAAGTCAGAAAGAAAAACCTGTGCCCTCTTATAGTCCCTATGACTGGAACGAAAGTATCCAGCAGCGCAATGAATTTATCGAAGATCGCTTGAAAGACGGCAGCCCGGTTGTGGCCCTGACCTATGACGGCGGCTTGCTGATGCTGTCCGTGCGCCAGACGCAGCGCAAAGTGTATGAGATTTATGATAAGCTGATGTTCAGCGCGATTGGCAGCCATAGCGACGTGGAGCAATTGCGCGTTGCGGCCATCGATGTGGCCCATACGGAAGGCTTTCAGCGGTCGCCTGATGACGTGAGCGTGCAGCGCATGGTCGGCTTCCGCATCTCGCCTGCCATCAAGAAGGTGTATTCTGATCCGTTTGCCCAGCCGATTGTCTTCAAGGGCATCTTTGCTGAACTTGGCAAAAGCGTGGATCGCGATCAGCTGGTCACATTGTCGTATGACGGTGAGTTTAGCACATCGCCGTTGTTCGCGGTGGTTGCGGGTACGGCGTATGCCGAAGACCGCATGCGCGAGCATCTCAAAGACGAAACACAAGCGGGCGCGCTTTCCCTGGACGCTGCCTTGAATGCCGCGCTGCTTGCCTGGGGCGTGGGCATGAAGCACCTGCAAGCCGAAGACCGCGAAGATGCCGATTATTCCACGGACGGCGAGGGCCAAAAGGACATTGCGGCTTTCATCACCGAGCATCTTGGTAAGGAATGGCATGCCGAAGCCGGTGTTTTAGAGCGCAACACTACCCGCGAAAGCCGCTTTCGTCTTCTTTCCGACAGCGAACTCAGTGACACTTTGGCCCGTTACCGCTAGGATATTTCCATGGACAAACGCATTTTCGGTATTGAAACCGAGTTCGGCTGCCTTGTCAACGATGACTCCGTCGGCACGGCGGAAATGATTGTTGAGCAAGTCAAAGACCACGCTTTCTACAAGGACAAAGTCGGGCTGATTGATCTGCATGCCCGAGATTATGCGTTTGAGCCGGCCCGTTGCGGCGGCTTTCTGCGCTCCGGGGGACGCCTTTACATCGACGCCGTCGGCTCGCACATGGAATACGCGACGCCGGAATGCACCGACTTTGCCGATGCCGTCGCATATGACAAAGCGGGCCGGGTAATTCTGCAAAGACTGCTGCGGGAGCTGGATTTGCAGGATAAAGTTTCGTTTCATTCCAATTCGGTCGATCACTTTGGCGGCCATACGTTTGGATGTCATGAAAATTATTTAGTCGCGATTGACGACCGGTTCTTTCTGGAAGCGCTGTCCTACTTGCTGCCCTTCTTGGTGACAAGGCAAATCTTCGCCGGGGTAGGGCGGGTCGGTGGACACCGACTGAACTATAAGTCGCTCAAGAACAACATCATGACCATCTCGGACTACGAGGTGGATTATCAATGGGTCGGCAACTTTTATGGCGTGGAAGTAGACCCCACCATTGACTTTCAATTGTCGCAGCGCGCTGACCATATCGTCAAGACTATCTCTTCACGGGTGCGCTTCAACCGGGCGATTATCAACCCCAAGTGGGACTCGTATTACAATTATTCCAACCTGCATCGTTTGCATATCTTGTTCGGCGAGTGCAATATGTCCGAGTACGCCACTTTGCTCAAGATTGGAACGACTTCTATTGTCTTAGATTTGATTGAAGACGGCATCCTGCTGAGCGAAGTGGAGCTGCGCGACCCATTGGAAGCCCTGAAAAGCGTTTCGCGTGACCAAAGCTGGAAGTGGCTTGTCCGGCGCAAAGGGGGCGACTCTATTGGCGCGGTCGACTTGCAGCGCTTGTATCTAGCTGCCGCCAAGGAGCACTATACGGGACGCGACACGCAGACCGATTATGTGCTGGGCGAATGGGAAAAGTGCCTGGATGATTTGGAACGCGACCCGTATCTTTTGGCCGATAAATTGGACTGGGTCGCCAAGCGCAAGATGATGGAAGATTATATGGAGGCCGAAGACTGGAAAGTCAAGTGGGGCGACGACATCCTTCACTCGCTTGACCTGGAGTATCACAATGTCAACCCCGATACGGGTCTTTATTATGGTCTGGAACAGGCCGGCTTGATCCAGCGCGCCACGACCGACAAACGCATCTACGAAGCCACCTTGATGCCGCCCGCCAACACCCGCGCGCAGGGCCGAGGCATTGTCATCAACAAGCTGCTCGCCGGCAGCTCCCGCGACTACGTGATCGACTGGGATTTGGTTTACATCAACAAGCGTCAGCATTTGGAACTGAAAAACCCGTTCCATACCTACAGTGATGAAGCGCGCACATTTGCCGACGGCTTGTAATTTGACTTCCGCAGCAAACACGTATCGTGTTCATAAAGCGCCTCCTGCCCGTGATACCGGGCCGGGGGCGCTGCCTTTTTGTTTTTTCTCCCAAGCCCGCAAACTTTTTCTTGACAGCCGTCCCTCCCTTTGCTATACTGAGCGCAGAAAGCACTGCTATGTCCCCTGCGCCTGATAACGACAACCTGCTTCCGTTTGCCCCGGCATCTTCGCCTGCCGAGCGCGAAGACATTGAAGACGCGCCCTTTTGGGAAGAAGTGACCGCGTTTAATCAAATCCCCCAAAGCATCGTGGATGAACATTACGGCAAGTATGTCGCCGTTTATGGCGGCAACATTGTCGACAGCGACCTTGATGAAGGCGAGCTTGCCTTGCGCTTTTACCGCACCTTCGGCTATGTCCCCGTTTATATTCACCAGGTCGGCACTGAAGACGGCCTGATCGACCCCGACAACGTCTAAGCAAACTCGGAGTCTAGGGGTATGCAAGTCGAATGGGACGAACACAAAAACCAGGCTAACATCCTCAAGCCCGCGAGGAAGATCGCAGATTCGCCATTGGTCACTCCAATATGGCACGAGTCTTGATTGTTATTTTCACCGAGCGCGACGCAAATTTACGCATCCTCAGCGCGCGGATAGCCACAAAACGGGAACAACGAAACTATGAACACGGACATCTCTAACAATAGCCCGCCGACTGCGTCACCCGTATTAGAAATGCCAGAAGACGATATGTTGCCGGAATACGATTTTGACTATAGCAAAGCGCAACGCAATCCCTATGTAGGGAAAATCGAGGCGCGTACTGCGTCGGTCACATTAGCGCCTGATGTTGCCGCTGTGTTTTCTACCTCGGGAGCCGTGAATGCCGCCTTGCGCGTACTGATTCAGGCGGCACGCGGCCATGTCCCCGCAAATCCAGAGGCATCAGACCCTGCTGTCTGAATTTCTGTCCGCGTAAGGAAAAACTGAGACTGACATGCCCGAGGTGAAAACCTCGGGCGTGTTGTCGTTGTGGGGGAGTGTTGAAAGATGGCAGATGAGCGCCGAGAGAGTGTGTGAAAGGTTCTGAATCGCGCGTTGGGGTTGCACTGATGGAGCTTTCCGCTCGCGGAACCGGGTGGGAAAGACACTTTTGGGCATTTCCCGCGCGGTTCCGCAGCGTTTGCACGTCGTACCAACGACGGAACAAATTCGTCCGCCGTTGGTAAGCCCTAGACACGACGCGGAAAAGCCGGGGAAAAGATGCCGCAAACCCGGCAAAACAAAGCTGAGTACCTTGTTTGACGTGAAAGCCGCATGATAATAGCGCGCGAGTGGAAGGGTGATGCCGACGCGCCCGAGATGGAAACCTCGGGCGTGCTGTCGCTGCCGAAAGGCTGGTGGGTGACAGCAGGCGGGCGCTTAGCCCGTGTTCTTCAGGCCGGCGGCAACGCCGTTGACCGAAAGCAGGACAGCGGCGCGCAGGTCGCGGCGCTGCTCTTTGACGGTGTCGTCAATCTCGTCGCCCACGGGCAGGGCGCGCAGGCGTTTGAGAAGCTCCACTTGCAAATACGAAAGCGGGTCGACATACGGGTTGCGCAGGGTGATGGAGCGCTGCAAACGGGGGGCATTGTCCAGCAGGGAAGCTTGGCCGGTCACGGCGCAGATCGTGCGCACGCAGACTTCATACTCATTCTTAATTTTGCCGAAGATGCGCTGCGAGAGAGGGGCGTCTTCCACCAGGGTGGCGTAGCGGCAGGCGATATCCATGTCGGCTTTGGCGAGAGACATCTGGGCATTGTCCAGCATGGTCGCGAAAAACGGCCATTGTTTGTACATCGTCTGCAAAAGAGCAAGGTGCGTATCAGATTGGCCGACAAAAGTGTCCAGGGCCGTGCCCACGCCGTACCAGCCGGGCAATGTGACACGCGACTGCATCCACGAAAACACCCATGGAATAGCGCGCAGGTCTTGAATGCGGTCACTGGCAGTGCGTTTGGGCGGGCGCGAGCCGATGTTAAGCTGCGAAAGCTCGCCGACCGGTGTCGCCTGCTGGAAAAAGCGCACGAACAAAGGGTCTTCGTAAACCAGGGCGCGATACGCATGAAAAGCCGTGCCGGAAAGGGCATCCATGGCCGTGGCCCATTCGTCGGGAAGCTCATCTTTGCCTGACGCAGCGTTATCTTCCTGCCCACTCGCCCCGGCCAGAAGGACAGCATGGACAATCTGCTCAAGGTTGCGGGCGGCGATCTCTTCATCCGAGTAGCGGGCGGCAATCACTTCACCCTGTTCAGTGATCTTCAGACGCCCGCCGATGCTGCCGGGCGGCTGTGCAAGAATAGCTTTGCCGGCGGGGCCGCCGCCCCTGCCGACTGCGCCGCCTCTGCCGTGAAACAAGCGCAAAGTCACGCCGTGTCTTTTGGCGACTTCGGCGAGTTTCGATTGGGCCACATACAGTTTCCAGTTGGCTGTGACATAGCCGCCGTCTTTGTTGCTGTCTGAATAGCCGACCATGACTTCCTGTGCATATCCACGCGCGTCCACGTTGGCCCGGTACGCGGGGTTGGACAACAGGGCATCCAGAACAAGGGGCGCGTTTTCCAAGTCTTCGATAGTTTCAAACAAAGGGACAACATCCACGCGGCTTTGGACAGTTTCGCCCGCATAAGAAACCAGCCCGGCTTCTTTGGCAAGCAGCAGCACGGCCAGGACATCCGAAACAGTTCCAGCCATACTTAAAATAAACGACCCAAAAGCCGCCTCGCCGTATTCATCCTGGCGCGCGCGCACCAGCCTAAATAAGGACAAGGTGGTATCGGCTTCCTCGCCGTAACTCAAAGTGGCCGGGATAAGCGGGCGGGTGTTTTTGATTTCGCGCTCCAGCAAAAGCACGCGCGCGTCTTCGTCCATTGCGTCAAAGTCCACGCCCTGAGCGGCAAGGACCGCCGACAATGCCCCCAGATATTTGTCGCGGTGTTCGCGAATATCCAGGCGGGCGAGGTGGAAGCCGAACAAGCGGGCCTGCGCAACCAGCGGGGCGACAACACGCCGGGCGGCGTAACCGCCGGCATGCTGTTCCAATGACCTTTGCACAATCTCCAGGTCACGAACAAACGCATCGGCGCGGGCATAGGCGGCTTTGTGCGTGGAATTGGTCTGTGTCAGGTGCAGGCGCTCCCAGACAAACTCCATTTTGCGGCGATACGGCTCGGTTGGGGAGCGTTTGGCGGCTTCTTCGGCGACATGGGGCAGGTCGGATGCATCACGGGCGAGGCTTTCCACAAGCTCGTCGGACACTTGCGCATAATGAAGACTCTCGCTCAAACGATCCGAAAGGGCGCGCACAGCCGGAATGTACAGACCGAGCGCCGTTTCGCGGTGCATGCGCAAAATCTGCTCGGTGTGGGCCAGCGTAATCGTAGGGTTGCCGTCCCGGTCGCCGCCGACCCAGGAGCCGTATTCCAAAAAGAGGGGGATAGCGAACTCCTCGCCAGGGTAATAGTGAGCCAGGGCGTCTTGGAGGTCATCATACAAATGAGGCGTTACCGCAAACAACGACCGGCTGAAGTAAAGCAGCACGGATTGCGCTTCATCAATGACAGACAGGCGTCGCTGGCGCACTTCGTCGGTCTGCCACAGCACTTCAATGTCGGCGGCAATGTCCTGCTCCAGATTTCGCCGCTCCGCTTCGGATAAAAACGGACGCTCTAGGCCGTCCATGGCGACATTAAGGCGCGACAGCTTCTGCTGCACGCTTAATCTGCGGGCTTCCGTGGGGTGGGCGGTAAACACCAGTTGGATAGACAGATGCGAGAGCATGGCGCGCATCTGGCCCGCACTGACAGGACGCTCGGACAAGGCACGGACGGCATCGCGCACGCTTTCAGGCCGGGGACGGCTGCCGGACTTGGACGCGCGGCGGCGGTTGACGCGGGCCACTTCCTTTTGTTCGGCGAGGTTCACCAGTTGGAACCATGTCGTGAACGCTTTCAAAACGGGCAATGCCTGGGTAAATGTCATGCCTCCCAGGAGCGCCTGCAATTGATGCTCGGCAGCGTCGGCCCCGGTCGTTTCGCGCGCGGCTTTGGCGAGCGCCCGGATTTGCTCCACGGTGTCCAGCAAGGCTGGGCCGCCCTGCTCGCGTAAAACGTCGCCGAGCAGTCCGCCCAAAAGACGAACATCGCGGGCAAGTTCCAGGCCCGCTTCCGCGTTTACCCCGGATTGATCGTGAGTAGGTGTCATAGCCTCAGTGTACCCGCGAAAAGCGTGTTTGCTTTCAGAGAAGTGCAGGGTAAACACAGCCTTGATAGGATGCAAAGACGTTTTGCAATGCAAGGAGGACGAATACCAATGAAATCAATGCGTTATCGCACATGGGCGGTCATTCCGTGCGCCGCCGCATTCCTGGGAATGACAGTCGCAGGGTGCCACAACAGCAAAGGCGATACCGACACAACCCCTGGCAACCCGACACCGGGACCGGTGGCAAGCGATACCCATACGGCGACGCCCGTACCGGGGCCTGACACGGCTGGGCCGAACGGCACGCCGGGTGCGGCTCCCACACCTGCCGGGCCAGGGGCATCGGCGGTGACAAATCAAGCTCCCTCCGCCACTCCAGGCGGGCCGGGCGGCACCATGATGAACAAACCGTCCACAAACCCTGCGGGTATGCTGGGCGATGGGGAAATCACGCTGCGTGTCCACAATATCCTGATTGCCGATAAACATGTCAAGGCCAGCAGCATCAATGTAGACACGAAAAGCCAGGTTGTCGTGCTGCGCGGAACGCAGGCGACGCAGGCCGCAATCACGGCGGCCCAGAATGATGCCAAGCAAATCAAAGGCGTCAAGCAAGTCATCAGCCAATTAACAGTCAAAGCCCAGTAGTTCTCTTCAATGCCAATGCGGCGCTTATTTTAGCAAAGGAAACTTTCATGTCTCAAACACTTGTCGCTTTATATGACACATTCCCCGAAGCCCAGGCCGCCGTGCAGGACTTAATCAGCAGCGGCATTCCTAAATCCGACATTAGCCTGGTTGCCAACAAGACCGGAAGCGGCTATGCCGATGACGATGTTGCCGATGTCCACCAGTCGTCACCCGCTGCGGATGCCGCAGGGCGTGATGCCACCAAAGGCACTGTTGTCGGCGGCATCGGCGGCCTGCTGGTCGGTATGGGCTTTCTCGCGATCCCCGGTATCGGTCCTTTGCTGGCCGCAGGCCCCCTTCTCGCGGCCCTGACCGGCGCGGGCGTCGGCGCGGCGACCGGCGGCATTATCGGCGCTCTCACCCATGCGGGCGTGTCTAAAAACGATGCCGACTATTATGCCGAAGGCGTGCGACGCGGCGGTGCCCTGGTCACTGTTTCCGTGGCCGACAGCGCAGCAACGCCGACCCAGATGATCCTGGATCGCCAGGCTCCCGTGGACATCCAAACTCGCGGCCAGCAATACCGCACGGGCGGCTACACGGGCTACAGCGAAACCGCACCCGCGTACACCCCGCAGCAGATTGAGCAGGAGCGGCTTGTCCTGCGTGAAGAGCGTCTTTCCGCCACCACGCGCAATGTGCAGGCGGGCGAAGTCACCCTGCGCAAAGAAGTGGTCACAGAGCAGCGCAGCATTGATGTGCCTGTCACCCACGAAGAAGTCGTTATCGAGCGCCATGCCGTTTCAGGCCAGGTCGCGGACAATGCCGACTTTCGCGAAGAAACCATCAGCGTGCCTGTCTTTGATGAAAAGGTCGTTGTCGAGAAGAATGCCGTCGTCACCGAGGAAATCTCGCTGGGCAAGCGCGCCGTGCAGGAAACCCAGCATGTCACGGATACCGTGCGACGCGAAGAAGCGCGTGTCGAGAACCCCGGCGATGTGGACGTGCTGGATCGCGATAATGGACGTGCTGGATCGCGATAAAAAGTAGACCAGCGTAGACGACACCCTGCAAAATCCGGCTCCCGACGTGAGCGCTGTTCGTATCCTTCAAGCAAATTGGGAATTTTCTCCTAATTTGCTGCCGCACACAAAAGCCCTGCCGGCGCTGCCTTTCAAGCCACTCCTGAAAGACGCGCCGGCGGGGCTTTTATCTGTGAGGCGGGTGCAAACACGCGCCTTTCATTCGCGCTGCCAAGGCATTTCTTCGGCCTTTACTCGGCGTTGCTGGCCCGTATCAACGACGGAACAGTTTCTTCCGTCGTTGCTCACGGCTTGCAACGCCTTGGCTCCGCGCAAGCAGCTCCTGCGCGACGCCTGTTTATCTCAGGCGCTTCCCTGTGTCGAGATAAGCGGACACCGAGGAAATCAGCTGGGCATGTGACCAGGTCAGGGGCGCAACCGAAAGCGCCTCCCGCGTAAACGGATGCACTTGCTCGGCCAGCACGCCTGTTTCCATCGCGCATCGCGCGGTCCATTCCAGCAGGTCCAGGGCACGCTTAAGGTCGGTTCTGGTGTTTGCGCTCGCGCAGTACCAGTCGGCCAGCCACAGCGTGCAGATAATCCAGGGGTTGCCGGGCACGAGGGCAAAGTCGTCGGAAACGCGGAAGTAGTAATCACGCTCATAGCGGGCCAAGCCGCCCGCAGGCGCGCGAACCCACAACGCCCGTCCAATCGCCTGCATGGTAGCCGCAAGGCGCGCATCGGTCGGCGGCAAAACGCCAAACAAAAACAGGGCGGCGGCGCTGCTGTCCACGGTCATGTCCTTGACCAACGACCCGTCGCCGGTGAGGGAAACCATGCGGGCATAGCGACCCACTGTCTCATCCCAAAAGTGGAGGTGGAAGGCGGCCAAAGTCTCGTCGGCGGCGGCCTGGTAACGCGCGGCATCCTCGGCATGGCCTTCCGCGCGCGCGTACTCCGAGGCCGCCCCGAGAGCCGCGATCACGGAAGCGACTGTCCACACATGGCAGCCCCGGCGCTCTTCCCACAAATCCCACGAGGGCAGGGGAAGGCGGGTCTGCGGGTGACGAAAGTCTGCGAGAAAGTCAGCGCAGGGCCGGACAAGCTGACGCCACATGCGCGCCGCAAATGCCCGGTCGTCCGATGTCTGCACGTGCTTCCAGAGGGCGTAGATTACCAGGGCGGTGCCATCTTCCTGAAACGGGATTTCGGGTTCGCCGTCCACGACCCACGGGTGCCACGAGGCCCCCATAGTGCCGTCCGGGCCGTATTTGTGCATCAAAGCCGCCCTGTCTTTCGGCAGAACACGCGCACAAAACTCGAAAAAGGCGCGGCTGACTTCCCGCTGCCCTGCGCTGTCCAGAGCCAAAGACACGAGAGCGCCGTCACGCGGCCACAGGTATGAATAATGCGCGCGTGCGGTTTCCAAAATGTCCGTGTCGTTGGAGGCAATAATGGCCCCGCGCTTGTCGGCCTGCGTATGCATAATCAGCACACTGCGTGTGTAAAGCTTTGCCAGGGTGTCCGGCAGGCTGTTCAAGTCGGGCCTCGCCGTGCGTGCGACCTCGAGCCAGTGCCGGGCGGTCGCGTCCAGGCAGTGGTCAAAGCCGTCGGCCAGCAGCGCATCCTGCCGCGCGGAGACATCTTCCAGCGTTTCGCCCGCGACAATCCACGCTTGCACTGTCTGCATGCCCCGTGCTGGAACATTCACCTGGTAGGAGGCGACACTGTCCACTGACCCCTGCGCAATGGCATTCATGGACAGCAGCCCATCCTCGGCATCGCGCCATGCGCCTTCCGCCCCTTTAAAAGCTTTCTCGCCGCAGGCATATTGGGCAGGGCCAAGCAAAGACTTGGGCGGCTTTGTGGCCGGGGCGCTGAACGAGGAAGAAACCAAACGTATACTCGCCCCGACCGATGCTTTGTCTTTGTGCAATCTCACTTCAAAGCGTACCCGCTTGGGCAGCGCATATTCTATGTTCAGCTTCCACTCGCGCTCAAACTGCTGGATTTGCTCGTCGAGCAGGATGCCGTACATCATTTGCTGAACGTCGAGCGGTGTAACGTCTTCGTAGGGTAAGGGTTCCAGTTCGCCGCTAATGCGCACCGTGGGCGGGCTACCATATGAAAGATAAAGTTCGGTGCCGCCGAGTGTCACCAAGGTTTCCAGCAATTCGTCAAGGGGGACATCCGCCATCGGCTTCTTTGGCCCATCGTCAAGCCTTTCAAGAAAGGGATGAGACTGCGGCAAGGGAATGCTTTCGCCTGCAATGCCGCCGAACAAAAAGTAACGGTCGCGCTTGTGATGGATCAAGGCGCGGGCTTGGGGCGAGTAAAACACGGTATCGCCGATGTCGCTTTCGTCAACACGCAGGTCCTGGGCGAGAAACAGGCGCACTTCACGGTCGGTATCGTGCAGGTTCTCAATCCAAAAGCGTGTCACAAAGACGTTGCGGTCATGCAGCACGGCATGCGCTATCTTCAGCCGGATGCCAAGGCCCGGATGGGTCGCCGTGCAGTCTGAAACCAGGGTGTCGGTTTGATAGGCAGCGTGACGCTGCCAGGTGTCGTTCACCCAGGCAAAGCCCGCATCTGATACCCACACGCCGACCCGGCAGCGGTGTCCGCCGACATGGTTTGCCCAGCCGACATAGGGGAAATACAGATCACGGAGGGAAAAGCTGCTGTCCAGGTTGACCAGCATTTCCCCGTTGCCCAGCACTATCTCGCGCGGCATGACGTTTGCTACTCTTTCTTGATGGAGGGTGCGGGGAATTGATCAGGGACGATGCGCATACGGCGCGCACAGCGGGTCGCCCACCACCAAATCTTTCCAGTGCGTGACCTGCGAGGCGGCGTAAAACGACTCGGCGAGGTTCCAGCCGCGCGTGTACCGCTCAAACAAAATATCGGGATGGGCCATCGCCAGTGTGAAAGGCTCGGCCACATAGCCCTTGACGCCGGTCACGCCGCTTTCCACAAGGTCGGCAATCAGCGACTGCCACCACGAACTGCGCAGCATGGTATGGGCCGATGTGGAGACGATCGTTTCTGCAATAGCGCCCGGCCGGTATGTGTTGCCTTTGTAAAGCGCGGCATCGAAGTGCGGATCGTTGCTGCCCCATGACCAGTAGCCCATGAGGTTCGGGATGCGTCCGACAAATGTCTGCGACTGGTCCAGCATCACCGTCAGATGCCGCGCCCGCAGGTCGGCGGCGGCGGGAGCAAGCTTGCCGTTGAGGTCGCCGGGGTCTTGACCGCCGCTGCGGGACGGGCAGCCGTCCAGCAGAAACGTGCCCGGCGCGGGCTTTGCACGGAGCGCCCTGTCCACCAAGCCTTCGGCCTCTTGAACCGTGTAGCCGTCCAGACGCGTTGTCAGGTACAGCCCGAACTTCTTGTGCGAAAAGCGCTCCTGCGCATTGTAATAAGGGTTGACGGAGGGAGATGCCATGCCCGCAATGTCCTGGGTCATCAAACGTCCGTCCACCGAGTCGCCGTTGGGGGAAAAGCGCGGGTCTGGCCCGGTCGCGGTGGAATGGATGCGCAATGGAACACCCTTGGTCAGCACGATATAATCTACCGTCTGGGACTGCGGCGACTGCGCGAGCGCGCTTGCCACCGGCCCCAAGATAGCCTGCGTGAACGCATCTTCTTCGATTTCTTCCTGCTCGGCGCACCGGATATGGCAAATATAGGACGCGGGGATATGACGCTTTTGGGCATAATACGCGCCGACAGCTTTGCTCGCCGCGCTGTTGTCGTTGACGACCACCAGGACGCGCCGCTCCGTGCCTGTTTTGGCGTCAGCGGCTTTGGGGCGAGGCGCGTTCGCCCCCTGCGCGCAGCCCGAAGGGAGTGTCAGCAGAAAGAGTAGGAAAGGCCAGTATTTATTCACGCCCTATGATACCCGTTTCCCCGGCGTTGAGCAGTCGTTCTTGAGGCGCTGCGAGGGTGTTGTCAGCGCATTGCGACGACGGAACGATTTGTTCCGTCGTCGGTACAGGCTCGCAACTTGCTTCCCCGTGGCTTGCCACGCGGGCACAGGGCCCGTACCGACGACAGAAATTGATCCGTCGATGCTTGCTCCAAGAGATGGATCATTATTCCATCGGCGGGCGCAAGGAAAGGGGCGCAGGCGACTAAACTGAAAGGCGCCCAAACTGAAAGGCGCCCAAACTCAGGTTGGCTTTTTCAACAACAAGGGGCTCAAGAAGCCAGCCGCAAACGCAAAAGGTTGCCGACCACACGCCACGAGTGCCGCAACAAGGGCCTTTGCATACACTGGGGCTTGCCCCAGTGACTTTGATCGCCCTTAATCAGGGCTTGCGATGCCGGGGCAACGACGGGCTAACCATGCGCACTGCGCAGCACGGCGTCGGCATTGGCGGATAACGGGCGGTGCGGGTCGCAGTACCAGAGATGCGCTGTCGCGAGCGGGCGCAGCCATTTGGCATGGCCGTCCGCCAGCAAGTAATTGCTGCCGCCTGCGTGACGCGGGGCCAGGATGCGCTTGGCGGGGCCGAAGCGCACAGGGTCGTCGATGTTGAACTCCGGGGCGTTGGAGTGTTGCACTTCGCACAGAAGCATGAGAGTATGCGGATCGGGGAATTTGGTGAGGGAAAGGGAAGCGGAGCCAGGCCCAGTGAAAGCACCGTTGCCCTTATCAAAATGGCCTCCGTTGTAATCTCCGCTGTAGTTGGCTGCGTAGCCGACCGGCAAATCATCTGGGCCTGTGCTGCAAGCGGCATCAGGGCAATGAAATACGTTGCCGGAAAGGCGTGTCGTGCGCAGGTAAGGCATTAAAGCGGTGAGGGCTGTTCGCCAGGTGCGATGGCTGCCGGGTGCGTCGGCGATGTTCGGCAGGAAGCCGTCATTGCTCTCCGTGTACTGCAAGAGAGCAAGGCCAAGCTGCTGTTCTCTGCTCAAGCAAGTGAGGTTACGGGCATCCGCTCTGTCGCAAGGCCCACGGCTCTTGGCGAATATAGGGAATATGAGTGCGGCTACGATGGCAATGATGAACAGCACCGCTGACACCTCCCAGAGTGTCACTTTGCGCTTCGCCATGATGGTTTTACTTCCAGGCTGATGCGCCGACTGCCTGAGTTCCATGCCCTAAAGGGCATGGCTATTCAGACGAAAGCCCCTTCGGAGCTAAAGAGAGTGACGACCGGAACAAGTTCTTCAGCCCCGAAGGGGGCTGTGTCTGTTTAGCCGTGTCCTTTAGGGCAGGGGAGGCTATGGATGCAGCAAAAGCCTACCGGAACTACTGGTGCAGCGCTTCTTCGCGCTCGGCGCGGGCGGCAATGGGCGCATCGGCTGGTTCTGTCACGAGGCTGATGCCCCCGCGCTTGGAAAAGAGTATCGCGCCGGTCAGCAGGGCCGCCATCAGCACGCAGATGAACACGCGCACGTATACGGATAGGTCAGGCAGGACAATGACGCCCGCAATCAGCACGCCGACCAGGTTCATCACCTTAATCAACGGGTTCAAGGCCGGGCCTGCCGTGTCCTTGAACGGGTCGCCGACCGTGTCGCCAATCACGCCCGCCTTGTGCTCATCGGTGCCTTTGCCGCCGAACAAGCCGTCTTCGATCTTCTTTTTCGCATTGTCCCATGCGCCGCCGGAATTGGAAAGAAGCACGGCCATTAGCTGCCCTGAGACAATGGCTCCCGCAAGGTAGCCCCCCAGGGCGGACGCGCCCATGCCGAAGCCCACCAGGATAGGCAGGCAGATGGCAAGGATGCCCGGCCCCAAAAGCTCGCGCTGGGCGGCAGCCGTGGAAATGGCGACGCAGCGGGCATAGTCCGGCGTCTGCGTGTAGTTCATGATGCCCGGCATCTCGCGGAACTGACGGCGCACTTCAGTCACAAGCTGAAAGGCGGCGCGGGATACGGCATTGATTGCAAATGAGCAGAACAAATACGGGGCAGCCCCGCCGATGAGCAGCCCGATAAAGACTTTCGGGTTGCCCAAGCTGAACTCGGCAGGCCCAAGATGGGCGTCGGTCATAAACGTGCGGAACAGGGCGACAGCGGCAATCACAGATGTCGCGATAGCAAAGCCCTTGGTCAAAGCCTTGGTGGTGTTGCCCGCGCTGTCCAGCTTCGCCACCACTTTGTCGCCCGCAAAGGCCGAGGGCGCAGAGCCGTTCAGTGACGCATGGTATTCCTTCATGGCCCCGGACATCTCAAAAATACCCTGCGCATTGTCGGAAATGGGGCCGAATGTGTCCATGGCAAGCACGTAGCCGGTCGTGGTCAGCAGGCCCAGGCCCGCAAGAGCAATGCCGTAGGCCGCAAGCAGGGCATTGCCGCCAAACAGCAGCACAATGCCCAGCAGGGCGACGACAATCGCCACGGCCCCCCAGGTCGCGCTTTCCAGGCCCAAAGAGAACCCCGACAAGATCAATGTGGCGGGGCCGGTTTGCGAAGCATAGGCGACTTCGGTGACAGGGCGCTTGTCTGTACCCGTGAAGTATTCGGTGAGTTTGCCAATGGCAAGAGCCAGTGCGACCCCGACCGCAACAGCAACCACAAAGTACCACGGCCCATAGGTGTGCCCGCCGACCGTGATGCCGCTTTTGAGGCCCGGCAGATAAAATGCGGCCACGCCGACGCCCACAATCGCAATACCTGCCGTCACCCAGAAGCCTTTGTTGATGGGAACCAAAGGGTCTAGGGCAATATCTTCGCGCCCGCGCATGGTGGCAATGCCGATAACAGACGACAAGATACCGATGCCATGGATCACTAAAGGGAATAAGATCAACGGCAATGCGTAAGCCGTACCACCTACTGCCGCGCCCAGGATCAGGGCGGCAACCAAAGTAACCAAATAGCTTTCAAAGACATCTGCCGCCATGCCCGCGCAGTCGCCGACATTATCGCCCACGTTGTCGGCAATGGTTGCGGCATTGCGCGGGTCGTCTTCTGGGATGTCCTGCTCCACTTTGCCCACCAAGTCGGCCCCGACATCGGCGGCTTTGGTGAAGATGCCGCCGCCGACCCGCATAAAGAGGGCCGCCAAACTGCCGCCGAACCCGAAGCCGATCAGCACCTTCATGGCATCGGTTTGGAAAAGATAAAAAATGATGGTCGCACCGAGAAGCCCCAGTCCGACCGTCATCATGCCCGCGACCGCGCCGCTTTGAAATGCCGTCTCCAATGCCCCTTTGTACGTGGTCAGGGCCTGGTGAGCCGTACGCTGGTTGCCGCTGACCGCCATGCCCATGCCGATATAGCCTGCTGCATACGACAAGCCGACGCCGACCAAAAACGCGGCACTCACTCCTAGTGCCGTGGTTGTCGTGTAGCCGGCCTGCCCCTGAAACAAGAAAAAGAGGGCGACTGCCAGCACGCCCACAAGAGGCAGCATGGTGCGTACCTGCTTGCTGAGGTAGGCATACGCGCCTTCGCGAATAGCCCCGCCGACCTGCTGCATGGATGCGCTCCCCGGCGACAAGCGCAGCACCCGCGCCCGCAGCACAAACCCATAAGTGAGAGCCGCGAGGGCTGCCAGCACGACAAAGCCCAGCACGCCGTTGACGGCAGGAGTGAATGGCGGCAGGGGGACAGCGTCTCCTGCGGCGTAACTCGGCCCCATGCTTGCTGCCAGCAGCCCCATCAGGGTCAGCGCGCGGAGCGTGAATACCTTCAGCACAATCAATCTCCCCCGCAGAACCGCCGCAGGGAGGTCTGCTTGTAAAAAGTAGCTATTGCGTTTATTATAAGTCAAAGCGGGGGTGTTGTCAACTAGAGCGAAAGGGAGAGTTCTTTTGTCAACTAAAAAACGGGATGGCGTTCGCACTGCCGACATGCGTTCACGGCAGCATGGGCCAAAGCACGGCATCCCGCGCGGGGGATGATTGGGAGTGTTTACAGAGTTTTCAAGGCTATATTGGCCTGTTTTGGGCGGTATTTTGCGCTTGTTTTTGTATCTGTTCTACATTTGTTCTGTATCTAGGTAGGAGTAATTTGCACCATTTCTGTATTTGTTCTGTATCTAGCGAGCGTTGAGGGGAGATTTCACGCAGGATTGACGGGGCGGCACGCGTGGTTTGTGCTGAGGCCGTTGGTTGGGGCAATGCGGGCGAATAGGTGTTTGGATTAGGTCGTGTTGCTGTGTCTTGTGGGCATGCCGGGCGGCTTGTGCCGACGTGATTGAGATGGTTTTTGACGCCAACAGAAGCCTGGTATACTAGCAGTCGGAGGGCGAAGATATGCTGGTGGTGACAGGCGGGGCGGGGTTTATCGGCAGTGCGTTGGTGGCGGCATTGAACGCGCGGGGCCGTGATGATATTCTGATTGTGGACGATTTAGGCAATGACGGCAAGTGGAAGAACTTGCGCGGCAAGCGATTTGTGGGTATTGTGGGTCGTAATGCCCTGCCGCAGATATGGGCGCGCCACTATGGAAACCTCGACGGCATACTGCATATTGGAGCCATCACGGATACTTCTGCCACCGATGCAGATGCGCTTTACAAAAGCAACACGCGCTACACGCGCAACCTCGCTAAATGGGCCATAGAGAACGATGTGCGCTTTGTCTACGCTTCCAGCGCGAGCGTGTACGGCGACGGCGCATTGGGGTTTTCCGATGACGATACGATTACGCCCCAGCTTTTGCCCCTCAACCCCTACGCCTTCTCCAAGTGGCTGTCCGACATGGAATGCATCCGTGAGGGCTGGACACAGCGCATCGCTTCCCTGCGCTTTTTCAATGTGTTCGGGCCGAACGAGTACCACAAAGGCTTTTTAGGCTCCGTGCCCTGGCACGCCACCGAGCAGGTGCAGCAGACAGGACGGATTAAGCTCTTCCAATCGCACAACGAGGGCTATGGGGACGGTGAGCAGGCGCGCGACTTTGTGTATGTCAAAGATGTGTGCGACATGGTCTTGTGGTTTCTGGACCACCCCGAAGCAAACGGCATCTTCAACTGCGGGACAGGCCAGGCGCGCACGTTTAACGATCTTGCTTCGGCCATCTTCGCCGCGCTGGGCAAAGAGCCTGCTATCGACTACGTGCCGACACCCGAAAGCATCCGCGCGTCTTACCAGTACTTCACCCAGGCCGACCTCGCCAAAGCGCGGCGCGCGGGCTACACACGCCCCTTCATGTCCCTGGAAGATGCCATCAGCGACTACGTGGGCAATTACCTTTCCAACACGACAAACCCGTACTGGTAGCTCTTATGCCACTTGCAGCACCAGCTTGCCGCGCACGTGCCCTTGCTGGCTGATCTCCTGGGCCTGGCGTGCCTCGGCAAGGGCGAATACACGCTCCACATGCGGCTTTAATTTGCCGGCATCTATCAGGGCCGCGATTTCGGCCAGTTGCGCGCCGCTGTCCTGCGCAAGCATCACAAGGCCGCGCTTGCCGTGTGCCTTTGCCTGCTGCTGCGTATCGGGGCTGACGATGCTCACCAGGATGCCACTAGGCCTCAGGACTCCCCATGAGCGCTCCTGCGTGTCGCCGCCCATGGTGTCAAGCACCACGTCCACATCGTGCACCATGTCCTCGAACTTGTCCGCGCTGTAGTCGATCACCTGGTCTGCGCCCAGGCTGCGCACGAAGTCTTGGTTACGCGCCGACGCCGTCGCAATCACATGCGCGCCTTTATCTTTGGCAATCTGCACAGCGAGGTGCCCCACGCCGCCCGCAGCCGCATGGATCAGCACGGTCTGCCCTGCGGCTAAACGGGCATGGTCAAACAACGCCTGCCACGCTGTAAGCGCGGCCAGGGGCAAAGAAGCCGCCCCCACAAAGTCCAGCGATTGCGGCTTACGGGCCGCGCTTGTAGCGGGGAACGCGGCATATTCTGCATAGCCGCCGCTACGGATCATAGAAAACACGGCATCACCTATGGCGAACTCCGTGACGTTCGCGCCGACCGCTTCTACTGTTCCGGCGACATCGTAGCCTAAAATCAGAGGGAACTGCGCCGGCCACACTTCCTTCATATAGCCTTCGCACACTTTCCAGTCGACCGGGTTGACCCCGGCGGCATGGATGCGCACTAGTATCTCGCCGTCTTTGGGGGCCGGGCGGGGCGCGTCTTCATACGCCAAAACGTCGGGGCCGCCATACGCATGGATGCGCACGGCTTTCATGTCTGTCATTGGGGTTCTCCTGGGGGTGATCTATCTTCTGCGAAAACTACCCCGACCGAAGAGAAGTTCCCTGGGCACAGCCTGTTAATTCTTCCGGCGATGCAGACCCATGCGCCCGGCCAGCAGCAGCCCGCCCAAGCCCAGCGCCGCCCAGGGCGCGGGTTCCGGCGCGGGCACAAAGCCTGCCAGGAAACTTGTATAGCCCGACACAATCGGCCCGCCGCCGCCTGACCCGAACAGCGGAATGTTGGGGCCGAGATTGGAGTCGGGGCCAAAGCGAACCAAAAAGTTGTTGAGCGCGGCAATTTCGTACTGCCCCCCGACCAGGATAAAGCCTGGCCCGCCCGAGTCGCCGTTTCCCAATGTCGTTTCCACATCGTTGCCCAATGATGTCCCGCCCAGCACATTCGGAGCCGATGCCGTGTCGCCGTCGGGGCTGTCGAAATCAAACAAGTAGGTCTGGTTGCCCGGCTGGAGTGTCGGGTCAACATTGTTATCGCCGCCGCCCGGCAGCAGCGCCGCATCGGCATTGTTTTTGCCCACGCGCCGCACACCCGCGCCGCCGCTGTACCCTGTCACCCCGTTGCCGCTTTCCCCATAGCCCACCAGCGTCAGCGTCGTGCCGGATGTCAGTGCCCCCGTATACAAGCTGTACGTGCGAAACGTCGCGGGAACCGGCGTGCTCAGCGTGACAATAGCGAGGTCGCCCGCATCGTTATCCACAACGCCCCGAAACTGCGGGCAGATGTCGATGCGGGACGCGGCAAACGACATTGTCCCTGTTCCGCTGTCCAGGTTAAACGAAATCCCCGTGGGATCGCTGCCGTTGCGAAACAAGTGCGCCGCTGTCAGGACATGGGTCGAGTCCAGCAGCGTTCCCGTTCCCTGGTCGATCTGGCCCACGCCGGAAAACGGCGATGCCAGGCCCAGCATGTCCAGGTGTCCGGTCTGCGTGACCGGGTTGTACGGGTTGTTCGGCGAGTCGGCGGGATACAGCGACAGACCATCCGCGCCCGTGGGCGGGTTGGGGTTGCCCGCGACAATCGCGTGGGCGGGCTGGGAAAACAAGCACACGGCGCTTGCGGCGCAAACAACGCCCACAAGGCGTTTGCCGAAAAAGATCATGGTTCTACTTTCCTCAAAAAACAGCAATAAACGGGATAGCTCGCTGCATAAGATGTGCCGATAAAGCGCAGGAAAGGGGCTGCTCCTGGTTGATGCCCCCCGGCACAGCGGCTTGTCTCAGGGATTTCCCCCATGTTGATACGGCTTTGCACTCGCATTGCAAGCCTGTACCACTCGCATTGCAAGCCTGTACCACTCGCATTGCAAGCCTGTACCACTTGCATTGCAAGCCTGTACCACTTGCATTGCAAGCCTGTACCACTTGCATTGCAAGCCTGTACCACTTGCATTGCAAGCCTGTACTGACGACGGAACAAATTGTTCCATCGTTGGTATACGCTTGATAAGCGATTAAAACGCGCTGGCAACACGCCAAGAACACCCCTGCCGCGCGTAGATTTTACAGCATTTTCGGTAAAGCTGCAAGGCGCCTTGCGCTGTGCGCGGGGAACACCCCGCGCGCGGCAGGCAAGCGCAGGAAAAAACGCGCCCGCCGAGGAACTATTCGGCATTGCCGACCCTGCGCCAAAGGAGCCTGTGCCATGAACCGTACAAACGCTGCAACCACGCCCTGCTCCCGGCCCCAGCGAAATCCCGCAGGAGAAGGAACCTTTTTGATGTCCACGCACAAGACCTCTCAACAGTCTACGGTAAGTGCCCGCCGGAACCTTCTCGCCCTGCGGTTCCACCGGGCGCGAGTGTGGATACCAGCAATCTCTCACCCGGTGCGGCAGCCCGGTACGAGAAACTGATACATTCTATTGATGCTTTCACAACTGCCGTGCAGACTAAATCCATTGTCTTGCCGGAGCGCAAATAGCAGCGTCCCGTTAAACACAGCCCGCAATATCTTTTCCCTTTTCCAAAGGCGCAGGCAGAAAAACTACCTGCGCCTTTCGTGTCTTTCCTTCATTCTTCCCGCCCGCCCCGCTGGTATACTGTTGCCATGCCTGACCCATTCACTCCTTACTACGCCACGCCCAAGCAGCCCCGCCTGATCTGGAATGACCGCGACAAGCGCAAAGCTGCCGAGCCGCTGCCCACGCAGACCGTCGAGATTATTCGCCCCTTCTATGCGGATAAATTGCAGGGCGGGCTGGACATGGCCCATGAAGTCACCCCGGAAAGCCGCCTGATTTGGACAAACGACAACCTGGTCGCCCTCACGTCGCTGCTGCATGGGGACGGGAGCCATGCGCCGCTTGAGGGCAAGGTGGATTTGATTTATATTGACCCACCGTTTGCGGTGCAGTCGGATTTCAAGATCAACGTGGAGATTGAGAATGGGTTGTCGGATGAGAAGCTGCCGACGCTGATTGAGGAGATTGCGTACAAGGATACGTGGAAGGATGGGCTGGACTCGTACCTGAGCATGATGCGCGACCGGCTGGAACTGCTCAAGCGGCTACTTGCGCCAACCGGCAGTATTTATGTTCACTGCGACTGGCACGCCGGGCATTATATCAAGGTGTTAATGGATGAGATATTCGGCTACGAGAACTTCCAGAACGAAATTGTCTGGCAACGCACCGCTTCTCACAATGATCCAGGAAGGTACGGCAATGTGCATGATGTTTTGTTCTTTTACAGCAAGTCAGAAAAGCATATGTGGTATGGCTCTTTGGAAGCTCATTCCGAAGATTACTTGGACAACTTCTTTATCTACGCGGAGAATAAATCTGGCGAGGTCAGGAAGCTGAAAAAAGGCGAAGACGTCCCTAGTGGCTGGCGGCGGTTCCGCTTGGGTAATTTCGCAAGTCCACATCCTCGTCCTAATCTAACCTATGAGTATAAGGGATACAAACCGCCTGCAAATGGCTGGCGTGTATCACTAACCAAGATGAAGGAATTGGACGCGCAAAGGCGGCTTTGGTTTCCTGAGTCTAAGGCAGGCCGCATCCAAACTAAATCTTATTTGGATGAAGTGTCTGACGGCAAGCCGACACCTGATGTTTGGCTGAACATGATGGCTTTGCAAGCCCAAGCAACCGAAAGAGTGGATTATCCGACCCAGAAGCCTTTGGCCCTCCTCCAACGGGTCATTGCAGCATCTTCCTGCCCCGGCGACCTGGTGCTGGACTGCTTCTCCGGCTCCGGCACAACCGCCGTCGCCGCCGAAACCATGAAAGACGCCGAAGGCAAACCCGCCCCGCGCCGCTGGATCGCCATCGACAACGGCAAGTTCGCCATCCACCTCACCCGCAAACGCCTCATTGAAGCCAATGCCCGCCCCTTCGCCGTGGAGAATGTCGGCTTCTACGCCCGCAACGAACCCTGGCAGGACAAATACGCCAACAGCCCGTCGGCCAAGCTGTACCGGGACGCAATGGTGGAAGTCTACGGCGGCGCACCCGTGGAAGGCTTCACCTACCTGCACGGCAAAAAAGGGACGCGCTGGGTGCATGTCGGCCCCATGAACGCCCCCGTCATCGAGTCCCAACTGGAATGTATTGTCAAAGAAGCCGCCGCAAGCGACACACGCTCTGTAGACGTGCTCAGTGCCGACGTGGACATCGACTTCAACAAGGGCGAGATTGAGGCGAAGTACGGCGTCTCCGTGCAGGCCAAGATCATCCCGCAGGTCGCCATTGAAGCCGTGCGCGAGCGGCTGAAGCGCAAGAGGGCCAAAGACCCCCGGCTGGAGTCCGCGCCGGACATCCACTTCTTCTCGCCGCCGGATATTGAGGTGCGCGCCTTGCCCGCCGGGGGCGGCGTGACGGTAACATTGACCCGCCTGACTGTTGACTTGGACGACTGCCTGAGTACGCAGGACGCCGCAAAGCGCGCTGAAATCAAGCAGCGCATCACGGATTGGAAGGCTCTGGTAGACTACTGGGCCGTGGACTGGGACTACGACGGGCACACGTTCAAGAACGACTGGCAGACCTTCCGCACCCGCAAGAGCAAAGACATTGCTCCCCAGGCCGCGCATGTCTACGCAGAGGGCAAAGGCGACAAGCGCATTGCCGTCAAGGTCACGGACATCTTCGGCAACGACGGCCTCAAGGTCATTCGGGTGACGTTGTAAGGAGTATCATGCAACAAGCACTAGCTCTGTTTGATGAAACGCTAAACGTCGAAGTCCTGCTGACGAAACGCGAGAATCAGTGGTTCGACCGAAAAAGCATTCGAACGGAAGCCAAGGATATAGCGAACTGGATGATCGGCTTCGCCAACGCGGATGGCGGTCGGTTAGTTATTGGCATCCATAACGGCCAGATTGAGGGGGTCGATTCTTCTCAAGAGCGCGTCAACGATTTGTTGCAAGCGGCTCTTGACCACACCGTACCGCCTGTGCGTCATGCCTACTCCTTTCTTGATTGCACCAACAACCGTAGTCAACCCGACCGGCTGTTGTTGCTGGACATAGAGGCCAGTGAGAGGCTGCACCGCAATCGTCGTCAGGAGTGCTTCCTGCGCGTCGGTGATGAGAATCGCAGACTGAGCCTGAGCGAAGAACGTGAGTTAGTGTTTGACAAGGGAGAGGCAAAGTACGATACATCAATTGTTGAAGACCTAACACTGAACGATCTGGATATGGCCGCAGTCGAGGCTTATGCAGAAAAGGTGGGAGCCTCTGATGTGGCGGCACGTATGAGAAGCCGGGGCCTTTACGTAAACAATGAGTATCGCAAAGGAGTGACACAAGCGGGACTTCTTCTTTTCGGCAAGGAACCACCCATCTATTCTTATGTGCGCTACTGGCGTTACGACGGCATGGTGGCTGAAACCGGCGCACGGATGAACCAAATCGGCTACGCCAGCTTAGAGGGGACGATTCCTTCTCTCGTTGAGCAGGCCAAGCTTTTGTTGCAGGAAGAATTGAAAGTTACTCGGCAAACGGCTACTGGACGCTTCGAGCAGGTTGTATCGCTACCGGAGTTCGCCTGGTTAGAGGCTATCGTCAATGCTCTGATCCATCGTTCGTACAGCTTGCAGGGAGATGGTATCCGAGTGAGACAGTTCACTGACCGACTGGAAGTGGAAAGTCCCGGACGATTGCCTGGATTGGTGAGAGTGCAAAACATCCGCAATGCCCGCTTCTCGAAAAACCCTCACATCGCTCGTGTCTTGGCGGAAATGACGGACTATGTACGGGAGTCTAATGAGGGCGTCAAGCGTATGTTTGAGGAGATGGAACAGGTGGGTTTACGCGAACCCGTTTACAATGTCTCGGATAGCAGCGTTAAAGTCACACTCCACAAGCAGATAGGTGAATCGAAAGTCACTGAAGAGTTTGGGGTTACGCTGCATCTTGCTTACTTACGGCGGCTGATCGGTTCAAGCGATTTAGATCGTCTACTTGCTACCCTGTATGAGCGAAAACAGGTTCCGACCCGGACGATCAGCAATCTTCTCCAGGTGTCACCTAACACTGCGCGGAAATATCTGGCACAGCTAGAAGAGGCAGGGCTAGTTACTGAAAAGCTCAAAGCCAAGTTCGATCCAACTGCGACATGGGTTATCACAGACGTGCCTTTCTGGGCAAGATTTAGCCCTCCGGCATGAACCTCGAAGCTACCTGTAACAAAATATTCGAGGTAACTTCGAGGCTCACGTGTTACGCAACACCTATAAGCAACCTTGAACCTATAATTCGAGGTAACTTCTAGGCTCCAATTGAAGCTAAAGGTGACAGAGTAAAGCAAAACTACTCGGACACGGAACGTCCGAGTAGACTCAAGCACGAGAAAAGTATGAGAAGAAAACTAACCGCCGACCAAACCGTACTTGACATCAACCCGCAGAAGGAACTCATCACGCTCCTGCAAGCCAAAGTGGACGACTGGGTGGCGTCGGGCTATGTGGGCGCATCCGACCTCTCACGCCGCCTGCTGCAATATTGGTTCGGTGGACCTCACCCGTTGCCCGATGGCAAGACCTTCTTCCTCTGGCACCCCCACCAACGCCGCGCGGTCGAGACAACCATCTATGTGTACGAGGTGCTAGTTCTGCGACGAACGGAGCAGTATGCGGAACTTGTCGGCTTACAGCGGATGGCGCAGAAAGCGCCCTGGGCCAAGATCGGCCTGCAAATGGCAACCGGTTCAGGCAAGACCAAAGTGATGAGCCTGCTGATGGTCTGGGCACACCTGCACTGGCAGATGGGCGACGGCGATAACGCCCTTGGCTTTGGCAATACGCAGCTTCTCCTGGCCCCCAACCTGATTGTGCTGGAACGCCTGCTGGCAGACTTTTCAGGCGGGGCCATCTTTGCCGCCGATCCGCTCCTGCCGCCTGAACTGCGCAGCGAGTTCACCTTGCAGGTTGTGACGCCCGACAACGTGCCAGCGGAGTGGCACCCTAGTGAAGGCTACTTGATTGTCGCCAACATTCAGAAGTTGTTCGAGAGTGACGGGCATGGCAAAAAAGAACCTGAACCGTTTCCCGAAGATGGTGACATGTTCGACCTCGTCAACCCAGATAGTGGCGGGCTGCCTACCAAACTGGATACCGGAACACCGCGCCTGCTGGACTTTGTGCAGTCGGTGCAGTCGCCACTCCTGGTGTTCAACGACGAGGCGCACCACGTTCACGATGAGGCTATCCACTATGGCAAGTCGGCAGCCGCGCTGAAAGATGAAGACGCCAAAGAAGGCATTGCCTGGAACCGGGTGCTGATGGGCATTCAGAAGCACCAGGGGCTTTCCCTGCAAATTGACCTCAGTGCCACGCTGTTCGAGGAAACCACCCGGCAGTGGTTCCGGCACACGGTCTACGACTACCCCTTGCAGCAGGCGATCAAAGAAGGCATTGTCAAACAGCCTTTCATGGGCAAGATCAACCTGCAATATAAGGATGGGCATGATGAGCCGATCCCGCTGGTAGACGACTCGGCGACTAACGCCTTCGACAAATACACGCAGCTTATCCAAGCCGGCATCGCCGAGTGGAAGAAGGAGCAAGCCGCGCTGGATTTCTCCGGCATACAGCGTAAAGCGCTTCTTTTTATCGTGTGCAGCAACAAAACGGAGGCTGCGCAGATTGCCCAGCGGCTTGAAGAGTTCCCCGACGCCGAAACAGGCGAGTGCCTGTTCGCGGATAAGGTCATTGAGATACACATCGGGCGCAAGGAAGCTACGAACGAGAAGGAATGGCAGAAGATACGTGAGGCTATTAATCGTGTAGACAGCAGCGACAGCCCCTACACGGCCATTGTCTCGGTGATGATGCTCAAGGAAGGCTGGGACGTGCGCAATGTCAAGGTAATTGTTCCGCTGCGGCCTTGTGACAGCCGCCAGTTGACCGAGCAGCTTCTAGGACGCGGTCTTCGGCGCATGTTCCCGCCTGCCTGGACTGCGGAGGGTGAGCGGCGCGACGGGGGCCGGGCGGAAGGATTGTACGTTATTCGTCATCCTTCGTTCGAGCGCATTATCAAGAACATCGCCGACATCATTGAGGATGAACCCGACGACGACAAACGGCCCGATCCAACGCGCGTGCTGGTCAAGATGGTGGAACCGGAAGAAGAGCGAGAAAATCGCGACCTGCCCATTTCCGTCATTGTGGGCGAACCCTATGACCTGAACGACGACTGGATTGAGAAGATCGGGCGCGGGCAGATGCTGGCCCTGCCCCACAAGTTCCCCTACGTGCAAGACCTCAAGGAAATCGAGGGCATTATCAAGCATGAAGGCGCAGCAGGTGCGGACACCATTGCCGAAGCGCCTCTTAAATACGTTGTGCAGGCGACCGGCTATGCCTCGATAGATGCCGTGGTGTCTGCCTACGCGGAAGCGATCCGTGCCGAGTTGCGCATGACCGGCAGCTATACGCCCGCCATTAAGGGCATCGTCAAAGCGTTCCTGGAACGCTGCACCTTCGACCTGCGCGGCATTCCCCTCAGCCTGGAAGCTGCTGCCGACTATGATGATGACACGCGCCACATCGTCATTGACAACATCCGGCGTGGCCCCGTCAAGCAGCAGGTCATTCAAAGCGTTGCCAAGATCATTGGACAAGCCCGTTCCGGCAAAGAGACACCGGACGTACAAGTCAGTACCAAGTATGCTAAAGATCTCACTGAGTACGAGGCATCACCCACGCAGAACATCATGCAGAACCCAGCCAAATCTGTTCACACCCTCTGCTGCTTTGACAGCGGTGACGAACTTAAGTTCGCGCAAATGCTGGATGAAGCCGATGATGTGGTTTCGTGGCTGTGGAACGACCAAAGCGGTGTTGGCTTTCGCATCCAGTATAGTTTTGAAGGCCGGATGCCCTACTACTATCCCGACTTCCTTGTGCGGCTGACAGACGGCAGCCTCTACATCGTGGAAAGCAAGGGCAGCATCCGGGAGCGCGACCGGGCCAAACAGTCCCGTGCCGAACGCTATGCCGACATCCTGCGCGAAGCCACAGGTAAAGACTGGCGCTACATTTTTCTGGTCAACGACGGCAGTATTGGGCGACAGGACATGGCTTGGTGGCGTCAGCAGGGCCGCACGATGTTCCGCGATTTGGCAAGATATATCCAGAACGCCGCGACAGGCAGCGGGCTATTCTAGCCATGCTTTCCCGCATCTGGCGCGTTGACTTTGGCCGGGGGCCGGTGCTATAATCCGGGGTTGGCCCAAGGGCCGCTGAGAAACGAGCATAACAAAGGCAAACAAGAGCGCGCAAGACGCGCCCAGGCCCGACAGAAGGACGAGCAAGATGGCAAACACCGTAGTGGTCGGAGCGATGTGGGGCGACGAATCCAAAGGCAAGCTGATTGACTATCTCGCGCACGACAAAGACGTGGTCGTGCGCTGGGGCGGCGGCTCCAATGCCGGGCACACCGTCGTGGTCGACGATCAGGAATACAAGCTGCACCTCGTTCCCGCAGGCATTCTGCACCCGGAAACCCTGTGTGTTGTCGCTGACGGCGTCGTCTTAGACCCTGCCTCGTTTGTCGGGGAACTTACCTACCTGCAAGGGCGCGGCGTCTCGTGCGAGAACCTCAAAATCAGCGGCAATGCGCATATTGTCCTGCCCTATCACACTCTGCTGGATGAACTGGAAGAAAAGCGGCGCGGCGCCAAAGCCCTGGGCACGACCGGGCGCGGCATCGGTCCTGCCTACCAGGACAAAGCCGCTCGTATCGGTATCCGCATGCGCGAGTTTGTCGACCCTGCCTTGTTCGCCGAGCGGCTGGCCGAAGTGCTGGAATACAAAAACGAACTGCTGACCAATATCTACAATGTTGCCCCGCTGCGCGCCGAAGATATTCTGGAAAACCTGCTGCCCCATGCCGATGCCCTGCTGCCTTATGTCGACGATACGGCTCTGCGGGTCGCGTATGCCGCCAAATCCGGCAAGAAAGTGTTGTTTGAAGGCGCGCAGGCCACGCTTTTAGATATTGACCTGGGCACGTATCCCTATGTGACATCCTCGCACCCCTCAGCGGGCGGCGCATGTGTCGGGACGGGCCTGGGGCCGACCCAGATCGACCAGATCATCGCCGTATCCAAATCGTACACCACGCGGGTGGGTGCGGGCGCGTTTCCCACCGAGCAGGACAACGCCGTAGGCAATCTTATTCGCGAGCGCGGCGCGGAATACGGCACCACAACGGGGCGCCCCCGGCGGTGCGGGTGGCTGGACGGGGTCGCGCTGCGCTACTCGGCCCTGGTCAACGGCCTGACCGATCTGTATCTGGGCCACCTGGATGTGCTGTCGGGGTTTGAAGAAGTCAAGGTCGCCACGGCGTACACTTTAGACGGCCAGACGATTGAAGATTTCCCCAGTGATCAGGGCCGCCTGTGCCGGTGCGTTCCCGTGTATGAAACGCTGCCCGGCTGGGCGGAAGACGTCAGCGAAACAAAAACTTACGACGCGCTGCCCCTGAACGCGCGCCGCTTTGTCGAGCGTGTCGAAACTCTGATCGGCGTCCCCATCACGACCGTATCTGTGGGGCGTCGCCGCGACCAGACTATTTTCCGGCCCCAGTAAGTAGTTATCTTTAGAGAAGGTAACCCCAACCCAATGAACCCGTGGATAGAAATGCAGCCCGGCATTCGGCGTCGTACCCTGGCTTCCAGCGAGAGCGCAATGCAGGTTGTCGTCACCCTGGCGGCAGGCAGCCATCTTCCCAGCCACGCACATCCCAATGAGCAACTGGCCCATGTCATATCCGGGCGATTGATCCTGACCGTCGACGGCGCCGTGCACGAGTGCGGGCCGGGCGAAACCCTGGTGATTGCAAGCGGCGTCCCTCACAGCGCCCAGACGCGTGAAGACACGGTCGTGCTGGACACGTTCAGCCCGCCCCGCGCCGATATGCTGGCGCAGGACGAACAGCAAAGGAAAGAACAAAACTATGCGTAGACAGATTATTGCCGGCAACTGGAAGATGAACAAAACCGTCGGCGAAGCGCTGACCCTGGTTGACGCCCTCAAATCCCTGCTGGCCGGGCAGCCCGCCACCGACATTGTCGTGTGCCCGCCCTTTACGGCGCTGTATTCCGTTGGGCAGGCCCTGCGGGGGATGCCCATCGCCCTGGGCGCGCAAAACGCCTTTTGGAAAGACAGCGGCGCGTACACATCGCAGATTTCCATCCCCATGCTCAAGGATGTCGGCGTGCAGTATGTCCTTGTTGGGCACTCGGAAACACGCGGGCGCTTTGGCGTCACCGAAGCTGACATGACGCCCGACCTGGTCAATACACTGGCTGAAACCGACACGGCTGTTAATGCCAAAGCCCGTGCTGTTCTGGCTGGCGGACTGCGGCCCATCATCTGCATCGGCGAAACCCTGACTGAGCGTCACAATGGTCACACGGACACCGTTGTGCACAACCAGGTCACGCGTGCTTTGGAAGATATCGCCCCGGACGCTGTCGGCACGGACGTGGTCTTTGCCTACGAACCTGTCTGGGCCATCGGCACCGGCGAAGTGTGTGCGCCGGAAGAGGCCAATCGCGTCTGCCATGTCGTGCGCGAAGCTGTGCGCGCGCTGTGCGGGGCATCTGCTGCCGACCAAGTGCGTGTCCAATACGGCGGCTCCATGAAGCCGGACAACGCCCGCGAGCTGCTTGCACAGCCGGACATCGACGGCGGCCTGATTGGGGGCGCAAGCCTGAAAGCCGCCGACTTTGCGGCTATCGTGGCGGCGGCAGGCTGACCGGCATTTGTTTGTGCGGTAAAAAAAAGGGGAACATCACACATAGCATGTTTATGAGGAGATCCATTATTGTGAGAAGCCAAACCCTGAAATATTGTCTGCCCCTCGCCGGGATTGCCCTTGCACTGGGAAATATGGCCCACGCTGCGCCGTTGAGCTTCACGGCAGCTCCGGCCAGCGATGCCGCCGCGCAGATTGAAGATAAGTATGGCATCCACATTGTCTTCAAAGGCAACATGAATACTCAAAAGGCAGTCACATTTTCCCTGGCCGATGCCGATGCCTTGGGCGCGCGCCTGCAAGCCGTCAATGCCCTTGCAAATGCCGCCGATGCCGACTTTCAAAAAACGTATGTTGTCAGCAAAGCGCCCGCAGGCAGCGCTAATGTGCCATCCGAACAAATCGACAGCAATGCCGTGGTCGCGTTTCCCGAAACCAAGCTGTCTGCCGAAGACGCCGTGCGCCGCATTGCGGGAGCGGACAGCGCTGTTGTACATTTCTCCGGCTCCATTGGCGACATGGTGACCATGAGCGCGACCAGCCTCAGCGCCAAACAAGCCGCCCGTGAAGTCGCCGCCCAAACACACACGCAATGGAAAACGTTCTACGCGATGACTCCGCGCGGGCGGGGGCATGCCCTTGCAGGCAAAATCATCGACCGGACAAACGGCGGCTCGCCGATTACCGAAGAGCCGTACGTGTATTACCAAAAGCAGACTACTCCCGCGCCGGCGCGCACTGCGCAAACGCCTCGGGCCAGCACTCCGCAGGAGCCCGGCCAGCCGCAGGTGACCGGGCCGCAAACTGCCGGCAATCCCTTTGGCTATGGGCCTCTGCCCTTCGGCGATCCGAACAGCCCTTCTTTTTACCCATACGGCTTTGATACCTATGCGGGGAACAATCCCTACTCGCAGAATATCTACGCGGGTGGCCCGAACATCGGCAGCCCTTTTGGCTATGACTACGGTAACGGCAGCGGCCTGGACATTTCCAACGGCTTTGCTCCGCCCATTGTGTTCGGGGGCGGATACTAAAAAGAGCGCTAAAGGAGCCCGGCTTGTCTGAATTGCTGGCGGTCCGTCTTGTGCGCGACATCCCGGACTTTCCTAAACCCGGCGTTTTATTCAAAGATATTACGCCGGTTTTAGCGGATGGGCCAGCGTTGCAGGAAATCGTGGATTGTTTTGTGGAATGGGCTGCGGAGCGTTCCCCGGATGTCGTGGTAGGCATTGAGTCGCGCGGCTTTATTTTCGGCGTTCCGATTGCCCTTGCTCTCGGTATCGGCTTTGTGCCGATCCGCAAAGCCGGAAAGCTGCCGTTCCACACCGAGCGTCAGGAATATGCGCTGGAATACGCTGTCAATGTTATGGAAGTGCACCAGGATGCGCTTCATCCGGGCCAGCGCGTTTTGATTGTGGATGACTTGCTGGCGACCGGCGGAACCGCTGTGGCTGCGGCTGCCCTGGTCGAGCGTTTGGGAGCCAAAGTGGTCGGCTTCAGTTTCTTTGTGGAACTGGGCTTTCTGCCGGGCCGCGCGCTGTTGTCCGGTTATGATTTACAGACGCTGATTACTTACCCCTAACTTCTTTTTTACCCTCACATATTCATAAAGCAAAGTCCGTTCACCAAAGCAATGCCGCGCGCTATTGCTGCGTTTTGGGGTGCGTCAAATTCCATTGGATGGCCCACTTTGACCGACGCACCAGGCGGCCATTGCGCAGGGCATACAAAGGGACGGCAGGCTTGGGCGCTGGCTTTTTGACCAGGGTGCGTCCAACCAGAGCGCCGCGCACGGAGCTGGGCGCGTTGTGTTTGATCGGGCTGACAGGGCGGGCCGGGACACGAACTGCTATGGGTGGCGCGGCGGGCGGCGAAACCGTGACAGGCGCGCTTGCTGCCGGCAGGGGCGGCACGGCAGGCGCGATTGCTGCCGCCGCCGGATGCAGAGGGGGCGAAGGCTGTGCCCACTCGGTGTGCGCCCGCAGGCCAAGCGTACCGACAATCGCCAGGGTCGCCAGACCGTAACGCGCTGCGGGGATTTCTCCCGCCAACAGCGGCATCAAGCGCGCCAGCCCACCTGCCGCCAGCACAAACACAACAGGCATGAGGGGCAGCATGGCGTCGTTGATACCGCCAAAGTGGACAAAAAGCGTAAGTGGTAAGTACAAAACGCCCCACAATGCTGTCGGCAGCCACCGCACACGCCGCGCAGGGTCGGTCAGTTCGGCGCACAAAGGGATGAGCAGCCAGACCGTCAGCAGCTGCGCGGGTTGCAGCAGCCAGGAAACAGCCTGCGCAGAGACGTCGAATTGTGGAGCAGGAAACAGCGCGTGCAGGAAAAACACGCGCAGGCTCCCGCCCGCCAAGACAGCCACAAGAAAAACTCCCACACTCGGCAGGAGCAAGCGGCGCGAACGCACACCAACAAGCGCGAGCAGCAGCAAACCGGGCAATGCGCCGTCGGGCCGTGTGGCGGCAGCAAAACCTGCCAAGGCGCAGGCGATGACCATTGCGTCGCAGGCGAACGCGAACAACGCGGCTATGACCAGCACCATAAGCAGTGCCGTGGCCGAATGCACCGATGCTTCGGTAAAGCTGAGGCTGAAGGCCGTCAAGCTTCCCGCGACAATGCCGCACGTTCGCCCCCCGCAGCGCCACCCCAGCAGATAAGTCATTCCTGCCGTCAGCGCCGCGAAAGCAGCAGCGAGAATTTCCCTTGAGTGCCCATTGTGCGCGAGCCTGCTGACCGCCAAAAACGCCGCGCAGAACAACACTGTCAGCACGGCATCGGCGGCCTGAAAGCGGGGCCGAGGCGCTTGGGCGGACGAGCCGCGCTTGCGCTCGTAGCGGGGCAGGGGAGACGATGGATCGGGCGATGGCGGAAGCGTCTGGGCCATGGATGTTTTCTTTGGAAGAGCGGGCAAAGCGTAGAAAATAGGCTGCCGCATGGTAGCATACGCCCCCAGTTTCTGTCAAGAGAACCCTGCTAATGGCAGTGTCCGATCAGGATGGATTTGGTTTGTCTTGTTCCCTCGCGGCAGCGGCGTGCCGAGGGAAGTGCGCCGTTGTTTCCCTTGCTTTTCAAACGCGTCCCAACGACGGAACGATTTGTTCCGTCGTTGGTCAGCCCGTAAAACGCGCGGGCAAAGACTGGGATATAGCGGGGAAACACGGGGCCAAAAGGGATGCTCCTGCGCCGGTCTGCTGCCTGGCTCCGAGCAAACTTGCCGCAAAGTTTGGGGCCAAGTCCTAAAAAACGCCTGTTTTTCCCAAACACGGCGCGAATAGCAGCTCATATCTGTTTGATAAAGTCTCAGGAACGACAACTTTGTGGTACTATGGATTGTTGCCATAAACTTGGCATGCCTGCCCGCGCGGCAGGATAACGGAGGCAGGCTGCATTGGACGTTGCGTTGAAACGCTTTCCCATTGGTGGGCTAGAAGTGGAATTGGAAACTGGCCCGGAGGTTTTTTACCCCACCTCCACCAGTCGCGAAATCGCGAATGTCGTGGACATTCAGCCCCAGGCCACTGTGCTGGATATTGGGTGCGGAGTGGGCATTCTGGCGATTTACGCGGCGCTCAAAGGCGCGGGCAGCGTGTATGCCACCGATGTCATGCCCGAAGCGTGCCGCTTGACACAGGCCAATGCGCAGCGCAACCAGGTGGCGGGCAAGGTGCAGGTCGTGTGCGGCAATTTATTCGATCCTCTTCCCCCTGTCCGGTTCGACGTGATTATTGATGATGTGTCGGGGATTGCCGACGAAGTGGCGCGGCTGTCCGGCTGGTTCCCCGAACCGGTCCCGACCGGCGGATATGACGGCACGGATCATGTCGTGCAGATGCTGGCCCGCGTGCGCGAGTTTCTGACGGACAATGGCGCCCTCTACCTGCCTGTCTCCAGTTTGTCCAATGTGGGGCGCATCTTGTCGGCGGCAAAGGAAATCTTTGGCGACAACATTGAGCCGTTGACTGTGATTAATTTCCCGTTCGGCCCCGAGCTTCGTGACCATATGGACCGCCTGACAGCCCTGCGCGAGGAAGGCGTGATCGATTTTGTCACCCGCAAATCGCGTCACTTTTGGAGCCTGCAAATCTACAAGGCGTGGCTGTAATTCCCTCCGCGTAAAGGCTTTATCCCATGAAGGGCATTATTCTTGCCGGCGGCAGCGGCACGCGTCTGCATCCCCTCACCCTGGCCGTAAGCAAGCAGCTCATGCCGGTTTACGACAAGCCCATGATTTATTACCCGCTGTCTATCCTCATGCTGGCGGGCATTCGTGACATTCTTGTCATTTCCACTCCTCACGATCTGCCGCATTTCCAAAAGCTGCTGGGCGACGGCAGTCGCCTGGGCTGCGCGTTTTCTTATGCCGAGCAGCCGGAGCCAAACGGCCTCGCGCAGGCGTTTGTGATCGGGCGCAAGTTTATCGGCGCGGACAAAGTGGCTTTGGTCTTGGGCGACAACATCTTTTACGGGTCAGGGATCGCCAAATTATTGCAGTCCAACAACGACCCCGACGGCGGCGTCATCTACGCCTATCATGTGCACGACCCCGAACGTTACGGCGTAGTGGAGTTCGATGATGCCTGCCACGCCCTGAGCATTGAAGAAAAGCCCGCCCATCCCAAGTCCAACTATGCCGTGCCGGGCCTTTACTTTTATGACAACAGTGTCGTGGAGATTGCCCAAAACCTACAGCCGTCCCCGCGCGGCGAGTACGAAATCACCGATGTCAACAAAGAATATCTGTCCCAGGGCAGGCTCAAAGTCGGCATTCTGGATCGGGGCGCGGCCTGGCTGGACACGGGCACGTTTAATTCACTCATGCAGGCGGGGACATTTGTGCAGGTGATTGAAGAGCGGCAGGGCCTGAAAATCGGCTGCATCGAAGAAGTCGCCTGGCGCATGGGCTTTATCGATGATAATGGCTTGCGCTCGGTCGCCCAGCCGCTGCTAAAAAGCGGCTACGGCACTTATCTTTTAGACATCCTCAAACAGGGAAGGGATTGATAACATGGCAGACGAGATTACGACGCCTTCGGGCCTCAAATACACGGACGAAACAGTGGGCGACGGCCCCAGCCCCGAAACGGGCCAGAAGGTCAGCGTGCATTACACGGGCACGTTTCCCGATGGCCGCAAGTTCGACTCTTCGCGCGACCGGGGCACACCATTCCAGTTCACGATTGGGCGCGGGCAGGTCATCAAAGGCTGGGATGAGGGGGTCGCGACCATGAAGGTCGGCGGGCGGCGTATTCTCACGGTTCCCAGCGAGCTGGGCTATGGCGCGCGCGGTGCGGGCGGGGCCATCCCTCCCAATGCGACCCTGCTGTTTGACGTGGAGCTGCTGGGACTGGGATAACTTTTAATGCCACTCGAAAAGCTGACCCCGGACGATTTCGGCCCGGATTATCTTCCCTATCTCACCACGCAGGGCTACGGCGGGGGGCGGCGCATTGAGGGAGTCAAAACCATTGACCTGCGGCTGCTGACCGATGACGGCGGCTCGTTCGCCGAACTGGTGCGTTTTGACGAAGTAGGTCACTTGGAAGACATTCCTGACTTCCAGGTGCGTCAGTCGTCGTACTCGCTGGTGCTGCCGGGTGCCATTAAAGCGTTTCATCTGCACTTCAACCAGGAAGATGTGTGGTTTGTGCCGCCGACAGACCGCTTGCTGATTGGCCTCGTGGATGCCCGCAAAGCGTCGCCGAGCTACGGCATGACCATGCGCTTTGTGATGGGCGGGGGAAAAGCGCAGCTTTTGTATATCCCGCGCGGGGTGGGGCACGGGGGAGCCAACATCGGGACGCAGCCAGCCACTATCCTTTACTATGTCAACCAGCCCTTTGACATCACCGACCCCGATGAGCGCCGCCTGCCTTACGACATCGTCGGCGAAGACTTTTGGCGTATTGCGCCGGGCTGATTTCTTTATGACTATTTTCCAATTTCCCACAGTCACCTGGGCTGCCTGGGATGCTGATGTCACGTTCTTTCCCGGCACACAACTGCCGCGTGAAAGCGAGGGCGGCTTGTATGCCGTCCTCGTTTTCTTGTTTTACGGGGACAAGTTCGTGCTGGCCGATATTGTGGGCCGGGGCATGTGTATCCCTTCGGGGCGCATGGAGCCGGGTGAGACAATCGACCAAACTGCCGTCCGGGAGTGTTTTGAAGAAACCGGCGCCTTGCTGCACGACCAAAGCCGCACTTTGATCGGCTGTTATCGCATGACAACCCGCTCGGGCCCCCAGGCAGGCCAAACCCGCTGGAACCCGGTCTTTGTGGCCGAAGTGCTGGGCTTCAATCCTCTGCCCGTAGGGAGCGAGTCGCGAGGGATGTTTCTGGCCGCCGTGGAAGACGTGGCTGATGTGTATTTCTTCTGGGATGAGCTCATCGCTGCCGTGTTTGACTATGCCGAGCAGGAAAGACGCACGCGTTTTCCGCCCGGCACGATGCTGTCCGCGCTCACCGAGGGAAAGTAAGCGTATCCGAAGGAAGCCCTAGTGCAGTGAATCAAGCACCCGCTGCATTTCATCGGGGGCCAGGTTGCCGACCAAAATCAGGCGCAGCCCGGCCTGAAATGCCTGCGCCACGCTGCGGCGCGGATGCGGCGCAAGCATCGGTTTGGGATTGCCCCGCTCCCGCGCTTGCGGCGTCTCAAATAACGACAGGGTGTTCAGCCCGTTGACATAGCGCAGGGTCACGAGCTTTTTGCCTCGGTAGTCGGCAACCGACGCCGATTGAAACCGAAACCCCAACGGCAGGTACGCAGGCTCCCGTACAGGAAACCCGCCTGCGGCCTGCGCCTGCGCGATAGTGGGCAGCGGCGGAGCCGGGTCCAGGGCGACCACGCGCACCGTGCGCGGCGTGACAGGGGCACGGAAGCTTTGTTTATCCATCGGCGGATTGTAGACAATGCTGGTATAGGACGACACCGACACGCGCTGTCCGTTTCGGTTGTACTGCTCAATGCGCAGCTGCGCGCCCGTAGTTGTGTCGATCCAAAAGCGACGCCAGGCAGCCGGGGCCGCCGACCTGGGCTTGACCTGCACAACCGCGCACGCGTGACCCGCCACGGTCTCGGTTCCCATCAACTGCAATAACAATGCGCCGCGCCGGATGCGCTCCATGACCTGCGGAACACGTCTGCGCAGGCGCTGCATGCGTGACGGCCCGATTTCCAAAGTGTTGGCGCTTGGCACATAATGCCGGTACAAATGCCCATTGTCCACGATCTGCTCCCCGGCAAAGCGCGGCGGCTGCACATAGTCCACGCGCAGGGCACGAGAGCCGCTGCGCAGGACATTCTGCTGCGTCGTGATTTCCCTGCCGCCGCGTGTCAGCGTGGTGGTCTGCTGCCCGGCCAGCGCAAGCGAGTTTTCCGCCGTCAGCATTTGCCGCAGCAAGCGGGTCGCATCTGTTGAGCGTGCCGACTGCGGGGCCGGGGCAGTCCATCCCGCCCCGGACGATGCGCCCAGCAGAACAATCCCCAGCCCTATTCCCGCAGCAACCGGGTTGACCTTGTGACTTGTGTACGGCAAAATTACAGCCCGTCCTCGCTTGCCATATTTGCATTGGCGTCGCCGGATGAACCATCGTCCACCTGAGCGGCCAGGTTTTGCGCCGACAAATCCGACAGCGGCTGCGCGGCGTCTTCCGTCCGATGCTGCTCAACGCAGTGCGACACCAGGCCGGCGTCCGCGGCCATTGTCAAAGGCACGGGAGGAGTTGCCGGCGGCGTGACATGCTCGAAAAATACCGCACCTGCGGCGACCAGGGTCATGGCCCCCAACGCGAGGGCGGGGCGGGCCAGGCGCGGTGCGGCCTGCCACCGGTCCGACCAGTGTGTTCGCCAGGACGCGCGCTGTTTTTGCGTGCCGCTGTCGGCCAGGCGCGCGGCAAGCCTGGCTTCAAAAGCCGGGGATGTTGGACGCGCGGGCAAGGCGCTCAAGGCCAGATGCAGGGCCGATTGTTCTTCGGCTGCCCGTGCGCATCGGGCGCATATTTGGAGGTGCGCCGCTACTTGGCCCGTTTGCTTGTCTGTTCCGCTGCCACCCGCCCATTCGGCAATCGGTTCTGCCCATTCGCGGCAAGGCAGCGTGTGTTTTGGTTCCATGGTTTGGTTTTACTCGGCTAAATACCCGGAAAGCGTCTGCCTGAGCTGCACGCGGGCATTGAATAATCGCGACTTGACCGTGCCCAGCGGACACGCAACAATGCGCGCGATTTCTTCGTAAGGCACGTCTTCCACGTCATGCAATATCAGCACGGCGCGCAGCTTGTCCGGCAGCGCGCCGATTGCTTGTTCCAGCCGCTCCGACAATTCTAAATTTGCCAGTGCCCGGTACGGCTCGCTGCCCGTGTCCGCGATTTCGCGGCCCGGCCCGCTCTCGTCTCCATTCGCGCCGAGCGGCTCATCCAGAGAATAAGCGATTGCCCGGTGCTTTTGATTGCGCCGGAAATGGTCGATACATAAATTGTCGGCAATGCGAAACAGCCAGGTATTGAGGCTGGCTTCGCTGCGGAACGAGTCCAGCCCCTGGTACATCCGCACAAACACTTCCAGTGTCAGGTCTTCGGCATCCTCGCTCCCGCCGAGCATGCGCGAGATGTAGCTGTGGATGCGCGTCTTGTACTGGCTGACAACTTCATCAAACGCCGCGCTGTCCCGACGTTTACAGCGCTGCACCAGCATGGTTTCAGGAGCCGTCAAACAAATCACCTGCCACTCGTCCGTTCTGTCCGGCTTTGGTTCGGACCTGCTCCAGCCGTTCTGCATTTTCAGACGCGCTTGGGCACGCGAAAGTTCATTTCGTTCCCGTGTCGGAAAAGGTCCCCGTTTCAAAGGCATTGCCGCCCTGTTTCCCCGGCGTTCCCCGCGCAGTGCGACGACGGAACAAATCCGTCCGTCGTTGGTACACGCTGAGAATGCCGACAACACGCCCTTGCTTCACGTTTGCATCAGAACGAAAACAAGCAGGGCTTGCTCAGGGGGCAAACAAACCCCGGCAATGGAAAAACCATGCCCTCGCGGACAGAAGAAAAAAACCAAAATAGTCGCCGGGTATTTTGCGGGTTATCTTTCGAATGTCCCAAGGACATGGCCTTGGTCCTGCCGACTTTGTTTCGCCGCGCCCTCCCCTGTTTTTATGGTATAATGGGCCCATTCTTTCCCCGTATTCTGACTGTCACCAGCAAAACGTATGCCAAAACCCCGTTTTTTACCTGCTTTGTTTGCGCTTGGCACAGCCATGGGCCTGCTCGGGGGCTGCGCCCCGCACAATGCCCAAACCGCGAAGCATGCGGGCAACGTTTTCCGGGTGCCTATTTTGTCCAGCCCGACAACGTTCGACCCCGCCATGGTGCAGGACGGCACCACTATCGACATGCTGCAAAACGTGTTTGAGGGGCTTGTGCAGTGGTCGCCCCAAAACCAGATCGTGCCCTGTCTGGCCCAAAAATGGGATGTCAGCCCGGACGGCTTGGTGTACACGTTTCATCTGCGTCCCAATGTCAAGTTCCAGGATGGGACATCGGTCACGGCCCAGGATGTGTATTATTCGATGCACCGCGCCCTTGACCCTAAGCTCGGGTCGCCGGTCGCGCTGGATTATCTTTCAGACATTGTCGGGGCGAGGGAAGAAAACGCGGGCAAATCAGCCGATCTGCCGGGCGTCAAAGTTTTAAACGCGCAAACGGTCGCGATCACCATCAGCAAGCCCAAAGCGTACTGGATTTATACGCTGACCTACCCCACCGCCTATGTCGTGTCTCACACCGAAGCCGACGCGGCGCACGGCCCCATGTCCGACGCGGACGTTGCCCGTGGCGCGGGAACCGGGGCGTTTCGGGTGGCGAGTTATCAAAAAGACTTCAAAGTCACATTGGCCGCGAACCCTGCTTATTGGGACGGCGCCCCCAAGATCGCAGGTATCGAGCGGCCTATTATCAAAGACGCCGGAACGCGTCATGCCGAGTATGTCCACGGCAATCTGGACCTGCTGCAATACGAGACGCAGGGCGATTTGCAGGCTGATAAAAACGATGCCACTTTGAAAAACCAGGTGCAATTCTTCCCGCGTGCCGCCACATTTTACATTGGTCTTAACCAAAAAGCCTTCGCTCCGTTCAAAGACGTGCGCGTCCGTCAGGCGTTCGCCTATGCCACCGACAAAGAGAAAATCCGCACGGTCGCCCTTTTGGGCATTAACGACGTCGCCCAAGATTTGCTGCCGGAAGGCTTGCCGGGCTACGATCCCAACTTCAAGGGTCTGCCGTATGACCCCGCCAAGGCCCGGCAGCTTCTGGCCCAGGCAGGCTACCCTGACGGCAAAGGGTTCCCTGTTGTCCCCATGACCTACCGGGAGTCTTACCCCGACCTCGCCAAAACCGTAGACCTGCTGCGCGGCATGTGGCAGCAGAATTTGGGCGTGACCGTCCAGCCCAAGCAGACCGAATGGGGCGCAATGCTCCAGCGCGAAGACGCCAACGCCCTGGAGTGCTATCATATCCGCTGGGCTGCCGACTATCTGGACCCGCAGGACTACTATTCGCTGCTGCTGCGAACAGGCAGCGTGGAAGACCACACGGTCTATTCCAACCCCAAATTCGATGCTTTGTGCGATGCCGCCGATGTGGAGCAGGACCGGGCCAAGCGTTTGTCTCTGTACCGCCAAGCCGCGCGCATTGCCGCCGACGAAGCGCCCATTATTCCTTTATATTATCAAAAAGACGTTGAGCTGGTCCGGCCCAATGTCAAAAACATGGACGATTGCCTGATGGGGCATCTGCCCTACAAGCACCTGACCTTGACGCCGTAAGGGATTGGAAAAGAGGCCCCCCGCCCTGTTGCCCGCTGCTGCACTGGCAGACCTGGAAGGCTGCACTGGCAGACCTGGAAGGCTGCACTGGCAGACCTGGAAGGCCGAGGCCTTGCGAGTAGGGCCAATTTTGGGGAGCGGAAGGGAAAGTGGCCGTGCCTGACTAGGCAGCAGTGAAAGGAATTGCCCCTTATCCTCATCCGTCTCCCCAGCCTTCTCCCTACGCCAGTGCGTTGCGTGATTGGGCTGGCGGGGCCTCCTTCTATAAGATAAAGAAAGAAACACGATTGACTGCCTCCCCTCGACCTTTCGCCCTTGTTCGTTTCCGCAAGCCGCGCGCCGTGTGCGCCGCCGCCTTTGCGCTTGCCCTCGCGGGCCTGGCCGGGTGTGCGCCGCACCACGCCGCGTCGGCCAGGCACGGCGATGTGTTTACCGTGGCTGTCGCCAACAATGTCACGACATTTGACCCCGCGACCTGCCAGGATGTGGAAACCAACCAGGTCTTGATGAACGCGTACGAAGGGCTGGTGCAGTATTCCCCCGACAACAAAGTGGTGCCGTGTCTGGCCGACAAATGGGACGTGAGCAAAAATGGGCTTGTTTATACGTTCCACCTGCGGCCCGGCGTCCAGTTCCAAAACGGCATGCCTGTCACGGCAAGTGACGTGGCGTACACACTGCGACGCGCGCTAGACCCCAAGCTTGCCTCGCCGGTCGCCCAGCAATATTTAGGGGACATCGCCGGTGCCAATGATGTGTACAGCGGCAAGGCAGCCGCGCTGAAAGGCGTCAAAGTGGTCAACCCGCAGACAGTCGCAGTCACCATCACTAGCCCCAAAGCCTACTGGCTGGCGACTTTGACCTACCCCACCGCCTGGATTGTCTGCAAAGCCATCGCCGAAAAGCGCGGGACGGACCGCCTGACGAGTGATGATGCCATTGCGGGCGCGGGCAGCGGGGCGTTTCACGTCACAAAGTTTCGCAAAGACCAGGAAGTGGACATGGAGCCGAACGCGCACTACTGGGGCGGCGCGCCCAAAGTCCATCTTGTGGAAAAGGTCATTCTTGACCCCAACACGCGCCATAGCGAGTTTGTTAATGGACAATTGGATTTGATGCGCAAGCTGACTATCGGCGACATGGTCACCGACAAAGCCGATGCGCGGGTAAAAGATTCGGTGAAAGTGTGGCCGCGCGCAGGCATGTACTACCTTGCCCTGAACCAGAACGTCTACAAGCCGTTTAACGATGTGCGCGTGCGTCAGGCGTTTGCCTACGCCACCGACAAAAAGAAACTGGTCGATGTGGCGAGCGGCGGCGTGTATCCAATCGCCTACGACCTGCTGCCGCCGGGCATTCCCGGCACCGACCCGAACTTTCGCGGCCTGCCATACGATCCCGCCAAGGCTCGGCAGCTGTTAGCCGCCGCGGGCTACCCGAACGGCAAGGGTTTGCCGCCGTTAGATATTATGGGCAATGAGAAAGAACCCCTGACCCAAAAGACCATCGACATGCTGCGCCAGATGTATGCACAGAACTTAGGGGTCACCATTAACGAGCATCAGATGGAGTTTGGGGCATTGATCGCCGGCGAAGACAACAACAAGACCCTGCCGTCGTTTTTCCTGGGCTGGTATGCCGATTATCTAGACCCGCAGGACTTTTACAGCCTTTTGCTGTCGACCCAAAGCGTGGAAAACCACACAGGCTATTCCAATCCTCAATTAGATGCCCTGTGCGCGCAGGCGGATGTGGAGCAAGACTCAACCAAGCGCATGGCTTTGTACCGGCAGGCCGCGCAGATTGCCGGCAATGACGTGCCGCGTATCCCCCTGTATATCGGCGTCGACCCCGAGCTTATCTCGGCGCATACGCGGGGCATTGAAGATTGCCTGATGGGACATTTGCCCTTCAAGCATGTCACTGTGAACTAACTTCCTACCCAACGCCCTATGTTTCGCTACTTATTACAGCGTATTGGTCTGGCCCTGTTGTCCATCTGGGCCGTCTGTACGATCACGTTTTTCATCTCGTACCTTGCGCCGGGCGACCCTGCTCAAATCGCGGCGGGGCAGCACAACGACCCCGTGACGATTGCCCGCGTGCGGCATGAGTTTGGGCTGGACAAGCCGCCCCTTGTCCGTTACGGCTTGTATTTGAACGGCGTCGCGCATGGCGACTTAGGCAAATCGTTTTACGACCGTGAACCTGTGACGGCGTTCTTGAAGCGCGGCCTGCCCAACACGGCCCTAGTCGCTTTCGATGCGATTTTGCTGGCTTTGATCGTTGGCGTACCCATCGGCATGCTGGCTGCCATGCGGCCCAACTCGTTTTGGGATCGGTTTCTCATGACGACCGTGCTGGTGGGGGTCACGCTGCCTAACTTTGTCCTGGGGCCGGTTTTGATCTTGATCTTTGTTTTGAAGCTGGGCTGGCTGCCATTGGGCGAATGGGGCAGCCCTGCCGATGTAATCTTGCCTGCCATTGTGCTGGCTGCGCGTCCCGCTGCCCTGATCGCGCGCATGACACGCTCGTCCCTGCTGGAAACTTTGCGCCAGGATTATATCCGCACCGCTCGCGCCAAGGGGCTTTCGCCCGCCACGATTATGGTCAAGCATGCCCTCAAGAATGCGTTCCTGCCCGTGCTGACCACCATCGGCGTGCAACTGGGTTATCTTCTGACTGGTTCCTTTGTTGTAGAAACGATCTTCACCGTGCCGGGCATCGGGTTTCAGTCGATTAACTCTTTGTTTCAGCGCGATTACTCGGTCATTCAAGGCGTGACACTGGTGATTGCTGTGATCTTCATCCTCACAAGCTTAGTGGTTGATCTATTGTACGTGCTGCTTGACCCGCGCGTCAAAGTCCAGAACGCCTGAGTGATACCCACCTATGAGCATCATATTAGAGCAAGAACAGCAGGAGATTGCCGGCCTGGAAGCCGCAAGCCCCAGTCCCAGCCGCGCGGTTTGGCATCGGCTGCGGCGCAACCCGCTTGCCGTTGTCAGCATGATCGTCCTGGCGATTATTGTCCTGTTCGCCATTTTCTATCCCCTTGTTTCACCGTATCGCTATGACCATCAGACCAACGATTATAACGCGTCCGCGTCGGCGCGTCACCTGCTGGGCACGGATGATTCTGGGTACGACACATTGACGCGGCTGGCTGTCGGGGCGCGTATTTCCCTGGTGGTCGGCGTGGGCGTGGAGGCGATTGTGCTGCTGGTCGGCGGGCTGGTCGGGCTGACGGCGGGCTATTACGGCGGTAAAGCCGACACGCTGTTGATGCGTTTCACCGACATCATGTTCGCGTTTCCCGATATTCTGCTGGCGATTCTCATTATGGCTATTCGCGGCGCGAGCCTGCTTAATATCTTTATCGCTCTGGGCATTACCGGCTGGCCGGGTTTGGCGCGTTTGATTCGCGGGCAGGCTTTGTCCCTGCGCAACCGGGAGTTTGTGGAAGCGGCCCGCGCTATCGGCGTTCCGAGCGGGCAGATTATCCGGCGGCATATCCTGCCTAATTTGCTGTCGCCCATTGTGGTGGCGAGCACGATTGACATTGCAGGGGTGATTATCGCGGAAGCCACCCTGTCGTTTCTGGGGATCGGCGTGCAGGACCCAATCCCTTCGTGGGGCAAGATGATCTCCATTCCTCTGAGTTCCGGCTACTGGCGCGCGCATCCTGAACTGGTGATCTACCCCGCCCTGTGCCTGTCGCTGACCGTTCTCAGCCTTAACTTCCTGGGCGATGCCCTGCGCGATGCCCTGGACCCGCGCAGTAAATAGATGCCTGATACGAAGTTCACTGCCCACAGTTACCGAGATGCTGCTCAGGAGCATTTGGGTCAAGCGCGTTTTCTGCACCATATCGCTAAGTGTTATAGTCTTGCGCATTACTGGACAGGTGTGGCAGTGGAATGCATTCTCCGCGCGCATGGCCTTCTGGAAGATGATGAGTTCACGAGCCGCCATGATCTGAACAATCTTGCAAGCCGGGGGGAATTCTTTGGTCTTGTTCGGGATGCCAAGCAGTCGGATTACGTGGCAAAAGTGGGCGAGGCAAACCTCCGGTGGCGAAGCAATCACCGCTATGTCACCGAAGGACAGCTTCTCGCTTACCTTAACAGCACCCGCATTGACACTAAGATTAAGGGTGATAAACTCAAGTACAATAGTCAAAAGATGTATCATCTCGCGGAAGAGATTGTTGGATTGGGGGTTCTAAAATGGAAGAACAGATAAATGACATTCTGCTCCACAATTTTGATGGCGCGCAAGTAGTCAACTTAGGCCGGAATACGACCGCTGAGAGGATTCCCGGCACTGTGCTTTGGGAGGGGTTTGACGGCCACGATTTTCTGTGGCGTCAGAACAGGATATTCCGAGTGCTCCGCCGTGAACTCGGCGCGCAAGCGACAATCATCTCCCATATCTTCACTTACACGCCGAATGAATATGAGCAGATGATGGCTGCCTAAACCTAGCCGTGCTGAAGATAACAGAAGATACCCAATGCTGGAAAAGCCTCTGCCCATCGGCAGAGGCTTTTTTGCATGTCTGTGTCAACGCAGAGAATGCTAGGGGCTAATCGGGGACGAGTAGGCGGGGTAGCCGCTTTTTTGCAGGTCCTGCGCGGCTTTGTCGGCGGCGGCGCGGCTGCGGTAGGCGCCGATCTGCACTTTGTACACGGTTTTGCCGTTTTCTTGTTCGGCGTGGGTGCTGGTGGAATAGCCGCGGCCACGCAGGGCATCGGCCAGGGTGCGGGCGTTTTGCTGGGCGGCAAACGAGCCGGTCTGCACCCGGAACTGCGCTTTGCCGCCCGGATTTGCGCCGTCCTGCCCGGCTTCGCTGTTGCCGTGCCCACCGACTTGTTCAAAGTCCTGGTCGGGTGTGCCGGATGCGGTATTGGCGGGCGCAGCGGCGGGCGGGATCAGAGGGGTATCGCCGCTGCCCGGCGTGTCGCTGCCGGCCGCCGACGGCGCGCTCGGTGTACTGCCCGCAGATATGTCCGTGGTGGATGATGTGTCGGCGGGCATGGCGGCTTGCGAGGCTTCACTGTCTCTAGACGATGCCGATGAGGTGTCGGCAGGGGCTTCGGGCTGGGCGGGCCGACGGGTGATGGTCAGCGAGGATGGACTTCCCTCAACAATGCGGATACGCGGGGCATTGGGGGAGGTGTAGTCGCTGTTTTTGGTGCGCGGCGCAATGTGCGTGTCAGGCGCGGCAGCCAGGCGCGGCGCAGCTACTGGGGTGGGGCCGGAGGCAGGCGTGGGCAGCGTATCAATGGGGGCAGGCGCAGTGTGCGAGCCGCCCAGGGCAAAATAGCCGATTCCAAACGCGACTGCGACTACTGCGACAATCAATCCCGTGTTTTTGAGTGTGTTGTTGGGGCGTGCCATAGGCGAAAGTCCTTTGACTTATGATACGCTTGCCGTGCCCGTTTTGTCAACAGGACGGCAATGGATTGTCAGCCGCGATCTGTCCGAAACGTGGATTCGCACCGCGCGCTGTGCGGCGCGCCGTTTTGGACTGCGGGAACTCCCTGCGCGTTTTTAATGGCTGCCAAACACGCCTGGTCAAACTCTTTGCTGCCTGATAACTGCTTGATAGCCGTGCTGGTAATCTGCCCGTCGGCGGTGACGACAAAGCTGACCACGCAGGGCCGGGCGATGTCGGAAAGGTCAACATTCGTGGGCATCTGCGGAATGGAGGGCATTACGTGGGCATCTGCCGACCTGCTCGTTTTGGAAACAAACGCGAGAACCGCCCCTGCGGACTTGTCCGGCTGCTCGGCGAAGGGAAATTGCCCGCACTGATCCAGCAGCACAAGCTGGGAGTTTTTAATCGCTTGATGCGCGAGATTGGCGGATTGCGGCGAAACAACGCCGTCCTGCTGGCCCTGGATAATCAATGTCGGGGTGGAAATTTTCGCCAGAAGCGGGGTGTCGTCACGGGTCAGGAAATGGTCGGCAACCATCAGGGCCTGGGTTGGCTCTTGGACGGGAGTGCGGTCGGCACGGGATATGCCGTAGGGCCGCACAGCCTCAGTGATGCGGGCGTCAAGGGCAACAAATGCCTGGGCCTGGTCGTGCGCGAAGTATAAACCCGCCGGGCCGAGGGCAAGGCTGAACGCACCCAGCAGCCGTTCCGGGTTGTCCTGCGGCAGCGCGCGAAGGTGCGCCGTCTGCGCAAGCAGGGCACCCATACCAGGTTGATTGGTCTGCTTGCCCTGGGTGAATTTCGCCTGCGCGTTGTCCAGGATGTTTTGCGTCATGGCGGGCACGGAAACTAACCCGTCCACAAGCACATAGCCCCGCGCGTGTTCCGGGTGCGCCGACACATATTCCAAGCCCAGCATGCCGCCCCACGAGTGGCCTAACACGTACCATTTGTCTATGTGGAGGGCGCGGCGCACGCCTTCAATGTCTGCGATCTGCTGGCTTACCATGAAGAGTTCCGCTTCAAACAATGTCGGCACATGAAGGTTGGAAAAGTGCAGCCGCGCCGATGGGCCCGACCCGCGCTGGTCTAGATAAACAACATTGACGCGGTTCTCCAGGCGCGGCCCCCACGGATAAAACATGGCCGAAGAAAAGCCCGGCCCGCCATGCAGCAGGAGCAGATACGGATGCGCCTTGTCCGTGCCCCGTACGCGAAAGTGCAGGCGCGTGCCGTTGATGGTTTCCAAATGATCGTCATCAAACGCATGAGCAGGCCGTGGGCTTGCTGTCCAAAGCAGCGCAATCAAGACGGTGTACGCAATCACGCCCCATGTTGAGGATTTGTTCACGGCTGGTTTTCTGGAAAGGCAGGCTGCGGCAAACCAATTTCAAACACTTGAGAGGGCGGCGAACAGGTATTGCAAACGCTTTTCCCACGTGTACCAACGACGGAACGATTTCTTCCGTCGTTGGTACGCCCAGGGAACAGGGCGGCAAAGCCGGGGAAACGTCAGTAGCGCAGGTAGGCTTCGGAAATGGCGCTGCCGATCTCGCTGCACCGCACCTGCACCTGATCCAGAAACTCGTGCAGGCCGCCGTCAATGATTTCTTCCGCCGTCAAATAAGCAAGGTCGGCGCGCAGGCTGCCCATCAGACGCTCGGCGCGGTTGGCGGGCGGCTTGTTGAGCGTGCCGCCGATCTCGCGCAGGGCGTGGCGGGCGCGCGAAATCGAGTAGCACAGCGAGGCGGGAAAAGTCGGATTGAGGACAAGATAAGACACGACTTTGTCCGGGGTGATGCCGAAGCGATGCGCCTTGCGAAAGGCTTCATACGCGCCGACGGAGCGCAGCACGGCTGTCCATTGGTGCTGATCCAGCGGCCCGCCGTCGCTGTCCTGGGATGTGCGCAGGATATGGTACTTGACATCCAGCATGCGGGCGGTCTTGTCGGCGCGCTCCAAAAACAGGCCGCATTCCAGAAACGAGCGCGCTTCGCCGCTGGGCATGGTCCGGTCCAGGATGCCGCTGAACAGATACGTGGCATTTTTGATCTGCTGAAAGAAAGCATGGGGCGAAGCATCCAAAATCTTGTCCACGTTCCAGCGGGTTGTCTCCAAATAGAACATGTTGAGGCTTTCGTACATCTCGGACGAAAGCATTTCGCGGACGCCCCGCGCGTTTTCGCGGGCACGGACAACGCTGGACGCAATAGAATTCGGGTTAGCCTTGTCGAACGCAAAGAAGTCCAGGATGCGCTGCTCGTTTTGATCGTCCCCATGCCGCGCGTGAAAACGCTTGGCATCGCCGGAGATAGAAAGAATAGGCTCCCACAACGCATTGGGGTCGCCCTCGCCGCTTTCGGCGAGCGGAAAGGCCCCCTCAAGTTCCGAGTGGTATTGAACGTCTACAATGCGGGCGGTGGAGGCGGCGCGCTCCACATAGCGCCCGATCCAGAACATGGCATCGGCTTCGCGTGCAAGCATGGGTCAGTGGTTCCTTAAAGAAGGCCCCTCCGCCCCAATCGCGCACTGGCGCGCCCGGAGAGCGGGCGAACCCGGATGGAGAAAGGGCATGGTCTCTATCTTTCCGGCTCCCCAAACTTGGGGCGGGGGGGCTTCCTCTCTGTCATAGCGTTCACGGCTGCACGCGCGGCGCAGGCGGCCAAACCCCCGGCTCCGCTTCGCCCAAAGGCTGCGTGAACAAGTCTTTGCCTGCTGCGCTCCGCAGGCTCTGCTTGATGACAACGTAAAACATCCATGTGCCGTAGATGCCAATGATGGAGCCTGTGTACAAAAAGGATTGCCCAATTACGTATGTTTGCATTCGGGTGCCAACGTGCCCAAAGTAATGCAGGTCGTAGGCGAACCTCATGCAGCATTGACAACTGGTGTCTATCGCGACAGGGACAGCCCATTTCAGATGCTGCTTCCAAGGGGAGCGGATAATAATCCCGACAATAAGCCAGCCGATGACAAGATAAAAGATGTCCGCAGCAGTATGATAGATGTAATCAAAGAACGTGAAGTACACCAAGTTCTCTGCTCCTACTGACCCTGACTCTGTGACTGCTGCTGACCACCTTGCCCCTGTGACTGCGATTGCCCGCCCGACGGCTTGCGGGCCAAGACCCATGTGTCTTTGCTGCCGCCGCCCTGGCTGGAATTGACCACATACGAGCCTTTGCGCAGGGCAACGCGGGTCAGGCCGCCCGGTATGATGGTGATGTCTTCGCCCATCAGGATATAGGGGCGCAGGTCAATATGCCGCCCTTCAAACCCTTGCGCATCGGGAACAAACGACGGGGCGCGGGAGATTTGCACCAAAGGCTGGGCGATAAACGAGCGTGGGTCGGCGACAATCTGGGCGGCAAAGGCATCCTGCTCGGCTTTTGTAGACTGCGGCCCCATCAGCATGCCGTAGCCGCCGGCTTCGTTGGCGTTCTTGACGACGAGTTTATCCAGATTGTGAAGAATATAGTCGCGCTGGGACGGGTCGCTGGACAGATAAGTTTCGACGTTGGGGAGCAAAGCATCTTCGCCCAGATAGTATTTGATGATCTGCGGGACAAACGCATAAATGACTTTGTCGTCGGCGATGCCCGTGCCGACGGCATTGGCGAGGGCAACGTTGCCCGCGCGGTAGGCGTTGATGAGACCCGGCACGCCCAAAGAGGAGTCGGTGCGGAATGTCAATGGGTCCAGGAAGTCGTCGTCGATACGGCGGTAGATCACATCCACGCGCTGCGGGCCGCGCGTGGTCTTCATCCACACGCAGTTGTTTTCGATATACAGGTCGCGGCCCTGAACGAGGTCGATGCCCATCTGCTGGGCCAGAAACGCGTGTTCAAAGTAAGCCGAGTTGAACTCGCCGGGCGTCAGCAAAACCACGGTAGGATCATCAACAGATCGGGGAGAGATGTAGCGCAGATTGGTCAGCAGCTGCGAGCAGTAGTGGTCTACCGACAGCACGCGGTTTTCGTGGAACAAGCGGGGGAAGATGCGGGTCATCAGCAGGCGGTTTTGCAGCACGTACGACACGCCTGACGGGGAGCGCAGGTTGTCTTCCAGCACGCAGTAATTGCCCGCGCCGTCGCGCACCAGATCGGTGCCGCAGATATGGACATAAACGTCTTTGGGGATCCTCGCGCCCAGCAGCTCACGCCGGAAGTGCTTGCCGTTGACGATCAATTCACGCGGCACAACCCCATCGTTCAAGATATGCTGGTCGTGATAAATATCGTGGAGAAAAAGATTAAGAGCGCGCAAACGCTGGACAAGGCCAATTTCAATGCCCCCCCATTCGTCATGGGTGATAATGCGGGGCACCAAATCCACAGGGAAAGTCTTTTCCAGGCCACGGTCGTCGTTGTAGACCGTAAAAGTCACGCCCTGGTTGAGCATGGACACTTCGGCCATCTGGGCGCGCTGCCGGAAGTCGGCGGGGGTCAGGGCAGACAAGGTGGCGTGGAGGCTTTGATAATGGGGGCGCGGCTGGCCGGCTTGTGCGAACATCTCGTCGTAAAAGCCGTCAAGCGCATATTGGTCAAACAAGGACATGGCGTGGACACACTGGGTTTGGGGCATCAGCGCCTTGAGTTTGTTCCAATACGCATCATTGCGGGGGAATAAAGCATTATAACGCGCCACAGGGCTGTTGTCAAGGCGAGGGAACCTACCCCCGGCGGCAAGCCCCCGGCCTCTCCTTCAAGGGTAGGGTCAGGAGAAGCTGGCGCACGGTATAATGGAAAGCAGAGGAAACGATTATGCAGGCTGCACTGCGAGTGACCACTCGCGTTCTGCCGGGGAACCGTGTGGAGATTGTCGCGCCGGAACTCATAGAAGGAGACTCCGTGGAGGTGTTTGTCGTCATGCCGGAAGCTGCTGCCAAGTCTCAGCCGAAAGCACAGAAGCTAGGCTCCATTTGGGAGCTAATCCAATCGTTGCCGCCCGGCCCGCGCTCCGCGTCGACCTGGGAGGAGATTGAGCGTTCCCTGCAAGAGGATCGAGCCTCATGGGATCGCTGACCCTGCCCGCGACGGGCCAAGTGTACGTGGAAACGCCTATTCTAATCTATTCCGTGGAACGCCATCCCATTTACGGGCCACTGCTGGATGGATTTTGGCAAGCCGCACAGACAAAGCTAGTCACGCCAATCAGCAGTGCGCTCATCATCACGGAAGCGTTAGTCCTGCCGCTTCGGCAGGGCAACGCCGGATTGCAGGTGTTGTATGAAGCGGCCTTGTTTGAGGCTGATTTAGTACTGCTGCCTATCACCCAGGATATTTTGCGCGAAGCCGCCCGCCTGCGCGCCACCATTCCAGGACTGCGAACGCCAGACGCGCTCCATGCCGCCACGGCTTTTCTCGGAGGTTGCGCGCTTTTCATCACCAACGACAGGGGATTTCGCCGGATTCCCGGTCTGCCGCTGGCAATCCTGGACGATGTGTTGGCGAACTGACCCGGCCTTTTGCGGAGGCTTGGTATGTCCTACTCTGTTTGACAAAGAGGCGGGTGGTCGGCTATACTGAAAGCCACCCTTTTGCAGAGAGTTAATTCAGGAGATCAAAGCAGCGTGGCAGATCAACCGATGAGTCAGCAGCAGACAGAACCGGCGGAGATTTGGAAAAAGCGGCATACGGCGGCCCATGTCATGGCACAGGCCGTGCTGGAAGTGTTTCCCGACGCCAAGCTTGCCATCGGCCCGCCGATTGATGACGGCTTTTACTATGACTTTGACCTGCCCCGGTCGCTGACCCCCGACGACCTAGCCGGGATCGAATCGCGCATGCGTCGCATTCAAAAAGCCGACCTGCCGCTCCAGCGTTCCGAAAAGCCACGTGAAGAAGCCCTTGCTTATGAAGAGCAGCGCGGGCAGCCGTACAAGACCGAACTTATCCACGATTTGCCTGACGGTGAAACAATCTCGTTTTATACGCAGGGCGACTTCACCGACCTGTGCCGCGGGCCGCATGTGGCAAGCACAGGGCAGATCGGCGTGTTCAAGCTGGATCACACAGCGGGGGCCTATTGGCGCGGCGATGAAAAGCGTCCCCAATTGCAGCGCATCTACGGCGTTCTGTTTGACACGCAGGATGAACTGGACGCTTACTTTGTCCGGCTGGAAGAAGCCAAAAAGCGTGACCACCGTGTCCTGGGGCGTCAGCTTGGCTTGTTTGTCTTCAGTGAAGATGTGGGCAGCGGCATTCCGCTGTTCCTGCCTAAAGGCGAAGCCGTGCGCCACGCCATGGAAACGTATGTGCGGGACTTGCAAACACGCTATGGGTACCAGCATGTCTGGACGGGGCATCTGGTCAAAGAAGAGCTTTATAAAAAGTCCGGCCACTTAGAAAACTACCTGGATGCCATGTTTCCTCCCATGGTCGACCCTGATGGCCCAACGTTCCGGCTGAAGCCAATGAACTGCCCGTCGCACATGACGCTGTTCAATGCGCAGATGCATTCTTACCGTGACCTGCCATTGCGCTATGCCGAGTTCGCGACTCTTTATCGTTATGAGAAAAGCGGCGAATTGTCCGGCCTGACCCGTGTCCGTTCCTTGACGCAGGATGACTGCCACATCTTCTGCACTCCCGATCAGATTGAAGACGAATTTTCGCTCGCCCTTAAGCTGATCCGCGAAGTGCTGGACCGCTATGGTTTTGCTGACTACTATGTGCGTTTGTCCCTGCGGGATGAAGACCCGGACAGCAAGTATGTCAAAGACGACGAGCGCTGGAACTTGGCGACCGATGCCCTGCGCCGCGCCCTGGACGGCAACAATGTCAGCTACGTGGAAGCAAAAGGCGAAGCGGCGTTTTACGGCCCAAAAGCCGACTTTATCACGCGGGACGTGCTGGGCCGCGAGTGGCAGATTTCCACCATTCAGGTAGACTTTATCCAGCCGCAGCGCTTGGGCTGCTCGTATATCGGCGAAGACAGCCAGCAGCACACGCCGGTCGTGCTGCATCGCGCGGTGACGGGCTCCACGGAGCGTTTTTTAGGGGTGCTGATTGAGCAGTACGCCGGGGCATTCCCGACCTGGCTTGCGCCGGTACAGGCGGTCGTGCTGCCGATCGCCGACCGTCACATGGAGTACGCCGAGACAGTGATGACGACCTTGCGCGATGCCGGCTTCCGCGTGGACGTAGACCGGCGCAATGAGTCCGTGCGCAAAAAGATTGCTGAGGCCGAGTCACAAAAAGTGCCGTATATGCTGGTGGTCGGCGACCGCGATGCCGCGGCGGGTACGGTGTCTCCGCGTCAGCGCGGCGGCAAAGACCTGGGTGGGATGGCGTTGCCTGATTTTCTCACCTATTTGCAGGAAGAAACCGCAAACTAACTTCTTGCCGTTGACAAGCGCGCTCTTGTTTGGTATAATACAGCGTTTTATTGCCTGCCGATTGGGCACATAAAAAGATACGCTTTACCGGCTTCAAGCCGGGAAGGATTGAAGCACACCCATAAACAACAGAGATTTTCGCAGAGACCCGCGCGAGCCGCGGGTAAATATGAACGAACGGATCCGCGCCCGTGAGATCCGTGTCATTGATGAAGATGGTGCCCAGCTAGGCATCATGACCCCGCGCGACGCCCTCATGATTGCCCGTGAAAAGGGCATTGATCTGATTGAAGTGGCGCCGCAGGCGCAGCCGCCCGTGTGCAAAATCATGGACTATGGCAAGTTCAAATATGAGCAAGCCAAAAAAGAAAAAGAGTCTGCGAAGAAGCACAAGCAAAGCGAGCTCAAGGGCATCCAGATGTTTCCCAACATCGAGGATCATGATTTTGATGTTAAAGTCCGCAGTGCCCTGAAGTTCCTGGAAGATGGCGATAAAGTCAAAGTCACCATTCGCTTCAAAGGCCGTCAGATTACGCACCCGGAGTTTGGTCGCCAGCAACTAGACAAAATCGTTCAAATCGCTTCTGGCGTGGGCCAGGTGGAAAAGCCTGCGGCTATGGAAGGGCGCATGATGACCATGATCCTCAGCCCTGCTAAATCCGGTGGTGCACCCAAGCCCGCTGTGGCTTCCAAGCCGCTTCCGCCCAAGTAACGATGCCCCGCCGCCGTCCATTTAAGAGTCTAAGCGGCATGATAATACTGGAGAAACAACAAAATGCCGAAAATTAAAACACGCAAAACAGCGGCCAAGCGGTTCAAGATTACGGGAACCGGTAAGTTCATTCATGAGCACGCGCACCACAACCATTTGAATATCCACAAAAGCCCCAGTAACATGCGCGTGCTTACCGGCACGGCAGAGCTTTACAAGGGCAAGAAAAAGGCAATTAGGCGCATGCTGCCCAACGGCATTGCCTGATATTAATTTCTACTGACGGCTTGGGCCAGATAAAACAACCAGAAGGATCAAACAATGGCACGTGTCAAACGTGGCGTGATGCGGCACAAGCGTCACCACAAAATTTTAAAAGAAGCGTCCGGCTATTTCGGCGGCAAATCGCGCTTGTTCAAAACGGCAAACGAAGCTGTTATGAAGGCCGGGCAGTACGCTTACCGTGACCGCCGCGTCCGCAAGCGCGAGTTTCGGCAGCTATGGATCGCGCGTATTAATGCCGCTTGCCGAGCACAGGGCGTCCAGTACAGCCGCTTCATTGCTGCTCTTGGCGCCAGTGAAGTGGATCTGGATCGTAAGGTGCTTGCGGATATGGCCGTGAACGATATCACAGCCTTTAATGCTTTAGTTGCATCCCTTAATATTGCGATCCCTGCTCCGACACATAGCCTGAGCATTGTGTGATGATACCAACGCCGCAGGAACAGCTGGAGCAGGTTGCGTTGCAAGCGGAAGGTGCTGTTTCCCAAGCTCAAACAACTGCTGAAATTGAAGCGGCGGATGTGCAGTACTTAGGGCGCAAGGGGCTGCTTACAAGTCTGTTGCGTCTTGTTGGTACGCTGCCCCCAGAGCAAAAGGCAGTTTTTGGGCAAGCGGTCAATGCGCGCAAAGAAACACTGACAGCAGCCATCAACGAGAAAAAAACACGGCTCGCAGACGTGGACCGTGAACGTTATCTAGCGGCGGATGCGGTGGATGTTTCTTTGCCGGGCCGGAAAGTCAGCGCAGGCCGATTGCACCCGCTGACGCAGCAAATGGCGGCGGTCAAAGCAGCTTTAATGTCCATGGGGTACTCGTTTCGCGAGTACCCCGACATTGAAGATTACCATTACAACTTCCAAACCCTGAATTATCCCCCGGATCATCCCGCATTCGATGAGCAAATGTCGTTTTACGTGGATGCTCGGCACCTGCTGCGTACCCAAACGACCGCGTTTCAGGCACACGTCATGGAAGCGCAAAAGCCGCCGATCCGTGCCGCCACCGTGGGACGCTGCTACCGTTACGAAGCGGTCGATGCCACCCATCTGCACACGTTTCACCAGGTAGACTTATTGGCTGTAGATGAAGGCCTGACACTCGCTGACCTTAAAGGCACGTTTGCGCATTTTGTCCGGCTGCTGTTTGGAGACGTGGAGATACGCTTTCGCCCGGACTTTTTTCCGTTTGTCGAGCCAGGCGTGGAAGTGGCGATCCGCTGGGGCACGCGCTGGCTGGAATTGGGGGGAGCGGGCATGGTGCATCCCAATATCCTGGAATCCATGGGCATTGATACCGAGCGCTATACGGGCTTTGCCTGGGGATTAGGCGTTGATCGCATCACGATGTCTCAGTATGGGATTGATGACATTCGGCTGCTGTTTGATAACGACCTGCGGTTCCTGCGTCAGTTCTGACGGCAGGCAGTCATCGTAGTATAGAAATATTGTTGATGACACATAAGCCTGCCCCGTGCAGGCTTTTTTTGTAACGGAAAGATCTTATGAAACTCCCTGTTGCGTGGCTGCGCGAATACGTACAAACGGCTTTGACGGATGAAGCTTTAGCCCACTGTATGACCATGGCGGGCCTGGAAGTCGAAGAAACTACCCCGTCGGCCATCGGTGCTGTCTTCCATACCAAGGTAACGCCGAACCGGGGTGATTGGATGTCTGTCATGGGGTCGGCGCGCGAAACGGCGGCGGCTTTAGGCACGTCCCTTGCCCTGCCTCTGCCCCCGCTGCCCGAGGAAGCGCCGGATGTTCAGCGCTGGGCGGGCGTGCGCGTGGAAGCGCCCCTCTTGTGCCCGCGCTACGCGGCCAAGGTGGTGCGCAACGTGCGCATTACACCTTCCCCTGAGTGGATGCAGGCGAAGCTGACGGCGGCAGGGATGCGTCCGCTGAACGTGGTTGTGGACATCACCAACTATGTCATGCTGGAACTGGGCCAGCCACTGCATGCTTTCGACTATGACTGTCTGACACAGGGGCAGATTGTCGTGCGCACGGCCCATGCTGATGAGCAAATCACGACGCTGGATGGCGTGGAGCGCACACTTACTTCCGACATGCTGCTGATTTGCGATGCGGAAAAACCCGTTGCCGTTGCGGGCGTCATGGGCGGCGCAGAAACTGAAGTGTCGCCGGAAACACGCCACATCTTTCTCGAATCGGCGTGCTTTGACCCGTCCAGCATCCGGCGCACGGGCAAAGCTTTAGGCTTGTCCACGGAAGCTTCGTATCGCTATGAGCGGTCAGTAGACCCTGAGCTGGCTCCGCTGGCCCTGGAGCGCGCCTGTGAGCTGCTGGCAGACCTCGCTGGGGGCGAAGTGGTGCTGGGGCGTATTGATTTATATCCCACCCCTGTTCTTCCCCGCACTCTTTCCCTGCGCCCCGCGTGCGTCAATGCCCTGCTGGGAACTTCTTTGGACGACCCGACCATTGCCCACAGCTTGCGGCGTTTGGGCCTTCTCGTCGATCCCGCAGGTGATGCATGGGCTGTCACGATCCCGACATTCCGGCCTGACCTTGTCGCCGAGATAGACCTGGTGGAAGAAGTGGGGCGCATGATCGGCTACGAGACCCTGCCCGAGACCCTGCCGCCCGCCCGCAGTGCGAACGGCGGGGTGGACAGCATGGATGGTCTGTTTGCCGCCGGTCTGCGCGCCATGCTGACCGGCTTTGGGTTGCAGGAAGCGCTGACCAATTCGCTGACGGCTCCGTCGCCGTTTGACGGCCCCGATAGCGCCCGGCGCGTCGTCATCCGGCAGGCGCTGTCGGCAGAACTGAGCGGGCTGCGCGTGTCGCTTGTGCCGCACCTCTTGGACGCCCTGGCCCGCAACCTGCGCCGCCGCGAACCGGGTGTCGCTTTGTTTGAAGTGGGGCGGGTCTTTGTGCGCGGGCCTGGGCCGGGTCAGTATCAGGAGATGCGACGCGTGGCGATAGTGTCTACGGGGCTGGTTCGCCCTGCCGCATGGGACGAAGGCACAGCCGAAGCCAGCGACTTTTTTACGCTCAAAGGGCAGATTGAAACGCTGGCCGAGCTGCTGCGTTCGCCCGCATTGGTATTCACCCCCAGCATGCGGGCAGGGATGCACTCAGGGCGCTGCGCGGCCATTTCCGTCGATGGGCAATTATTGGGCTTTGTGGCCGAAGCAGACCCGCAGGCGGCCAAAGACCATCTCGATGTGCCGATGGGGATAGGGCGCATTGCGGTCGCCGAGTTAGATATGGACCTGCTGCTCGCGCTCAGCCAAAGCACGCCGCGCTTTCACGCGCTGCCCCGCTTCCCCGGTGTCAGCCGGGATATTGCTGTCGTGGTGGATACGTCCGTGCCCTATGCTCTGCTGGAAGACACTGCCCGGTCTGCCGCCGACCCTGCCCTGTTGCAGTCGCTGACCCTGGCAAGCCTGTACACGGGCGAGCGTATGCCCTCGGGCAAGAAAAGCGTCGCCCTGCGACTGGCGTTCCGCGCCGAAAACCGCACCCTCACCGACGCCGAAGTAGACACGCAAATGGAGGCGGTGCGGCTCCAGCTTGCCGAGCAAGCCGGGGCCGACCGCCGCTGACACAGGGCGCTTGGTTAATTCCCGCCGAACCACAGCTTGATTTCTTCTGTTGCGTTTTCAGGTGAGTCCGAGCCGTGGATCAAGTTTTGCTCGATGGAATTGGCGTAATCTCCCCGGATCGTGCCGGGTGTCGAATCGGCGGGCTTGGTCGCCCCCATCATTTTGCGGCATAGGGCCACGGCATCGTCGCCCTCCCAGACCATTGCCACAACCGGCCCGGACGCGATAAAGCTCACCACGTTGTCAAAGAACGGCTTGCCCCGGTGTACGCCGTAGTGCGCTTCGGCCTGCGCGCGCGACGGGGTCAGCATTTTCAGGCCCGCCAGTGTCAGCCCTTTGTTTTCAAACCGCCGGATGATTTCCCCCACGAGTCGCCGCTGCACGCCGTCCGGCTTGACCATTAAAAACGTTTGCTCCATATTCTGCTCCTTTGCGCTTTTGTCTGGAACAAAAGCCGCCAAAGTATATTATAATAAAGGAGACCTTGTCAAGGAGAATACCGATGCTGAAACCCCTATTCACCGCTTCCGCCCTGCTGCTGACCGGTGCAGCCGCGTTTGCCGCCCCCGCCGCCAAACCTCTCGCCGCCGCTTCCACGGCCCCCCTAGTCTGCCCTGTGACCCATGAAAAGATCGCTTCCGTCAAGGATGCCGTCGGGCACAGCGCCTACAAAGGCAAGACGTATTACTTTTGCTGCTCCGACTGCAAGCCCAAGTTCGACAAGAACCCTGCCGCTTATGTCAAGTCCGCCAGTGCTGGCACCAAAAAGCCTGCCATGAAGATGTAGCCAAACAGTTGGAAACGCCCGCCGCCCCCAGGATTTGGAGTGCGGCGGGCGTTTTTGTTTTGACCGACTTTTCCTTTCCGCCGCCAGTGTTTACAGGCTGTCACGATAGCTGTTCTTAAGCCCTTCTTCACGTATTTCCCAGGATGTGCCCTCGCGCAGCAACGACGGAAGAAATCCGTCCGTCGTTGCTGCGCGCTGGAAACGCGGGAGCAGCGGGCTTGCAACGAGTGCGGAGCGCGCGTGAAAGCCTCAGATAAAAATCTTATAAGTTGGGATGCCCAAAAGAGGGCCGATAATCGCCCACAACGAACCCATCGTGTAGTCGCCCAAAATCAGGCCCAGGAAAAACGGGATGCCCGCGCGGTACGCCCGGATGCCGCCGTAGCGCAGGAGCACGGCCTTGCACAGCCACGCCAAAAACACGGGCAGCCAGAAATAATCCATCGCAAACGAAAATGCCAGGGCATAGCCCGCCGGATGGAACGGCCACCAGGGCAGGTAAAAGCGCATCAATGCCAGAGAAATGGTGAACAGCAAGCCTCCCACCAGGTAATACAAGCCGGTCGTCGCCGGAGGCTGCGGCTGCGTCAGCCACGAAGCCAGGCCCGCGAAGCTTTCCTCGCCCACCCATTTCTTAAAGCCCACGGCTTTGCCCTCGCCGCCCGCCGCGTACACCACGTGCAGCTCGGCCCAGTAAACCGAAAATAGGCTGACAACGCTCGCGACAACCAGCGCCAGGACAACCGTGCCAAAGCGCACGCCCGGCTTGTCCTCGGTCATCTTGAACGCTTCCAACTGGTTTGGCATCGGGTGGTTTCGGTAGCCACGATTGAACCAGTGCAGCAGGGACAAAGCCATCAAGTTGTGCGGGCCAAGGGCGGACGTGCCGAACAGCGTGACAAGCACCTGGCCGGGGTTGACCCAGGCAATCTCGTGCGGCGAGCCGAACTCGGCCCGGACGCGCGTGATGGTGAACCCGAGCAGGAGCACGATGCCGAAAAAGCCCACGCCCACCCAGAGGCTCATGCCGATTAGTCGCGCGAACACGCCCAGCAGAATGGCGCCGACCACCAGCCCGCCGATTGCCCCGCGCAGCCGCATGGCTTCCTGCGGATCGGCGGCATTCCTGCCCTGCCGGGCATTGCGCCATGCCGAGCGCCACGAGTCCCGGCCTGTGTACAACAGCATGGCTCCCAGGCCCAGCCACGCGCCCGCCGCTTGTTCACCAAAGTACGGAAAGCCTTTGCCGCCTGATGTGCCCACGCTCAGGCCCGCGACATCCCCGACCACGCGGAAGATACGCGACCCAAGAAAGAAAAACCAGCACGAAAACGACAAATCCAGCGGCATAAAGTACGCAATGCCCACGGCGAACGGGTACCACGTGCTCCGCGTTTCGCCAATCGCGCTCCAGGGCCGGGTCGTCACAAGCTCCTGAATGTTGTACGGGTGGATCTGCACGGAGGGCAGGGCGGGGACAAGCTCGTGCAGGCCGTTGAGCAGCGACACGCCGAACGCGAGGGCAAAGCCGATCCACATGCGTGGGTTCTGGAAAAACGCAGATTGGGCATCGTCGGCGGTCAGGGCGAGAGGCAGCTGCACCAGAGGAAAGGTCAGTTTCTCATTTTCAATCCACGGCTTGCGGATGAGAATGGTCAAGCACAGGTACAGGCCCAACAGGGTCAAAAAGAACACGCCCCAGGCGGCAAGCGGCACAACCCAGGAGACCAGATATTCGCGCCCCTGCGCGCTGTAAATGCTGACATGGCCCGCATAAAACCCCGCCAGGGCCGCGTGATTGGTCACAAAAAGCCACGACGGCAGAAACTGAAAGAACAACGCCTGCCAGCGGTTGTCTTTGGTCGCGTACCAATAGGGGTGGCTGACCTCGCCAAACAAGTTCTGCATGGTGTCGTGCCCCGCAAACGTGCAGGACACGACCAGCATGACATAGACAAGCAGCAGCTCGGCCTGGCTGAAGGCCGCACCCGGACGCCGCGCCAGCCTGCGCCAAAGCATATTGAGCAGGGCGAGAACCAGCAAAAAGAAGATAGGAGTGACAAACAGGGGCAGCGACGCACCGTCCAGCGTGTACCAGCGCACTTCGATAACGGTCACCCAGAACGCATTGATGGGAACCAAAAGGATGCCCAGCAAAAAAGCGCGCCAAAGCGCCGGAAGCTGTTTCGGCTCCCCCGCCGCCTCAGAAGACGACGGGGCAGGCAGGTCGTCCTGCGCGGAAACGGCCATGTTGACAATTTCTCCCTATCGTGAGTATAATAACACAGCAAAACGCAAAGGGCGCTGCGCGACGCGCTTGGGGTTGTAGCTCAGGTGGATAGAGCGACCGTTTCCTAAATGGTAGGCCGTGGGTTCGACTCCCGCCAGCCCCACCAGTGCGCGTGGCGCCAAGACCTACGGAGAGGTCGCATAGCTGGTCTAGTGCGTCCGCCTCGAAAGCGGATGTGGTCGCAAGGTCACCGTGGGTTCGAATCCCACCCTCTCCGCCACCCCCTTTGGTTCCAGCTCAAGAGTGTATTTAGAGAGACGTGCGTATTTTGGGCGGCTGAACGGTGTTCATGCTCAGCACGTCCTTGCGTGTTTCCTGCCCGTTGACATAGGTGACGGCATACGTGACGCTGCGCAAGCCGGCATCGGCTGCGGGAGCGCTGGGGATGATCTTCTCATCGCGCGTGAGCCGTTTCTGCACCTGTACGGTGAGTTGCAGAGGCATCTTCTGGATATTGATGCTTGTGCCGGGCTTCAGCCGATTGATGTCCAGACCATTGTTGGCGGCGATCAAGTCCGATAGCTTAAGATGGCTGCGATGGGCAATGCTCATGCCGCTGTCGCCGCGTTTAATGGCGTAAGTCCTGCTTGGCGGGGCGGTCCAGAAATACGGGGCCGCCGAAGCCGCATCAGGCCGGGTTTGGCGGGCATCCAGCGCGGCTTCCTTGACCGCCACCCGCTCCTCAAATTCCGGCTCGTGGATAACGTCCGTTTGCGGCCCCATCTGCGCGAAATGCTCTTTCACACGGTGCAGCGTATCGGTGGCCGCGCTGTCCGTAGGCAGGCCCAGAGCCGCCTTGCCGTTGACAAAGATAGCCCAGGCGCGCACGTGCAGCTTGAGCGCGCTTTGCAGCTTCGCTTGCGCGCTGTCTGCCGGCTCCAGCGGGGTGCCGTCGGGCACGCGCACCATCTGAACTTTCTGCAAGCGTACAATGCTGCCTGCGGGGTAAGACGCCCCGACTTTGGCGCGCTCCGCCAGGGTCAGCAGATCTTCGGCGGCTTTGGCATTGCGCGCCGTGGTGATTTGCTTGCCGTCCAGAAGCACCATCACAGGCTGCCCTTGATGCCGCACAAACAGAAACGCGCCCGCTCCCAATAGGAGCAAAAGGAGAAGCCCCCCCACGGCCTTCTTAAGCAGCGCGTTTTGACGCACTAGCAGGTCGGGGACGGCGGAGGGCGGCGAAGGGGACGGGGTGGGTGCAGCCATAGGAAGTAGGAACCGAAAGAAATCAGCGCCCCGCCTCTTGTTGAGTGCGAGGCGCTTTTGTTTGCTTAGTTGGGCCAGGCGCGCGGGACGGCGCTGGCGAATTGCTTGCCTTGCTCCAGTTCCTGCACGCCGCGCTGCAGCTGAGGATCGTTTTTGAGATCATAAAACGCATCCGGGTGGTCACGCTGGAAGGCGTAATGCTTGCGCGTTTGATCGTCGGTGAACTTGACAACAATATTGGGCAGTATCCCCTTGTGATTGATGTCGTTTTTCCCCGCCGTGTAGTAGTGCTGGGTCGTGATGGCAATGGCAGACTTATCCGCTAAAGGCATAATTGTCTGCACCAGCCCTTTGCCGAATGTCTTTTCCCCCACCAAAATCCCCGAGTGCGTGTCTTTGATCGCCCCCGAAACAATCTCCGAAGCGCTTGCGCTGCCCCCATCCACCAAGACGACCAGGGGAAACTGCTTCAGCCCCTGGTGCAGAGATTGGTCAACGGGCAGGTTTTCCATCGTTTGCAGGGTCTCGGAGCGGCTTTTAATCCACACGACCGGGCCTCGCTCGATAAAGCGGCTTGCCACCTGCTGCGCCTGATCGAGCAGCCCGCCCGGATTGCCCCGCAGGTCGAAGATCAATCCGCGCATGCCCTGGTTTTGCAAATCGTGCAGGGCCAATGTCACCTGCGTGTCACTTTCTTCATTGAATTGCAGCAGCGAGATGTAGCCGATCTTGCGCACAGGGTCGATCATCGCGTGCTGCACGATCTCTTGTTTGACCACGCCGCGTGGAATCACAATAGTCTTGGTGGCCGCCCGGCGCAGTACGGTGAGGGTGACTTTGGTGTTCGGCTCGCCGCGAATAAGCTTGACTACATCTGTGTCGGGCTTCTTCAGGGCGGAATGGCCGTCTACGCGCAGAATAATGTCGCCTGCCATGACATTGGCTTTCATGGCGGGGCCTTTGGGCAGCACTTTGACCACGTATACCTGGTTGGCTTTGTTGGTGCCAAGGACAGCGCCGATGCCGACAAACTCACCCTGGTTGTCTTCCATCATGGATTTGTAAGCCGCAGGATCCATAAAGCGTGTGTAGCGGTCTTTCAGGGCACCCATCATGCCCCGGATGCCATTATAGGTCATCTGGGTCGTGTCGATTTCTTTGGGCAGCAGCGCGCGCTTGATGCTGACTGCGACAGGCTGGGCCGCTCCGGCCCGCGTTACGGTGAGGGCGACACTCGTGCCGGGCATCCCCCACAGCAGCGTGTCCAGGTCGATCTGCTGAAGGCCCGTTGCAGACTTGCCGTCTATGGTTTCAATCACATCGCCGACTTGCACGCCGGCTTGCTGCGCGGGCGAGTGAGGGTCCAGTTTGGTGACAGAAAGCTGGTCGCCTTTCGCGGCCCCTAGGGTGATGCCTGTCCCGCCGTACTGGCCGCCGTAGTCTTTGAGGCCATAGTAGTTGTTTCGCAGTGTCGTCAGCACGTCCGCGTAAACATCCGCAGGCAGAGGCGTGTTGTCCTGCCCCCGTGCGGCGGTGAAAAGGGCGGCCCCCACCTGCGACGGCACCAGCTCGACCGCTGTCCGCAGCGCGCCCATGTCACGGGCGGCATGCAGGCCGGGGTAGGCGACGCCGCCCACAAAGGCCGCGCCCATGACGGCGGCGGTGATCGCTGTCCGCTTGATTAATTTTCCTGCGCGCATCTGTTGTTGATCCTTGCTGTGTTCTTGAGGTTGGTTTTTGGGTAGCGCGCTAGACCGGCACGGCGGGGGCCTGCGCCACCCGGCCCGAAATCTCTGAAACGGCACGGTCTAGGGCCGGATCGCCCGCATCTGTATGGGGAACCAGGACATCAGGCGTGATCCCGACCCCGCCGAAGCGGCCGCCGGTTGTCGTGAGCATCTGCCCGACCGTCATGGTAAAGCCTGACCCATCGGGCAGGGCGACCGTGCGCACATCTTTGTCGTCGCCAAACGTCGTCGTCCCGATCAGTTTCGCGCCACTGGCTTTTAATGCCGACGCCAGCAGCTCGGCGGGGCCTTCTGTCCCGCCGTCCACCAGCACGACAAGGGGGCCGCTGATCGCCCGCGCGGGCCGGACGGCAATGGGGACGGTTTGCAGGCCCTTGCCCAGCCGCAGGCCGAGGCTTGTCACGGTGCTGACTTTGGAAGCGATAACAGCCGCCTCTTCAGGCGTGCCGCCCGATGTGCCGCGCAGGTCTAAAACGAGGCCTTTGACGTTTGCGCCCAGCCCGGACAATGCCTGCCCGAACTTTGTCCCCGTATTGGCGTCCAGCAGGCCCACCTGGATATAACCGTCCCCGCTCGCCAGCATGCGCCCGGAAACCGGCGGCGCAGCGATGCCCGATTGGGGCGTCACCGTGACCGTCATCGGCTGAACTATGCCTGGCCGCGTAACTGCCAGGGTCAGGACTTTGGCTTTCGGGTCACGCAGCTTGGATTGCGCCTGGGCGAGTGTCAGCCCGTTGTCCAGCTTTTTTTGCAGAACGTCCACGATTTTATTGAGCGCCACCGGGTCGTTCTTGTCCTGCGCGGCTTTGAGCTGCTTGGCCTGCGCCGAGACAAGGTCGTAGGAAGCCACCCACTGCCCGTTGATGTCGGTGACGATGTCGCCGTTTTTTAATCCCGCTTTGTCGGCGGGGCTGCCCGGCAGCACGGACACCAGGACAAGGGAATAGTAAAGATTGGTGGGATGCTCTTTGTCGCGGGTGATGTCGTCAGCAGTCTTGGGCGTCTGCGTCAGCTTGATGTCCGTGACCGCGCCAATGCCCGCGAACTGCCCCTGCATTTCGCGCTTCGCTTCGGCAAACTCGTCCGGCTCCAGGAAACGCGACGCGGGGTCTTGCAGCGACGACAGCATGGCCGAGGCCGCGCCGTGACTGAGCTTGCTGTCGGCGGGGAACGCGTCCACGAAGTTGCGGTGCAGCAATGTGTACACGTCCTGGAACGTGGATGCCGGACTGGCCTCGTCGTTGTCGTCCGTCACGCGCAGCGTGCGCGGCGTCATCAGCGGCTGCGTCGCCCCGGCGGGCGGCTTTTGCCCGTCAAACTGCGCCAAGGTCAGCCCGCGTCCATCGCCCGCATCGGCAGGCGGGTTTTGGGCGATTTGGGCACGATACAAATCGCGTCCTTGGGCTTGTCCGGGCCGCAGGTGCAGCCCGCCGGCAAAGGCTCCAACTGCCGCCAGAGTGATGCCCGCGTGAACCGCCCATTTTGCATTGAAATAATTCTGCACTCGTGTTTCTTTCTTGTGCCGTGCCGCAACGCTTGCATTTGCGGCTGCTTAATGTATGATTATACCATTCATGCCCCGTCCCGTCAACGCGCGGGCGCGGGTGAGAAGGCCGCTCCGCCCCAATCACGCAACGCACTGGCGAACCTGGAAGGCTGGCGTGCCCGGAGGGCTGGGGAACCCGGATCAGGCGAAAGGTGAGCTGACTGGCCTGCCAGGTGCTGAAACCGCACGGCATGCTTCTTTATCCGGCTCCCCAAACTTGGGTCGGGGGGCTTCCAACTTCTTTCCTTCAGCGTATCTTCAGCGTTTCCACGACACACCAACGACGGACGAAATTGTTCCATCGTTGCCACACGCTTAAAACAAAGGCGCAAGCCGTTTGCGTTCCCGAAGAAGCGAGGCTAAACCTTCCCAAATCCCACCCCGTGGAACCAAAACAACGGTGCTTTTGGGTATTATGTTAGTACAAACAATGCGGAGCGAATGGGTGAACGTTATGCTTACGCTCAAGGCCGCGCTCCGGTTCCCGTTCGCCAAAAGCCAACTTGGCTTTGACCCATCAGGAAGGATCAAGCGTTACGCATTCCATGATCGATCCAGAAACCGCTGCCGCCCAGCAGCCGATTGATGCTTACCAAACCCTGCTCGACGCCACCGCCTCGGAGCCGCCCCTCAGTCCCCCTGCGCCCGAAGCGCCCCTGTCCGCCAACCAGTTGCGCGTCACCGATAACCTTGTCCAGTTGCTCGAAATCCTGCCGGTTCCCATCCGCGAAGCTTTGCACCAGGGCGAAAACCTGGAAGGGCTGATTGAAATCGTCATGGACCTGGGGCGAGATGCCGAGTCGCGCTTCAGCGACGGGCGCGTGGTGTGGCTGCGCGAAGGCACGCCTGTCACCATTGAAGACATCGACTATGTCACCCAGCGCGTCGGGACATTCGGCAAAGATAACCGCGCGGGCATCGAGCGCACGCTGCACCGCATTTCGGGCATCCGCAATCGTCAGGGACGGGTCATCGGCCTGACCTGTCGTGTGGGCCGTGCGGTCTACGGCACCATCGACATCATCCACGACATTGTCGAGTCGGGCAAAAGCATCCTCATGCTCGGACGGCCCGGACGAGGCAAAACTACCAAGCTGCGCGAAGTCGCCCGCGTCCTGTCGGACGAGTTCCGCAAGCGTGTTATTATCGTGGATACGTCCAACGAAATCGCCGGCGACGGGGACATTCCGCACCCGGCTATCGGGCACGCCCGGCGCATGCAGGTGAACACCCCCGAAGACCAGCACGGCGTCATGATTGAAGCCGTCGAAAACCACATGCCTGAAGTGGTCGTCATCGACGAAATCGGCGTGGAGCAGGAAGCATTCGCCGCCCGCACCATTGCCGAGCGAGGCGTCCAATTGGTCGGGACGGCGCACGGCAATTCGCTAGAGAACCTCTTGATGAACCCGACGTTGTCCGACCTTGTCGGCGGCATCCAGGCCGTGACATTGTCCGACGAAGAAGCCAAAAAGCGCGGCACGCAAAAGACCGTCCTGGAGCGCAAAGCCCCGCCGACCTTTGACGTTATCATCGAGATCATGGAAGTGGACAAGCTCGCCATCCACCACGATGTGACGCGCACGGTCGATAAGATGCTGCGCGGCGGGCAGCCGCGCCCTGAGATAAGAATTCGCAACACGCAGGGCCAGGTGGAGATCGTCCAAAAGTCCGACATGGACGCCGCCCGTTCCCCGGAGCGCGATCGTCAGGCATCCCTGTTTGACAGCGACACGCGCGGCAGAGGCCACTTCCGCGAAGAGCCTGTCCCGCGCGGCTACGAGCGTGCAAGCGACCCCAGTCCCCGCTCGTTTGAGCGGTCGAGCGAGCCTGCGTCCCGTTCATTTGAGCGCAGCGGGGAGCCGGCCTCTTATCAGTCACGGGTTGCGCCCGCCCCCGCCTCGGACGGCAACGGCAGCGCGCCCGCGACATTGGCGAACGGCAAGCCCCTGCCTGCCGTCGTGCGCGTGTTCCCGTACGGGGTCAGCCGCAGCCGGTTGGAGCGCGCCATCCGCACCCTGCGCGTGTCGGCCATCATCAGCAAAGACCTCAAGGACGCCGACGCGATTATCGCCCTCAAAGCCAACTACCGCAAAGAACCGGCAAAACTCCAAGAAGGCATCAGCCGCAACATCCCGACCTACGTGATTAAATCCAACACATATGTGCAGATTGAAACCGTGCTGCGCGAAATCTACCGCATGCCGATTGAACTCAGCGAAGAAGACATTGCCGTGCAGTCCGCCGAAGAAGCCATCGAAGAGATAGTCGGCGACACAACCGGCGGCCTCAACTCATTGGAGCTAGCGCCGCAAAACTCATTCCTGCGCCGCTTGCAGCACCAAATCGCTGAGAATTACAACATGATCAGCGAAAGCATCGGCGTGGAACCCAATCGCCGGGTCAAGATCAGCCGCCCGTGACAGTCTGTGCTTATTTATCCGTCAAGGGGGCCATCGCGCGATGGCCCTCTTTTTCTTGGTCGGTTCTCGCTCATAGGCAGCTTGGTCGGTTCTCGCTCATAGGCAGCATTGATATGCTATAATGGAAGCCGAACAAGGGCATACAATTTCACCATGCTGATTACGTTTGAGGGAGTGGAAGGGGCGGGCAAGACGACGCAAATCGCCCTGCTCGCCGAGCGTCTCGCGTCTGAGCGCGGCCTGCGCAACGTGCTTGTCACGCGGGAACCCGGCGACGGCCCATTAGGTCAGGAACTGCGCCGCCTGGCCCTGCACCCACCGCATGGTATGCCTGTAGACAACCGCACCGAGTTGTTTCTGATGCTGGCGGATAGGGCGCAGCACGTCGGGCAGGTAATTCTGCCGCACCTGGCCGCCGACGGCATTGTGGTTTGTGACCGCTACGCCGACTCCAGCGTGGCGTATCAGGGCTACGGGCGGGGATTGGACATTGCGCACATCCAAAGTCTCAACCAGTTTGCGACGCAGGGCCTGGTTCCCAATCTCACTGTCCTGCTGGATTTAGACCCCGCTATAGGCCTTGCGCGCCAGCACGAACAGTCGCGCATGGAGCGTGAACGCATGGAATTTCACCAGCGTGTCCGGGCGGGCTTTTTGGCGCTGGCGCAGAACGAGCCGCATCGGTTCGCTGTGATCAATGCCGCCCGTCCCGTTGACACGGTGCATGAAGACATCTGGGCGGCTGTCGCGCCTCGTTTGCCCGTACTTTCCTGATCTTCTTTATTCCCTATGTTTCAATCTATCTTGGGGCAGACTTATGCGGTGACCGTGCTGCAAAATGCCATTGCCGAAGGGCGTCTGGCCGGGTCTTACTTGTTTGTCGGGCCGGAAGGCGTGGGCAAAAGCACCGTCGCGCGCCAGTTTGCCAAAGCATTGTGCGGCGCGTCGCCGGATAACACTGCTGTTTCCCGCGCGATTGACGCCCATACGTTCCCGGATGTGCGCGTGATCGAGCCGCCCAAGTCGGGGATTATCAGCGTGGCGCAAATCTGGCCGCGCGCGGGGCACAAGGAACATCCGCCCGAAAACGCCCTTCTGCGCGACCTGCATTTTGAGCCGATGTCCGGGCCCAGGCGCGTGTTTATCATCCAGGGGGCGGAAGGGCTGGGACGGGGTGGGGCGGATTCGGGCAATAGTTTGCTCAAGACTTTGGAGGAGCCGCCGCCGTATGCGCACTTTGTGCTGACGGCCAGCAGCCTGACAGGTGTCATGCCGACCATTGTGTCTCGGTGTCAGGTTGTCCCGTTTGGCCTCCTACCGGCGTGGGAAATCGAGCAGGCATTAGTCGGGCGGTTCGGGGTGGCCCCTGAACTCGCCCGTTTTTTGTCTACGTACTCGGAAGGGCGGCTGGGGCAGGCGGTCGGCTTGTCCCGCGCGCCGTCCGTGCTGGCGGGCCGGGCAGAACTGCTGGACTGGGCGCGGGACCTCCTGGCGGCCCCGCCCGTCAAAAGCTTCAAGCTGGGGGAAGAACTGCGCAAGCTGGCCCCGAAGCTGAAAGGCGGCGAGGCCGAAGCCGACGCGAGCGATGCCAAAGACTCTGGGGCGCGGGACACGTTGCTGCGCGCTTTGGACCTGCTGGCAATCTATTACCGGGACGTGTTATCCGCCAATCTGCTGGGCGACAACGCGGCGCGCTTAATCAACAGCGACCGGCGGATGGATATTGCCGGGGCCGCCGCACGTTATACGTCGGATCAGCTTGAAACCGCTGTGCGGCTGGTGACCGGGGTGCGGCAGGCGGTGGAGCGCAATGCAAACGCCCAAATCGCCACGGAAGTCTTGCTGACACAGCTGACTTCATTGCGCGCGTGAAACTGGATAAGAGGTTTTCCAGCTCCCCCTTCTGGGGGAGCAGGGTTGGGAAAGGATGACCTTGTCTTTTCTGAGTTCCCCAAAATTGGGGCGGAGGGGCCTCTTTTTCTGGGGGCTAGGAAGCGATCTTCTCCCCCGCAGGCACATGCGGGGGTGGGGGCGTGGCGTAGATATAGAAGAGCAATGCGGTGAATTGCAGGCCCGCCAGGCTGAACTTGACCCAGTGCGGCAGCGATGCGTGCGACACGTTGCCTTCTAAAATCCCCGCGATAATAAACAAGGGGACAGTGCCGGCCATCATCCTGACGGCATCCCTGCCGGCGACAACAAGGGCGTCTTTGCGGGAATGCTCGCCGGGTGCGATCATCGCTGTGCCGACCACCAAACCCGCCCCCCCGCAGATGAAAATGGCGCTTAACTCGCACACCCCGTGCGGCAGCAGCCCTGCCCACATGGATGTCAAATGCCCTGTCGGCTGGACAATCGCAATAAGCGCCCCAATATCCAAACCGTTGTAAAACATAAAAAAGACAGGCCCGATCAAGGTGATGCCTGTCGCAAACGACACAATACCGACTCCGGTATTGTGCGTCATCAGCTGCGATGAAAAGTTGATGCCTTCACCCGCCGAGATGTCGCCATGGTCGGCAAAGCCCTGTTTCCACGGCTCCACCGCGTCCTTGAGGTTTTCCGGGATAAACAAAGACAGCAGGCGCGGGTCATGCCGCACCAGGGCATACGACAGCCAGATGCCCAGGCCCGCCAGCGCGATGGCGGCCAGCACAAACGGCATGCGGCGACGCAGCACATGGGGCAGGCCGAACTTCAGGAAATTGCCGATCCGTCCCCAGCCGCCCGCTTCTTCGGCATACACGACCCCGTGGGCATTGCCGACCAGCTCATTCAGGTATAATACGAGGCTAGGGTTCGCCCCCTGCGCGCGCGCATACGAGAGGTCGGCAGCGGCCCGCCGGTACAAGGAGCCGAGGGCCGGGATTTCGTCTTTGGAAAGCTGGGACAGGCCGCCGGTTTTGACCCGTTCCACAATCCGGGACAGACGCTCCCAATTGGCGCGCTTGCTGTTGATAAAAGCCCGTTCGTCAATCGCCATACGCCGATTATACCCGAAGCAAGCTGCTGAGCCTGTGCGCAGCATGGGCAGACCCTGGGCTTTGCCGCCTCGTTGCCAGCGCGCCCCAAGCCCTGAGCAACGACGGAACGATTTGTTCCATCGTTGCTGCGCCTCTCATCAGCCAGAGCAACACGAAAGAAACACGCAGACTATGCCGCGCGAAATCCTGGTCGCCACGCCCGAAAACATTGAAATCGAATACGAGCTGGCCGGGGCCGGGTCGCGGTTTGTCGCCAACATGTTCGACACCTTGATGCAGGTCTTGATTTTCCTGGGGGTAGTGATTGCCGGGGGCATTGTCGGCGGCCTGCTGGGCATGAGCCACGCAGCCTGGGCACGCGCGACTTTAGACTTCCTGGACAACATCTTGCAGTCGCTGACGACTATTGCCGTGTTTCTGGTCTTGTGGGGCTATTTCATCTGGTTTGAGCTGCGCTGGAACGGGCAGACGCCGGGCAAGCGCCAGCACGGGCTGCGCGTGGTGCGGGACGGCGGCTATCCAATCAATGCCTATGCGGTGATTACGCGCAACTTGCTGCGGGTCGTGGACGGCATTCCTCTGATGACATTGGGCCTTGTTGTTTTTGGGCTGGCCGACCAGCGGCATGCGTCGCTGGCGGGGGCACTGGGCGGCCTGCAAATTGTGCTGTGCGTGGGCTTCGTGCTGTTTTCCGCGCGCAACCAGCGGCTGGGCGATTTTGTGGCGGGGACGATGGTGGTGAAGCAGCGCGCCCCGCGCGTGCCGACTTTGGAAGCCCTGGCCCCGCCGCCGCGTGTTTTGCCCGAACATTTGGCCGCCTTTGCCCTCGCCGACATCGGGCGGCACGTGTACGAAATGACCGTTCCTGAGTACCGGGCCGTGCGTCATGCGATTGACCGGCGCTGGCAGATGCCTGTCGAAATCCAGCAGCAGGCGGCGATGCGCCTGGCCGTCCCGCTGATGGAGCGTCTGGGCATCCACCCGCCCGAAGGCGTCGTCACCATCAACTACGCCGACTTGTTGGAATATCTGGCTGTGGCCTTTGAGCAGTACCGGGGCGTCAAGTAGCGCCATGCCTAATGGCCCAATCTCAGGTACAATTCACCGTTAAATGCAGACAAGCGCGGCAGCAGAAAGGCAGCCATGAAAAAACAAAGTGTTATCATAATGTTATGCTGCGCCTGGCTTGCTGATCTTGCGCCAAGCGCCTGGGCAGTGGACACGGCAGCACTGCGTCAGATTCTTCCCAAACCCGCCCAAACTCTGCATGATGAAATGTCCCTCTCCATGGGCGTGGGCTTTGTTCCGGCGCGCGGCTACTTGTTATACCATTATGCCACCGACGGCAGGCCCGACCTGTCCATCCCTATCGCGCAAAAGCAGGCAAAGCTGCGCCGCAGCCCAAGCGACGCGCAGGCCGCATTTGATCTGGGCGAGATGCTCAGCAGGGAAAGTGAAAAAACGCCTGCTCAGGCAGCATATGCCCGCGCCGTGACGCTGTTTCAGCGGCAGGTGGAAGCCAGCCCCCGCAATCCCTGGCTGCGGACACGTTTGGGCGTCGCCCTTGCCAGGGTCGGCAGGGACAAGGACGCGGAAGACGCCCTGCGGCATGCCACTGTGATGCCGCCTTCTCCCTGGCAGGCATGGCTGCAATGGGGCAATCTGCTCGCGCGCACCGCGTCAGCCCAAACACCGGGCAAGTGGACACAGGCCGCCTTTTGTTTTGACCATGCTGTGGTTGCGGCTCCCCATGAGGCGGCTCCCCGCTATCGCCGCGCCGAGTTTCGCAGAACAGTGGCCTCGCTCAAGTTGCACAGCGCAGGGGATTTTACTCCTTATCCGCCCCAGGCCGTGGCCGACATTGATATGGCTATCCAGGGCAGCCGAGATGCTTATTTTATTGCTTCAGCCGCTAGCGGCGAGGCGCTGTATGCATCCTTCGCCCGGCGCGGAACTGCGCCGCTGCCCACAAGCAGCCGGGTTTATGACGCACTCCCAGGCAGCGCGCAGCGGTCGGTTCGCATAGCAGTTGCCCGGCTGCGCGGCTTGACGCAGAGTGCGGACGGAACACAGGCTGCTAATGCTTGGACAGCACTTGCGTGGCTTCAATATGAGGTTCTCTACCGGCCTGCCCAAGCGGAAAACAGCCTGCGCCGCGCGCTTGCCCGTGACCCCTCCTGTGAACCGGCGGCCACTTACCTGACGCACATCTTCTTATCAGAAGACGACGACAAAAACGCCGCGTTGTTTTTGACCAAATGGATGCCCCGCCAAGACACGCTCCGCAGCCATGTTCTTCTTGCCGTAGCCCTTGCCGACCAAAACCGCATCGGCCTCGCCGCAAATGAAATGCAGAACGCGAGCGAACACGCGCCGCAAGACCCGGCCATAGAACTGGCTTACGCGGTCTTATGTTTGCGCAAGCTGCCCTCAAACGACATCACGGATACCGAGGCGGGTTTGGCTTTGGCGGATGTCAGCAAGGGGCTGAATGCTTCCACGCCCGCTGCTTTGCGACAGGAATACGGCTTGACGCAGGGCATTTATCTTGCGCTCACGGGACGGCAGGACGAGGCGCGGCGTGAACTAGAGCAACTGGCCCACGCGGGTGGTGATACCACAGATGTAAACAAAGCGTTAGCCATTGTTAAGCAACAGCCTTCTTACCGTTAGTTCCTTTCCCCTTTCCACCACTGGAATCTGCTATTATAAAATGCTGAGGTAATTTATGAGCCTGAAGTTCAATGTTACATTAGACCGCGATGAAGATGGAGCATGGGTCGTGGCGTGTCCCGCCATTCCTGGCTGTGTCTGCCAGGGGCAGACGCGGGAAGAAGCCGTAGCGAACATTAAGGACGCCATCCGCCTGTGTTTGGAAGTGCGCGCCGAGCGGGGCCTGCCGCTGACTTTGGAAACGCGCCAAGTGGGGATTGCCGCCTGATGCCGGTCACTCCTTTGCTGGACGCGCGCGAAGTCGTGAAGGGGTTTATAGCTTTCGGCTGGCAGGTATCACGGCAAAGCGGCAGCCACATTATCCTGGTTAAAGAAGGCCATGCGGCGACTTTGTCCGTACTAATTACAAGCCCGTAGCATACGGAACATTGCGAAGCCTCATCCGGGATGCGGGATTGACAGTCGCCGAGTTCGTATCCGCACTGTAGTATCACAAGACGATCAACTATCTATTCAGAGAAAGAACATACGCAACATGCAGATTTCCAAGTGGTGGGCAGTCGGAGCGGGCGCGCTAGCCCTGATTGATGCGGCGCACGCGGCCCCTGGCCCCAAAATGACCGCCCCCAATGAACCCAAGCCGCCGCGTGTGACAGCCCCTGCCTACTACGGCAAAATTGTCTCGCAAACCTACGACAAAACCCAGCAGGTCACGGAAACGCGGCTGGCAAACGGGCTGACTATCCTCTCTAAAGAAGTCCATGCCGCACCGGTCGCCTACTTCAGCGTCTGGTACAAGGTCGGGTCGCGCAACGAAATCACCGGGCGCACAGGGCTTTCGCACATTTTAGAGCACATGATGTTCAAGGGGACGCACGACCTGCCGCCCGGCTCTATCGACCATTTGTTCACGTCTAATGGCGGGCAGATCAACGCATCCACTGCCGAGGATCGCACCGAGTACCATGAGCTGATCGCCGCCGACCGCCTGGAACTGGCCGTGCGCGTGGAAGCTGACCGCATGGAAAACTCAGTCTTCGACCCCAAAGAACTGGCCCATGAGATGGTGGTCGTGCGCTCTGAGCTGGAAGGCGACAGCAACGACCCCGGCTATCAATTGTATGCGTTCACGTTTCTGCCCGCCGCGTTTACCGCGCACCCGTACCACTGGCCCGTGATCGGGTGGACGGAAGATGTGGAGGCCGTCGCCAATAAACGGGATGTGATCTACGACTACTACCGGCAGCACTACATGCCGAACAACGCCGTCGTAGTCATGGTGGGGGACTTTGACACCAAAAAGGCCGTCGCTTTGTGCCAGAAGTACTTTGGCGTGTACCCGCAAGGGACATTGTCCGAGCACAACATCACGCCCGAGCCGCCGCAGCGGGGCGAGCGGCGCGTGGTCTTGAAGCGCCCTGGCACGACCGGGCAGATATTGGTGGGTTATCATGTGCCTGGCCTGGGCACCAAAGACCACTACACCTTGGATGTGGTCAGCCAGATCTTATCCGGCGGGCGCAGCGCGCGTTTATACCAGGCTCTGGTGGAGACAGGTGTGGCGGAAAGCGCAGGAGGCTTCAGCCAGGATCAGCGTGACCCTTATTTGTTTATCCTGGATGGTACGCCGCGCGCAGGGGTCGCCAACACGCGCCTGGAGCAGGGCTTGGAAGCCGAAGCGGTGCGTTTAGGGACTAACCCGCCCACGCAGGCGGAACTCGACCGAGCCGTACGCCAGATTGAAGCGTCGTTTATCTTCAACAACGACAGCGTGTCCGAGCAGGCGAACCAACTGGGCACCTATGCCGCCATCGGCAGCTTCACCTATTTAGATACTTATTTAGACAACATACGCAAGGTGACCCCGCAGGATGTGCAGGCTGTCGTGAAAGCCTACTTCACGCCCGACAACCGGACAGTAGCGACCTTTGAGCCGCAGCCTTTGCCGCCGGGCCAGACTTTGCCCCCGCCGCCCGGCGAAAAGAACTTTGGTGCCGCCGCGCCTGTCACCGACCCCAAGCAGAAGGCCGTGCTGGCTGCTTTGGATAAGAAGTTCCATATCCAATCGGCGGCAACGACGCAGGCCAAACGTCCCACCCCCAAGCGCGTGGTGCTGGCAAACGGCATGACCGTAATTGTGGAGGAAAACCATGCCAACAAGACTGTCGCTTTGACGGGATTGGTCAAGGCTGGGTCTATGTTTGACCCGAACAATCAATGGGACACGGCGGGCCTGACCGCGACCATGCTGGCGCGGGGCACAAAGACCAAATCGGCCTTGCAGCTTGCTTTAGACCTGGAGTCGGTCGGGGCGAGTGTCGGCATCGGGGCCGGGGACGAGGCGGCTAATTTCAGCGGCCACTGTTTGTCCAAGGACTTCGGGCTTACATTAAACACGCTGGCGGATGAATTGCAGCAGTCCACATTCCCGCAAGCCGAGCTGGACAAAGTGCGCGGGCAAACCTTGTCGGGTTTGGAACAGGCGCGTCAGGATACGGGCGGCACGGGCGGGGCAGGCACGCAAGCTGAAATCGCCTTTGCCGATGCCCTGTACCCCAAAGGCCACCCGTACTGGTCGCCGACACTGGATCAAAGCGAGGCCAGCGTCAAGACGCTTTCCCGCGCCGATTTGCTGTCGTTCTATAAAACCTATTATCGGCCCGACACAACAACACTGGTTGTCGTTGGAGATGTCAATGCCGACGATGCCATCGCGCAGATCAAAGCCGTGTTTGGCGGCTGGACCAAGCCGAATACGCCCGCGCCGGTCGTGCGTATCCCCGATGTGCCGCTGCCCGCTACTTCGCCTGCGCCGCAGCTGATTGCTATTCCCGACACGTCCCAAACCAGCGTCTTGTGGGGCTATCCTGGACAGCTTAACCGCAACGCCCCGGACTTTTATGCGGCGTATACGATGAACTACATTCTGGGCGGCGGGGCGTTCGGCTCGCGTCTGGGCAAGACCATCCGCGACCAGGAAGGATTGACTTATACGGTCTATTCCAGCTTCGCCGCGCAGCATGGCGCAGGCGCGTTTTCGGTCTTTCTGGGCACCAACCCTGGCAACGCAAACCGCGCCATTTACGAACTAGGCCGCATTGTCGCTAACCTGCGTCAGAACGGTGTCACCCAGGATGAGCTGACGCAAGCCAAAGCCTACCTGACCGGCTCGTACCCTCTGCGTTTGGAAACCAATGCGGGCGTGGCGGGGCAGTTGCTCGCGGCGGAAGATTATAATCTCGGCCTGGACTATATCCAGCGGCGCTCGGACCTGTTCCGCGCAGTCACGCTAGAGCAAGTGAATGCCGCCGTGAAAAAATACCTGCACCCCGACAAAGCGACTTTGATTATCGCCGGGGCCGCCCCCACCAAATAGCACAGCAACAATTCACCCCTTTCCCTCTCAAGGAGAGGGGTAAGAAAGACCAAACGTATGAAGCGTAGTGTTCATATCCCCCTGCTGCTTCTGCTGACGGGCACAGCGGCGCACGCGCAGCAAGCATCTGCACCGACCATGCAGGACAATCAACAGTCAAACGCCAATGCCGCAAACCGCGTGCAGAGACACCAAATCGGTGGGGGAGGACAAGCGCGGCATGTCGTCGTTCATGTTATGCGCTACCTGCCGTTCTCCGATGTGCCCAAAGATCACTGGGCATACCAATCCGTGGAAAACCTCCGCAAAGCAGGCATTGTGCTCGGCTATCCAAGCCAGCATCCTGCCCCCAGGTTCACACGGCAACTTCGGCTTGACAACATCCGTCAGGGCCGACCAGCCAATGCCCCCGCCGCCCGGTGACACGTCCGCCGAGATGTCGCGCTGACAAAGAATTGCCTTGATTGTCCCCGCTTTGCCGCCGTGTTTCCTTGGCGTCGCACTCGCGTTGCAACGACGGAACAAATTGTTCCGTCGTTGGTAAGCCGGAGAAACAATGGGGTAGCGACACCGGGCCGCGCGGGAAGAGCAAGGCCAAAGCGAACAAGTTCCCAGGACGCACGGTTGACCTGGGGCCGGGTTTTCCAGTATACTCAGCGTCACCATGCGAATACTCATGACAGGGGCGGCGGGAATGCTGGGGACGGATGCGCGGCGCATGTTTAACGAGCGGGGGCATGAAGTTGTGCCCACCGATGTGGCCGCCGACGACGCTCAGGGCATTCGGGCGCTGGACATCACCGACAATACCGCCGTGCGGGCGCTGTTTGGCGAAGTCCGGCCCGATCTCGTGTTCCACGGCGCGGCGTACACCAATGTGGACGGCTGCGAGCGCGACCCGGACTTGGCGTTCAAAGTCAATGCCCTGGGGTCGTGGGTGGTGGCAAGCGCGGCGGAAGAAGTGGGGGCGGCTTTAGTGGCTATCTCCACCGACTTCGTGTTTGATGGGGCTAAAGGCACGGCCTACACGGAGTTTGACGCGCCGAATCCTGTCAGCCACTACGGGGCATCCAAGCTGGCCGGGGAAAACCTCGCGCGTCAATCGTGCCGCAAATGCTATGTTGTGCGAACGTCCTGGCTGTACGGCGTGCATGGCAAAAACTTTCCGTTCACGATGATCAACCTGGCAAAGACCAAACCAGAACTGAACGTTGTCGCCGACCAATACGGGACGCCGACTTACACCGTGGACTTGGTCAATGCTATCTTGGATATTATTCCAACAAACCTTTACGGCGTGTACCATGTGTCCAACGCGGGCGAATGCTCCTGGCTGGGATTTGCCCAGGCCGTGCTGGACAAAGCCGGGCTGGGGCATGTGCCTGTGCATGCGGTCACCAGCGCGCAGGATGCCGCCATGCGCGGAACGCCCACGCAGCGCCCGCCTTACAGTGTCATGCGCCATTACGCTTTGGAACTTCAGGGCCTGGACACGCTGCGCCCCTGGCCCGATGCTTTAGATGCGTTTCTGGCTGAAGCCCGCGCGCACGGCAAGCTCGGCTAATCCCCCCCGCCTCTGCGAACAATGCTCCCCACCCCGGAGAACAAACACATGGCCCTCGCCCGCCAATATGTTGACGCAAGCCTCTACACCGAAGACGAATACCTGGCCCTGGAAGACGCCGCCCGTCACAAGTCGGAGTGGATCGGCGGCGAGATACGGGCGATGGCGGGCGGCTCCGAAAGCCACAACCTGATTGCCGCCAACACCGTTGCCGCCCTGAACCGTGCCCTTGTCCCTCAAGGCTGCCGGGTGTATGGCTCGGACATGAAGGTTCACACTAATAGCGGCGCGAATGTCTACCCCGATGCCAGCGTCGTCTGCGGCCCGCGCGTCTTTTACAAAGGGCGCACCAGCATCATCACCAACCCTTTGGTTATTGTGGAAGTGCTATCGCCCTCCACGCAGGATGCCGACCGGGGCGAAAAGTGGACGGAGTACCAAAGCGTGCCGTCCCTGCAAGAATATCTCCTGCTGTCCCAAGACCAGCCCGAAGCCTGGCTGTACACGCGCGACGGCGACGGCTGGCGCTTTCAGCCGATGCGGGGCCTTGCGGCGAGTATTGGGCTGCCGTCGGTTGGTGTCACGCTCGCCTTGTCCGACCTGTACTCCCTGGTAGAGTGGCCCGCAGAATAAAACGCCGCGCCGTGACCCTGCGGGCTGTTGGGGCGGCCTTGTCGTCAAGCCTGTGTCGTCTCTAAGGCCGTGTGTGGATGGGCAAAAGCCAACCACCATGCTTTTTCTCATCCATCCAAAAACCATGCTGAAAAAACCTGAAAGAAGTACTTGCATTTAGAGCTGGGTTGTGTTATGATGGGCTGTCATTAGGCTTTGAAGCCTAGGCAGTGCCCTTCTTCAAGACCTTTAGCTGCCCCATTAGCTTTTCTTCCAGATGTTTTGGACGAAAGTTGCTTCGAGAAATATCCGCAAGCACCATGCTTGCGGCGACGGTTGCCCGTTTCGTTGGTTGCCCGTTTGGTTCTCGCTCTGCTTGTCCTAAACATCTTGTGCCGTGCGGCTCGCTTATGCCGCCGCACGGTGCAGCCCGCTTCCCTGCCCATCAGGATCAAGCGGACAGCCCGGAGGAAAACGCATGCTTACCATTCCCTTTCCGTCCACCGCTACGGCACACGCGGCGCTTTTCCGCGTTAGGCTTCACAGCACGGGTCAGTTCCTAAGCACGCGCAAACCGTGGTTTATGCGTATTCACCCTCGTTTGATCAGTCGCCTTGTTCGGCTGCGGCATTTTCCAGCATTCTGGAGTACATGCCTTCTGTTCTTAACGCTCTCCATGACCGCCCTCGCCAATCCACAGATCGCGCCGGGCGGCAGCGGGAGCTTTCCTCCCACGGCTTACCAGGTACCCCCAGCGGCCTGGGGGATCTACAACCCGGCGGGGACGCTCATCGCTGCCGGCGGCCCCCCCACACCAGGAACCAACGGCTGGAGCGTGTCCTTCCAGACCGGATACAACGGATCGCCCTATATCACCGCCCTCACCGTCAACGCTCCCATTTCTGCGGCAGCGGGGACGGGCTACAAGGTCGTGGTCGGTGGTCCTGGGAGCAACGACGCGGCTTCTTTCGACATCACCGGCGGGGCCGTCGGGGGCGGGTCAGTCGGCCTTTCCGGCCTGACGCTCTTGCCGGCATCCGTAATTGGGGCGCAGACCAACGGCACCTCCTCTACCGGCAGGGTCACGCTCAGCACGACCGCTGCCACGGACACCGTCGTCAGCTTGTCGAGCAGCAACACGTCGCTCGTGACCCTGCCGTCCACCGTCACCGTCCCAGCCGGCAGCACCAGTCAGACGTTCACCCTCACAGCAAACAATGTCACCAGCCAGGCGACAGTCCAAATCTCCGCGCTCTACGGCGGCACGACCCTGACGCAGACCCTGACCATTAATCCCTGGCTGAACGCCCTGAGCCTCTCCAGCAGCCGCGTGGTCGGAGGCAATCCGGTCACCGGCACGATCACGCTCAACGCCCCTGCGCCGTCGGGCGGGCTGCCGGTGACCATCACCGCCAGCGATCCCAGCGTGACCGTTTCGAGCGGCGGAACCGTAACTGTTCCCGCCGGGAGCAACACCCAGACGTTCACCCTGGCGACGAGCACGGTCACCGCAGGCACCAGCGTCACGATCGCCGCCACCTACAGCAGTCTGACTCTCACACAGAACCTGTACGTCCAGCCACTGCTTTCTTCCCTGTCCCTCAGCCCGCCCACAGTGACCGGCGGCAGTTCGTCAACAGGGACGATCACCCTGAACGGCCCTGCCCCGGCGGGCGGGGTGAGCATCAGCCTTTCCAGCGGCAACACGGCGGTCGCTACCGTCCCGACTAGCGTCGCCGTAGCCGCAGGCGCAACAAGCGTCCAATTCCCCGTGACCACAAGCATGGTCACCTCCGTGTCCTCGGCGGCGATCTCGGCGTCTTACGCGGGCGTGTCGGCCTCGCAGACGCTGACGGTCAACCCGATCCAGGTATCCGTCTCGCTCAGCCCCACATCCGTGGTCGGCGGCAATCCGTCAACTGGGACGGTCACGCTGAGCGGCCAGGCCCCTGCCAACGGTCTGACCGTCACTCTTTCGAGCAGCAACACCACGGTCGCAACGGTTCCGGGGAACGTGATAGTCGCGGCAGGGCAGACGAGCGCGACGTTCACCGTCACCACCACCGCCGTCACCTCCAGTACGTCGGTTTACATCACGGCAGCCTACGGCGGGCTTTCCAACTACGCTTACATGACGGTTCAGCCTCTGCTGAGGAGCATCTCCGTCAGCCCGTACAGCGTCATCGGCGGCAATCCGGCGACCGGTACCGTAACACTCAACGACCTGGCTCCTTCGGGCGGGACGGTCATCACGCTCAGCAGCAGCAGCGCGGCGGCATCGGTCCCTGCCAGCGTGACGGTCGCGGCGGGCGCCACCACCCAGACCTTCGCCGTGACAACGACGACGGTCACCCAAAACACCTCCGTGAACCTCAGCGCCTCAAACGCGGGGACGACCGTCAGCGCAGGCCTGTACCTCCAGCCGCTGCTTGCCAACCTGTGGCTTAACCCGTCCAGCGTGTACGGCGGCGGAACATCGGTGGGGACAGTCACCCTCAACGCCGCCGCGCCCTCTGGGGGGATCACAATCACGCTCGCCAGCAGCAACACGGCGGTGGCGACGGTTCCCGCGAGCATTCCCGTCGCCGCCGGAGCGACCAGCGCCACCTTCAACATTGCGACCTCGGCCGTGTCCGTCAGCAGCAGTTCCAGCATCTCGGCGGCCTACGGCGGTGTCACTCTCCAGCAGACGCTGTCCGTGGTTCCCCTGCTTGCCTCGGTCTCGCTCAGCCCGAACCGCGTGATCGGCGGCGGCAGCGCGACGGGCACGGTGAACCTGAGCGGCCCTGCACCTTCGGGTGGGATCACGGTCACGCTCGCCAGCGACAACACAGCAGTCGCCACCGTTCCGGCCAATGTCGCCGTGGCTGCAGGCACGACCAGCGCTCAGTTCCCCGTGACGGCCCAAGCGGTCACCGTTAGCAGCACGGCCAACATCTCGGCGGCTTACGGGGGTGTCACGCGGTCTGCGCAGCTCACGGTCGTCCCCCTGATCGCCTCGGTTTCCCTCAACCCATCCAAGGTCGTCGGGGGCGATCCGTCCACGGCTACGGCCTCGTTCAACATCCAGGCACCTTCGGGGGTTACGCTGACGCTGTCCAGTTCCAATCCTGCGGTGGCGATGCCAAGCAGCCTGAACGTGTCGGCGGGCAGCTATAGCGCGACGTTCACCGTCACCACCACCACCGTCACCACGGAAACGGTCGTCACGATTACCGCCTCCTACGGCGGCGTCTCCCAATCCGCCACCCTGACACTTGAGCCGATGCCGACCGTCATAGGTCTTTCCTTCAGCCCCGCCGAAGTCACCGGCGGCAGCGGAACCACGGGCAAGGTGACCCTCAGCGGCGTTGCCCCGGTGGCGGGTTCCGTTGTTGCGCTCTCCAACCCGAACACAGCCATCGCCACGGTTCCCTCCATTGTCACGGTCTCTTCGGGGCAGACCAGCACCACCTTTCCGGTCACCACGACCCCTGTGGGGAGCACGACGAGCGTCTCTATGACTGGCACTTACCGCAGCACGAGCGCTTCGGCAGCCCTGACGGTGGATCGGCCCACACTCACCGGCTTTGCGTTCGCCCAGAACCCCACGGTGGGCGGCAACACGGACCTCGCCACCCTCCGTCTCAACGGGAACGCGCCGGCGGGCGGGTTCTCCGTCCAGCTCTCGGACACGCCCGCCAGCAGCGCCGCCGTCGGCGGGGTGGTCCTGCCGGTGACCGTTATCGTCCCGGCCGGCAGTTCCTCGACCACGGTCCCGGTGCAGACCACGACAGTGAACGCGCCGGTTACCCTAACCTTCACGGCGCAGGCGGTGCAGGCGGGCACGACCCCCATCACCGGCGGCGAGACCCTGACGGCCAGCGTCGGCCTGACCTTGAGTACGCTGCACGCCGTCGACCTGCTGCTGCCCAAGGCCATCCAGCTGCAGTGGAGCGTCAGCGCGGTCGGCAACTTCCTGCTGTACCGGGGCGGCGTTCTGGTCGCCACGCTGCCCAACACGGCGACGGTGTACACGGACGCCTTTGGCTGGGCCAGCGGCCAGACCTACGAGTACGACATCAAGGACGGCAACACCAGCCCGCCCACGCTGCTCTCGTCGGAGCAGGTTGTCCCTTACCTCGTTCCCGCAACGCAGGCCCAGGCTGTGGACAGCCGCCTGGACCCGCGCTATTCCACGAACGTCTTCTTAGACCACGCGTTCGGCAGCACGGCCTACAAGGGCGGCCTGTTCGTGGGCTTTGCCAGTGACCCGGCGCGGATCGGGCGCAGCTTCGCCCAGTTCAACTTGACCCAGCAGCCCACCGGCGGGGTCTACCGTGCGGGCCGGGTCAATGCCTACTTTGTGACCGGGTACACGGTCAGCGGGCCAGTCAGCATGACCGTCGGCTGTCAGGCGATCCCGAACAATGCGTGGAGCGCTCCGACGCTGACCTGGGATACAGCACCCACCGGGGTCGGCTTCAGCCCGGCGGCGACGCAGACGGCGGCGATCCAGTACGACCCATTGCTGCCGGGCGGCCTGAGCGTCACAGGCGGCAGCGGGCAGGCTGCCCTGACCTGGGTGCCGCCCGTCACGGCGAAGACCATCAGCAGCTACACGGTCTGGTACGGACCCTCCAACGGCTACTATCCGAACTCGGTGCCGGGACTGACGGGCACGTCCACCACGATCAGCGGGCTGACCAATGGGACGACCTACTACTTCGCCGTCCAGGCGGTCTACAGTGACGGCACGAGCAGCGGCAACTCGCCGTCCGCCAGCGCCACCCCGCCCAACGTGAGCGGCACCCGCACGCCGCCCAACGTGTGGTGTTCCTGGCTTCTGAGCAATGACATCCAGGGCGCTCTGCTGGGCAATGGGGGTGGTGGCAACCTGCTTTCGGTAGCCTGGGCCAGCACGAACGAAAGTCAGTCCGGCTGGGCCTACTTTGCCAAAAGTGAGTACGACAGTACGCTTGGGCCGAACGTGACGCACCTGTGGAGCATTCCGACCCTGGTCCGGCTCGACGCGCCCCCCACGGTCAGCGCGTCCGGCTCGGGAACAGGGCTGCTGACGGTCAACGGGATCGGCCTACAGGGAAGCGCCACAGTCCAGCTCTCCAGCGACAACCCAGCTGTCGCGACCGTGCCGGCCTCAATCCCCGTCAGCGGCCTGAACCGCAGCTTCATCATCACACCTCACGGTGCGGGGATGGCGCACATCACGGCGACACTCGGCGCCATTAGCATCACGAAGACGGTGACGGTCGGGCCGTAGCCGACAGGGGATACGTGGGGAACGGAAGACACGACCATGAATACGAACCAAAAAACAACCGCAGCGGCCTCGGCGATTATTCTCGCCCTGGCAGGCGGCGGCTGGCTGGCCTGGCACGGACATGCACGGAAAATGCCGCCCCGGCTGGTGTATGTCGCCCAGGGCTACGGGGACTATGTCGCCGCCTCGTCACGGCCTCATGCTGCCGCAGAAGCGCCTGCGACGGCGCGCGTTCACCCAGCCCACGCCGCCGATCCGGTGCAGCCGGCCCGCGATGCGTATGATGCCGGGCGCTACCGGGAGGCCGAAGCGCAGGCACGGCAGGTCGTCCGGGAGGCCGCAGAGCATCCGACCGCCGCGCACCGGCGAGACGGGGCATTCGCCCGGCAAATCCTGGCCTACACGGCCGCACGTCAGGCGACTGGCGTGGAGCGCACGGCCGGGTTCCGGCAGGCCCGCGTGGAGTTCGCGGGATTGCAGCGCGCGGCGGCCGGGCTGTCCGACAAAGGCGTGGAACCGGCTCCGCCCGGCGAGTTCGCCCCGACGCTGGAAGCCGAAGCCGCCTTTCAGCACGCCGTCTGCACCGGAGCGCTGGGTGATAAGGCCGGAGCGGAGGCGGAATACGTGGCCTTTATGAAACGCTACCCGGACAGCCCGTTGCTGCATGCGGCCTCGCACCGGATTGCGATGCTGCATGGCGGCGACATGCCATCGGCGGATCAGGCGGTCTGGCGGCAGGCCCAGGCCATTGCGGCACGCCATGAGGCGGCCAAGCGGCTGGAGCAGTCCCTTTGCGGCCCGGAATGTTTGGCGGAGCTGCTGCGCCGTCGGGGCGAAACGCCGGATGTTCACGCGCTGGCGCGGCAGATGGGCACAAGTGACCAGGGCACAACGCTGGCGGCACTGGCGTTTGCGGCGAAGGCGCACGGCTTCGCCCCACAGGGTCTTGCATTGACGCCGAAGGGCCTAGCGGAGCAACGGCTGCCCGTTATCGCCCTGGTCGCGCCGGGGCATTACGTGCTTGTTGAGGCGGTCACGCCATCGGGGGTGAGGGTCTGGGACCCGGACGCGCGCGGCGTGGGCCACGCGGACCGGCGAACAGTGCCGCAGCCCGTGTGGGGCCGAATGTGGCAGGGAGTGACGCTGGCGCTTCGTCCCCCGACGCAGGCGGTGCGGACGGCACAACGATCACTGTAGGGGCGCCGGGCAGCGGCCCTCCGAAACGACATGTCACGGTAAAACGCGGGAACTTGAAGGAGGCGGCATCATGCAAACACTGCGAAACTTCCGGCTGGTACGGGTCATCACGCTGATGGCGACATTGAGCCTGATCTGGCTTCAGATCGGGCCGGTCCTGGCGGGCACAGTGCGTCAGTCCCGGATTGACCGGCAAACGGCGCAGATGCGCCTGGAAGCCGCGCGCCGGGCGTCCGGCCTCGCCCCCGGCCTGACCCAAACGCCCGATGCAGCCCTGCGCAAAAAGATCGCGGCCAAAGAAAAGGCAGCGCAGGAGGCGGCGATCAAGCCGATTGCCGACATGCGCCCGCTGTCCGCAGCGGAGATGAAGACGGCCAGCGGACGTGGGCCGCTGCGCAACCCGTACTTCAACGGCACATTGCCCTGGCAAAAGAGTTTCCGCGATGTCAATCTGTGCAACGGCAACCTGTTCAAGTCTTTCACCGACATTCAGGTCGCCCCGGCGCGCGGGGCGGGCTTGGTGCTTCAGCGCACCTACAACAGCAACGACGCGCGGGTAGGGCCGTTCGGGGTGGGCTGGGGCCACGCCTACGACATCCGCATCCAGGAGGCCGCCGCCGTGCAGGCCGAGGACGGCAACGCTACAGCCGTCTCGGTGCAGCCCGTTTCCGGGTCGGCCCAGCCGGGCGGCAGCGACACCTTGAACGAGGTGCCGCGCACGGACTTCTTCGGGGCCAAGCACACCTACCACCGGGACGCCGACGGCCTGTACTCGCCGCCGCCCTACCTGTACGACGAGATGAGCAGCGACTACAACAGCGCGCTCGTCAACGGCCCTGTCAAGGTCGATGCCGACACCGAGAAGGGCATGGACGGGACAGTCAAGCACTACATCAGCGTCCTAACCCTGGCCGACGGCACGGACGGCAACGAGCGGGCCTGCGACTCCATCACAGACCGCTACGGCAACAAGACGACCCTCACTTACGGTCAGTCCTATACGCAGACCGACGGCTCCACACGCAAGCTGCTGACGCAGGTGACGGACCCGACTAACCGCTCCCTGACGTTCCAGTGGACCAACTTCGGCACGGCGGCACAGCCCGCCTATCGCATCACCGAGGCGGACACTCCCACGGATCTGACGACTGGCACAGGAGCCTACCGGGTGGTCTACACCTACTATGGGACGAGCGACGCAGGCGCGGGCGGGGCGTCCTACCAGCTCAAGTCCGTGACGCTGGACCCGGACGGCCTGAACCGCACGACCACCTATACTTATACCAGTTTCACCAACTCCTACGTGGATGCAGCCGGTAACCCGCAGACAGGAACCGAATATGGCTTGCTTGCCAGTGTGACCGACCCGCTGGGTCATACGATTTCATACCAGTACACGCCGTGGTTCCTACAAACTTTGGATCCAGAAAACTATTCTGCCGGCGCTCCCATGCCAGGAACAATGGGTATCCGCCAAGTTTCCGAGCCAGGGAGCGGTGGGCCGATTGTCTGGAACATCTATCCCGCCGGAAACCCTTCCTCCCTAGGTGGTGGACTTACTTCGGTCGTTACATTTAATAGAAGTGATGCGAACTTTACCCAGGGAACTGTGTGGAAAGGCCCAGACTCCGGTACCGGAGACTTCGGCGTTGCGGCAGACGGCAGTTTCCGAGTCTACGCCCTCGAAGGCTGTCCCTTTGTTTCAGCCGGCGAAGTCGGCGGCGTCTTCAGCTATTCAACGGAGTTCTCGTACTCGTATGACAATGACAACAACATGATCTCTAAATGTACCTACTCCTTGCCATCCGTTACCCCTGGTTATGAAGTTGCACAAATAGGCTATGGTCAACAACAGCAGAACAGCACCTACGGTCAGCACGGAAACGTGTTGACCCAGTCCTACACCGGCAACCCCTTCAGCAACGCTGCGCCCATTTTCGACCTTACCCACACAACTTATTACGACGCGAGTCAATACTTTCAGAAGGCGAGCGTCACGGACGCAAACGGCCACACCACAGCCATCGGCGTGGGCACAAACACGGCGGGCACTCCCGGCGACCCTGACACCAACATCGGTGACCGGGGCCAGACCCTCTGGGTGCAGGACGCCGGCTACAACGACAGCACCAGCCCCAGCTACCACAGGCAGTTCACCTACACTTACAACCAGTACGGCCAGAAGCTGACGGAAACCAACCTGAACGGCGTGGTCACTCAGTACACTTATGGCACGCGCGGCGATGACCTGGGCAATCTGGTGCAGGTGGTGCAGGACCCCGGCGATAGCACCCACCTGAACCGCACCACGACCATGCACTACGACGTGATGGGCCGGGTTCTAAACAGCACCGACCCCAAAGGCCAGGAGTCGGACTTCACCTACAATTCGCTCGGCCAGCCGCTGACGGTCACCTCAAAAGCACTCGGCGGGAATGTGCAGGAGACGATCTCCTACGTTTACGGCGCCAACGGACGCACCCACAGTGTCACCGATAATCGTGGCACCACGACGATAGTCTACGAAGACGAGCGCTATGGCAGCGTGGTGAACTACAGCGACCGCGTCTACAGCGTGACCGACCCCGTAACAGGCACGATCAGCTACACCTATAGGCCGTTCGGCTCGCGCCAGACGATGACGCTGCCCGGTGGTCAAACATGGACTTACAGCTACCAAAACAACCTCGACGGCAGCTACAATTTCGACAACTTCCAGTATTCGAGTGACGACCCTGACAAGATCACCGAGCGGCTGATCAAGATCACGGATGATCAGGGGCGGGTGGTCGAGTACGCCCCGGCCAGTCATGGCGGACTTCGCTCCGCGCTCAGCGATGAAGTTTACAACAGCAGCGGCATGCTTGTGTCTCACTTGCAGACCACGACGCGCTATTACAACCAGAGTGGTCCTAACAATGCGCCGTATCATTACCATACCGATCCCTATGGCGTGCCGTGGCTGGATCAAACACAAACAGCGTGGTACGGCCAGAACGCGAACCAGCAGAGCATCCAGCGGATCGTCTCAGAGAACGACTACACCTACGATAATGTAGGCCAGCGCTTGACCAACACCATCGGCAGCCAGGCAGTCAACGCCGACGGCAGCGGTCAGGTGAACGGCAGCGGAAACCCGATCTGGCAGTCACAGCGCACGGAGGCATATACCTACGATGCCTTGAACCGGCTGTCCACGGTCAACTACGGGGATGGGCAGACGCAGGGGTACACGTTTGACGCGATGGGCAACCGGCTGGGCAAGACGGATAGTGTAGCGGGTGCGACGAGCTACGATTACGATGCCGCCAACCGCCTGATGCTGGCAACAGGGGCAGGCGGCGACCGGTACGCAAGCGACGCCGACGGCAACACGACAACAAGCGGCA
>JAABUZ0100000220.1_pt1 | contig 152929 bp, 166 predicted proteins | sample 5562091 | NCBI WGS metagenome assembly JAABUZ01 (sample SAMN12813069, study PRJNA571459) | rock metagenome | isolation source: Antarctica rocks | place: Antarctica: Victoria Land, Linnaeus Terrace sud | collected 2015-12-21 | reverse complement strand
AAAATCAAGTACGTAGTGAAGCTTAAATCTAGTTAATCTAAATAGTAATTAAACGATAGAAGTTATTGCAACTAATGCAATAGAAAAGAAATTATACGTTTCGCATTAAATTCTATTCTTTTCTTTATTTTTGTTAAAACATTCTATTTTACTTAATAATCTAAATGAAGTTTTCTAGTTTATTGTTAAAATTTATCTTATTGTTCTTTATCTTATTATTGCTAATAACAACTTTAGTCTTGTCGTCTAAGTACACATCTATTATTAATGTCGTCATTAAACTTGTATAATTGTAAAATACGCGTTAGCTATTGGGCGCAACGATAATACATATAAGCAAAAAGCATAAAATAAACTTGTTAAGCTTATTAAAATAACTCGATTACATCGTTATAATCTTGTATTTAACTTATAAATATATTTAATGCGTTCTTTAGATTTGCGTCTTAAATCTTTATTAATTTCGTAAATTTCAAGTAATAGATTAATTGCTTTTGACGTAACACAACATTAATAATCTTTTTAACGATCGAATAAAACGAACGATCGTAATTAAGTTTATTGTCTTAAAAAATACAAGATTAATAATAAAAATTAGTAATAAAAGCGTTAAAAGAATGTATACTTGTGATGTTTTACTAACAAGCATAAAACTTCTTATATTTGCGAGATTCTTAATGTTAGACTTAAACGTTATCGTTTTGCAAGACTTAACAAATGTCGATTTAACAAATTTACTAGATACAAGTTTTTTCTTTATAATTATAATTTTCTTAAATGTAACTTTCTTCGTAAATCTTATTTTTGTTAACGTAAACTTATTTTTTATTATTATCTTTAAACAATTGCTTGTGCAATTTCTTGCAACGAACAATACAAAATCTATTATTAATAACAAATAATTTCGTTTATCTTTTTGTTCTTCAAGTTAACGTACGATCTTTACATTTAAATTAAAGTTATTATTCTTAAATCTTTTAATTATTTAAGTAAAGCAATTATATATCTTTATATGCTTGTTTAAGACTAGAAAAATTTAAAACACATTCTATTATTATTGCATATATTGACATTTATCTTTCTTAATTATAATAGATTTGTTAAAAACTTTAATATGTATCTTTAATAAAAACTTTAATTATATAAAGCGAGTTGTAAAAGTTTTTCTCTTGTGCGAAGTTAAAAGCGATTTAATTTTTAACGTATTATTATTATTATTGTTTACGTTAACATTATTATTATTTATATAATCTTTCTTTACAATAAAATTAATATTAGAATTTAACATTATATAAATCGCAACTTTTATTATTTGTTTTTTTAACTTCTTTATAATAAAGATTAAATTTCTAGAAATTATTTAAACGTCTTATTGTAAATATTGCGATAAAGTAAGAAAATTAAATTATTTAAAGAGTGTAAAGCTAAATAAATATAATAAGTTTCTTAATTTATTTTTTGTAAGACGTAATAGTAATAAAACAAACAAGATCTTAATTAACTTAACAACAATAATTTTTTCGCATATTAAAGATATGCTTTTAATTACTATTACTTAGTTAATGTTGCTTCTATCTTTTATTAAGTTAAATTAATTAAGAAAAACTAATTTGCTTGTTGCAATAACTATAACGCATAAGAGCTTACTTATAGATGTTAATTAATAGATGCTAGATTTTATGCAACGTTTCTTGTTAAATAATTAGAAAGATTTAATTATTTTAATTAATAATTCTCTCACAAATATAAAACGTTTAAAAAATATATATTTTTGTTTCATATTCTATGCGTTGTAGCTTACGATCACAAACTTAAAAGAAATTATTAAACTAAATTTTAATTTATAATTATTAAGATTTACTTGTAATCGAAGTTTTAATCTAGATTAAAACAATAATGCAAAAGAGAAAAATTAATACTTAAAAGAATTTGCGTTACGAAAGACATTTAAGAAATTTATTAACTTCGATTTTATAAATCTAGTAACGAGAAAATACATAAATGCGACGTCAACTCTTTAGATCAAAATTACTAGATAATTGTCTATACAAACATCTAGTTTCTTAAGTTTCTTTATAAATGTTTGCATTAACGACAAACTAAAAGATAAATTTATTGCTTTTTATTATTAATTAATATTGCTAAGATCTAGACTAAACATTGTTTTAAAGAAAATCATTAATTATTAGCAAAAACTATCGCATATAATTCTTAAATAACAATTTTATTATTATTGTTAAAATTTTTTGCTAAAGATTAATATTGTTAATTACATTAATTAAATACAAGACAATGCGATAAAAACGTTACATAAGATCGTAAAAATATATTTAATTAAATTGTTTAAAGATAAACATTTGTTTTTATATTTTGTTTAACAATTAATTAAACAATTCTAGTTTTAGTTAATTACGTTAAATATAATAAAATAAGAAAGTTTTTACATAAACGTCTTGCAACTATATAATGTCTTCTTAAGAAAACGCAAATATAAAAAGAATTTATTTTAAACGTAAATGCAAAGATAAAACAAATAGAATCTTAAACAATTTATTAAAGATATAAAGAACGAAGATTAAAAAACTAGCATATATACGTAGTTCTAATCTAGAGATTCTACTACTTATTTCTATTGCTTTTTTCTTGAAATTGTGATTAGAATTAATGCGTTATCTTTAATAATCACATTTATAATCAATAAAATAATAGAATTTTATACATATATATAAAAATCTTACTAGATATATATCTTGCTTAACTTACTATACTTAATTAGATTAAACTTTTGACATTAATTTAACAAAACTCGATTCTAGAATTAGGTTCGCGCCTTAATTCTAGTTTAATTCTACAAGACTTAAGAGAATCAATTAAATTAAGAAAAAAGTAATTGACTTAACTTAACGATCACATTAGTTAAGTCTTCTCTCTTCTAGATTAAAAAAATTATTTAGTTAAGAAAGTAACAAATTTATTCGCATTTCGAAAGACAAATTAAGCTAATAAAGATTATAATATTTACAAGATTCTAAAGATTTTACAAATCTATTTATTCTATATACTTAAAATAATATTATTAAGAAAAAATTTATTCGAAAAACTTGTTTTATTTTCTTTACATTTAACAAAGTTACAAAATTTTAATTAAGTTAAACTATATTTTAATATATAAAATTTTAATATTTGCAATATATATAAATGTTTGCAATTGTTTACTAGTTGTATAATTAATTTAAATTATTACATTTTTTAATTTAAATATTAGATTTTATTGTTTCGAACAAAGTTTATTACAAAATCGAATCTAATAAATTAAGAGAACAAATATATATTATATATAAATATATTATAGTTGTTATACTAGATAAACGCATTTACAAACGCAATATTAAGAAATATTAAAATTATTTCTTGTAAAAGCCTAATCTAAACTTCTAGATTCTTGCAACTAAGTAGTGCAAAATCTACTAGATCTAATCTTGATCTTGCAAGAAGTCTAGATATTAGTAATACAAAATTGCAACTTTTGTTATAGTAGATCTAGATATATCTAGAACTAAAGTTAGAATTTATCAAATATATATATTGTCTAAGCATCGAAATGCTCTATTGCTATTAATCTATATATTAACTTCTATATACATTGAATGTCAATCTATAATACTTAGCGCTCAATAGAAGAAGCATATAATTGTTACTTTAAAATGTAGCAAACGCAAACAAGTTCGATCGAGTATTAGGAATAATAACTTGTTGGAAACAATGCTTCTTACTTGCGACAAAATGCGACTTTGGAATCTTGGAGCTAAGACTAGAAAGCACATGGCAACAGTGCTACATAGACTTGTATTAGATATCAAATCAAGAGAGATTGTATTGAACGCTTGCAATTTTTGTGAGAATATGCATAGCGCTTAGCATTTGGGCAACACTGGATAAGTGCTTTCACAGCTCTATCCTAATGATCGTGATTCCTGGTCAATCTATCCTGCTTTGGGGGATTATAAAAACAGAGGCTAAAACAATGCAAAACAACGATAAGGATACATTCAACTAGACAGGGCTAGTAAACTCTAACTATAATGATCCCTTCTGGTGGAGTTGCTGGGCATCTCCTCCCCTTTGCATCAGATATTGAGATCCTTTTTACCTACACGTAGCCCACCATTATCAATAGATATGAAGGAAGTGCTGAACTCAAAGCTACTATGCACCGGTACATACAGTCGGATGAAGCTGCTGACAGCGACAACAAAGCTCTGTCTTGCAAGCCTCCCGAGGAGGTCTGAGAACACATATTCTACATGGATCAAGGCAGTCTGAGATCAAAGTCGAGCCATAATCCGCTCCCTTTGGATGGGATCGTAGTGCTCATGAACAGGTAGGTCAAGATTCTCAGGCGCATCCACAGTCACAGCTTCGATAGCCATAGCCTTGGGCGGCAGATCCAGTAGCGCCTCCTCAACCAATCCCGCGACATCGCCGGCGCAACCAAACGATAGAGACCATCCTGCGCCTCCCTGACCGTAGCTATGCACTATGCGACTTGGCTTTGCAGCCTTATTTGAATGGGATGGCTTCGGTCGAAGTTCCCTCTCAACTCTGACGTTGCGCTGGCGGAACGGTCGTAGCCCCTGTGCCAAAGGATATGCCGAGTCAACACGTGCTTTTCTCAGATCCGCTAAGAAGGCCTCGCAACGTGCTCGCATACGCTTGATTATCGGAGATTCCAGCGTCAGAGAGAGCTCGTTCTCGTGCGGCTCTGCAATACCGCCGATGAGGAGAATATTGTCATTTCGTGGGACGATGAAAACGATTTCACTGGAGTCATGCACCGCGTCGGCCGTGATTGTCAATGCATGATCGAGTTTCGGAAAACCAGATCCATCATTGATAACTCTTATGAGACCACCACGAATAGGGTAACAGGTTGTGTCGCCTGCGAGCTCGGTCCCTGAAAGCCCAGTCGCGTTAATAATAGCCTCGACGTTGAACTCAGCACGGAGGTCATCTTCTTGATCCAATAAGTCCCCTGCGATGGTTCATGTAATCAGCCTGGCGCCTTTCTGCTCGACAAGGCGAGTCAGCCATTCCATAGATTGATCTGTATCGATGATTGGTGCCAGATGCTGATACGCGTCTTTCGCACCATAGGAGGGGTTGATCTGACGCTCCTGAATGATCCGTGAATCGGGGCGGAACCCTCGAATACCCGCGGACATAATCTCCAGCATCTTAGACATCTGCGCCATATCCTCCTCTATCGGACATGGGAAGAAGAAGTCGGCTCCCTTCATACGGACACCCGACTCATCAGCGAGCTCCGGAGAAGCTGCGATCGCATCCCAAATATGATATGCGACTACACACCAGCGCTTAGGGTTCTGAAGGGAGATAGCGTCTGTGTGCTGGCCGCAAACAGCTGGTGGGTATTCCCACAATGCTCCGGCGATCTGCGAGGTCAGGCGTTGCTCTTTTCCGTACGATGCCCACTCCTTGGCTACAATTGTGACGTTATAGCCCCTATCAAGAAGTACCCACGCTGTCACTAGACCTGTAACTCCACCGCCGACTATCAAGATGCTTGGCGATGACTCCACATGGCTCCGCAGGGGAGCAGGGAAGGGTGTAAGATCTCTCCAAAACAGGAGATCTTTAATCGAATTTGTAGGCATCTCGCTGTTCGTGTGAAGCTGATGGCTCGCGTAGGGTTTGGTGATATGCGAATGCAATGAGTGTGAAGGTCAAATCTAGTGAACCTTTGGAAGTATGACTGGGGATCTTGCGTTTTATGTCAGATCTTGTGTATAGCCAATACCTTCTCTGTGACCAATCCAAATTTCAGGATGCTCATAAAAGGGGCCGCCTAGCACTCGATGCCTTCTGACTGTGTTTTGCCAGAATGGCGGAACTCAATTTACCGGCCCCATCGTGCTGAAACGACTGGTAGAAAGCCAAATCCTTCGTAAGTCTGCCTCATTCAAGGATGTATTAGGAAGCGGCAAGAGGATAGTACGACCGAAGTCAGATTATCCAATGAGCAAACCCCATTGCTTACGTTGGTGTAACGCGAAGGTATCTGAGAATGGAAGCCTGTAAGGCTGTAAGTAAACCTTCCGGCCCGGTCGTTCCTGTGTCCGAAACCTTGCTTGATTCAGGCAAAGGTCCTTTGGAGCTGAAAGGAACGCATCCCACACATACTCATCCTCCAATCCCCACACATTGCGGTGGGAAAATGAGCACCAAATGATGAACTTGTTCCACAGAATAGAGTAGCCAGCGATGTATCTTGCAGAGCCTCGAGGCTCACTACAAGGCTATGTAGTGATATTCTTCCCAATATCCTCGAGCAGGAAGTCCTGCACTACTCAGATCGCAAGCCGACCGATCAATGGAACAGAAACAATGTTTTAGATAGTAATAGGAACAGGGGCGCGCTGAAGGCCTCCAACGTGGACATGTGGAAGTCGCGACTATGGTACGGCTAGCAGGTTTTGATTATGGCAACAGCTTTTTGCAAGAGTGGGATTGTCTACCCTTCGATTCCAGTGATACAAATTGAACGTCGCGGAAGACTCGGCGGCGATGATTGCGCAATCTCCACGCTCGAGCATGATCGACAAACGCTGCATCGACCGCGAGATCCCATCAAGAGGCGGTGAAAGTCGTGCAGCTTATTGCTCATAATTTGTCACGCTTAGCTTTCGCAAACTGTTACTCCTTTCGACCTAATACTGTAATCCACCCTGATTTTGGTGCTCAAATCAGGCTGAAAAGGATTAACAGTCAGCGAGTTCTAGGCGTGAGACTAATCAAGTAGTAAGCTGCACGACCTACATCGCGATCTGAAGATGCTAGACTGCCACGTTGGGTCCGGCTCACGCCGTAGTATTGACGCTGTATGAAGGGGTATGTGAATCGCGACAAGTTCCGGTTCCTCCAGGATTGTTGGTAGTGTTTGATTGGAGCCGGGTTGCCTTGAGACCTCGGCTTGGCGACTTCCATCTCAGCCCCGACGATGACCAGTCAGCGCTATCCATGACCTCTTGTACAGGGTTCGAGTTGCCATTCATTCTCAACGCCATTCACGAAATTCTCGAAGCCCAAAAGCCTCTCGCCCCACGAGAGAATAGACGGCCATTGCATTCGTTTGATCGCGAAGAGAGTTACACCGTTGACTAATACTTCGATCGCTCCCAGCGAGAGTTCAACACCGCTCTCTTCGTCGATGGCCAGCAGATCTAATGGGCTACCCCCGTCTGAGGCCAATCTTGCTCTTAGTGCTCTCCATCGCGATCCAGGAGCAGCTACAGCAGCTGCAGGAAAGGAGAACCATCGACCACCTGATGGCGGACTGAAAGCGTGGACACAAGTGTTCATGGGCCATCTCATCCTAATCAACAGCTGGGGTTATCTCACCTCTTTTGGCTTATTCGAGAGCTACTATATTGACTCCTTACACGCGACACCTTCAGCCGTCTCCTGGATTGGCTCGGTCCAGATCTTCCTTGTTTATTTCATCGGTTCCTTCTCCGGCAGAGCTCTCGACGCTGGCTTTTACCATACAGTGCTAATCACTGGCTCTCTCCTGCAAGTCTTGGGGGTATTCATGACGAGCATCTCGACGCAGTACTGGCAGCTATTTCTGGCTCAAGGGATTTGCAAAGGGCTTGGTGATGGCATGCTGTTCTGTCCAACGGTGTCGCTGGTCGCGACTTACTTCTCTAAGAAGCGCGCGCTGGCCATGGCTTTCACCGCGTCGGGCGGTGCTACAGGTGGTATCATCTTTCCGTTGATAGCGCAGCAATTATTGCCGAAGCTTGGGTTTGCATGGACCGTCCGCGTCATGGGATTCGTTATTCTCTTCAATGCTGTAATCGCAATAGCCATCGCACGTGTTCGCCTCTCGCCAAGAAGGTTGGGACCGTTGATCGAATGGAGCGCTTTTCGAGAGCCGTCGTACAGCTTGTATTGCGTCGGTATGTTTTTCAACCTTTGGGCCGTCTATTTCGCATACTTCTATGTAAGTCCAGCTCCCTATAGTGTCTGCGGCCACCGCTTCAAGACGCTTATCCTTATGACAGATCAGCACCTTCGGCAGGACCATCATCAAAGTCTCGTCCTCGACCTCCCTCACTATCCTCCTGGTCATGAATGCTGTCGGGCTGCCAGGTCGCCTGCTTTGTGGCCTGACGGCTGATCGGGCTCTAGGGCCGGTCAATACTCTCACAGCTGTGGCTTTCTTGTCCGGTGTTCTCCTCTACTCTTGGGCGGCAGTATCGTCCATTGGTGGCCTGTTCGCTTTCTGTGTCATCTACGGCATCTTCGCTGCAGGTGTTCAGAGCCTGTTCCCAGCTGCGTGCGCAAGCCTGACCGCGGATCTAAACAAAATGGGAGTGCGCACTGGCATGTGCTTCAGTGTGGTTTCGATAGCCTGTTTGACTGGACCACCGATTGTAGGCTCACTCGTGCAGGTCGGCCACGGTGGCTTTCTGTACGCGCAAGTGTTCGGAGGCTCTGCCTTCATGGCAGGAACCTTGGCTTTGTTGGGAGCCAAGATTGCTAAGAATGGTTTGACTTTGAACGTGCGCATGTAATGCCTGCAATTTATTCTTCAAGACCAGAATAGGTGAGGCCCTGTAGCGGCATAAAGGTGTTCCGGGTAGTCCGTTAGCTAATGCAATACCATAAGCCTTGCTAATAGACAAACACGTCACTCGATATCTCAACAAATTGGTCAGGGACCTCGATAAGCTGAGTAGCACATGCAGACAGCTATGATGTGTGTAGCATCCAATCGTTTGTTGTATACTGCGAAAGCGGGTACTCTAGAAACAACTGGTCCCTCGCCTGCGAACTAACATCACGAATCTAGGGCTTTTCCTCTCGATCTGTCTCTCTTCGCTGCCGGTATGAAGAGCACACGATCGCCGCAGCTTTCTGGATATCCTCGGATTCGAAAAGGGTGTAGCCTGTTATTCTCTCTTTTGAATTGGTTCTGATCGGATTGACAAGGGATTCAGTGAATGAGTGATGGATGACCTGCAAAGTCTCGTCCTGGGGTATGCTCAAAAGTCGTCCGTAAGCCGAGCAAATTGTTGTATTCTTGATGTTTTGAGCTCCGCCTAGATTGTATCCTCAGAGTACCGATCAGTTCGGCGACTTCCAGGAGTCTTTTGCAATATGAGGGACTGGCAGCTCGTAAGACACTCCGCTTCGAGGCGAAACTTCCTGCAGAAGGGTTTTATACATGTCCTCAACACCAGCAGGTACGTTATCCAGTAATTTCGATATTCGCTGACTCGGCATTCGGCAAGATTTCGTCCATTATAAGCCTCACATAGAGCAAAAGCCCGTTGACCTTGCTTCAAACTGTGCTCCAGATAGACTAGCTATCCTTTGCGGACATGTCAAACATCGGCCGCACAATAATCTGATGATCGATATAGGTTGCTATATCACTATCAACACGAGCACGACTTGAGTGATGGAAACGACCAATGATGCTTTGGAGACGGATATACGTGCGGCGATTGTCGAATCATCGTGCTAATCCTTCCCATAGATAGTTTCTGTCGGCCCAGCTTGACTAGTTTGGGCAGGATCCAACTGTCGCCCATTTCTATCCTATCTAGAATACCAGCGACGCTGTAGATTCTTCGAGCAGTTGAAGCAGCGGAACACCGGCCTTAATAGAATTCCTCAAACGTAGCGTCCTCTTAGCTGATGTGTTTCTTTTCGAGGTCCTTCAAATCATGCTAGCATTAGCAGCATCCTCATCTATGGTGGGTGGTAGTCGTGCCCAGTATCTTCATGGTAGTTGAAGCGTTATACAAGCACTTTCGGCTTGCAGTATGTAAGCATGCTTGACTTATGACCTCGAAGCAATTGACTGCATGTCAAGACAAATGCAAGCTGTTGGCAGCCGCCCAATCTGACAGACTTGATGTAAGAAATGAATGAAGAACCATACACGCTATCATGTAGAGATCCCAACGCATATGTCGTAGAGTGGATGGAGGCCAGCCACCGAGGGAAATCACATGGCGAACACTGGAAATGAGAAGCCTTGTCCTGATTGCATCCGCTTTACCGTTGTGAGATTGGCAGAGCCATAGTCGGAGTGTTTCTTTTCTTTGTGATGTTCGGGGTTCAATTGTCAATGTATTCAGTAGTGTTGTATCAGCAGCAAGCCACCACAATTGCGAATACGGTTATTGTGCGCCCTGTTGTTTGCTACACAATCAGCAGCGGGTCGTATGTAAACAATCGCCATGCCCGGGTATATATAATTCTCCCACGTATATCTATCTCGATTCGTGTACATACCCCGAACTCCATCTCCAAGATTACTTTGTTGCAATTCCGGATGTGCTTGTTCGCTCACCTAGCGCATAGATATATAAAACCTACCTTAGTATAGCCTATCATTGTAATCAAGTCTCTCACTCGTCTCCCAAGTAATCTCCGTCCTCACATTAATCCCATGCTCCGGCAACTCCATTGCCCCTCCCTCCTGCTGGCCTTGGCCACCACGAACCGAAATCCCGTGTCCAAGCGGCCGCAGATCTTCCACCTCGTCGAGATGGCTGAAAGGGCCATCGCTGGATTTGCCCTTCGAGGATCTCCAGGGACGTTTCGACGAGTAGCCGTTGTGGGATGCTAGTGTGCTCCTTACTAGCGGGTGGTTAAAGACGCCTTGGGTGACTATGGTGACCAGAGGTCGGAGACTTGGGATACAGGCGCAGACGACTGCCATGTTAGGTTCCAGGGCGGACCAGATGCCTGCGTTGACGTAATTCCCTGCAAATTTTCATTTCAGAGTGATCGAGGATGAAGGGAGGGTTGTAAGCATACATGTGAAATCCGACTGCTCGAGTCTGGAAAGGACGACGATCCAGATAATGCTGACTAGGACAACACTATGTGCAATGTTATCTCGAGCCGGGGATTGGCGGTTTGTCTCTTTCACTTACAAACCAGCTAAGGTGAAGATGGCGGACAGTATGATCTGTTGTCTGGTGGTAGTACGGAGGCGCCACAAAAGAGGTATCGGCTTTGACATTGTCAGTAACCCAGGGGAACGGATAATAGTTTGATAGTGACTTACGAGGATAAAGATGAGGAAATTGAGAAAGACATTGACGGAGCCGCTGCCTATAAAAAAACCGTCTACATTGAAACAGTGACCGTTTTCCTTTTCATCAACTCGGTCCCATGCATAGTGGAGAGGACGACTGCGGAACTCAGCTCCAACCGATGGCTTGAGAAGGGAGTTGGAATACCACTGAAATAGGATAGTAAGATCAATGCCGACCAAATAGACCATACAAACAAATGCAACCCAAATCAGAAGGCTTCTGAATCGTGGAATTGCGAAGATGCGATAATAGAACGCCAAGCTGATGTTCCGCAGTCAATGATCGATGCGCAGTGTTTCGGTAAAGGTTCACCGAGCACTCACATGGCAAATTTCGAGAGAGTAGTTGCAGTGTGGAAGAAGAGCTCGAATACGAAGAGACCTTTCAACCAGGCTCGGCCCTTGGCGATTTGTAGTGTCGAATTTCCCCAGATCCAGACATGTCTTCCGTAGCCGTTCGGGATTTCTGCAAGGCCGGTGAGTGATCTTGCCGTTATTTACAGACCGCGTGATTGCACTGACCAATGAGCCAGATCAGAGCACATATGTTGGAGAACACCTTCAATCGTCAGCTTAGCAAGATCTACACGTGATGGACCCCGGAATCTAGTTGACCAGCGCCAAAATGCAAAACCAATCGTCCCACTAAGAATCGAGTCTCATTAGCGATTGTCCAGGCCAAGAAGGTGCACAGGTGCTGGGGGATGGAGCCCTAAGTACCCAGAAACCGGCTCTTGACAGCTTTCGAGAGAGCATGCGAAGAATTACGAAGGTCATGGTGATCGCAATGATTGTTACGCAGCTACCAATGATCCGACCACGCTGGTCAGCGTTGATGTCGAAGCCAGGCTTGCCGTACGGAGGGCTGTTGGAAGACATGGCCGCAGGAGAATAACGATGTTACGATTGATTTCGCATGAGCAAGTCAAAGCACCAAACGGCTTCCTCCAAATTGCGACCCACAGCGCAATGATGAAGGAAAGTCCGAGTCCCATAAAACCGTGGCATGGGCGAAGATGAGTACGAGACGTTGAAGAGAGATGAAAAAGATGAGCTTATCTTACTTCTACTTGGGGCCAACACCCACGCCTCCATTAGGGCGGGACGCTTGCCAGTTAATTAGTTCCTACCTTAGAAGAGCGACCATGATCAGGATTCAAGGTAGCATTGCATCTAGTACTCCGTACATCACACGTGGGCAGCGCCCGCTGTCGAGGACGTACGTCGAGGAAGGGGCGTGAATTTGATTGGGTGGGTTGAACACTGCCTCGCTTTGGGCCGCAGCCGTGCATGAGTGTGGATGGGGGTGCCGTGCCGATGTCATCCTCGTGTTGTTTCAGACTGAGCATGGGTAGTTATGGCAGCTAGGTACCGACAGCGGATTGCGCCTAAGCAGAAGGAAGTCTCAAACAACGAAGAAGCCATAAGGTGCCTATACAGGCACAAGGGATTTTATTTGATTAAGACTGAATCATTATTGTCGTTATTGTCCTGGACCTGTGACATGGTGCTTGAATAATACAGCTCGCGAAGGTTCAGCAGTGTTTGTGAACGCCTAACGCCCAGAGAGCGATCGCCGTCACGAGTATGCTTGGTCGTCGATATGTCACACATACAGGTCCCGCATAACAGCTTACAAGCTTCGCGTGAAGGACATGGGAATTGGTGCCGTGTATCTTGGAGCTCCTAACCTTCCGTCTTGCCTTCAAGCTGATGGTCTCGGTCCGTTACTTCTAGGTATCTGAAGCTACCAGGTGGGCTTTCGATTATGGTCGTTGTCCTCCTTCACCTCCACTGCCATTTTCTGAATCTTGTCCTCCCGCGCTTCAACCTCCCGCTCAGCCTTCATCTTAATGGCTCGGATGTCTTCCAATCCATGCTGCATAGCTGGCGCCGCGTCCTTTATCGCCGTTTGTGCTTCCTTCAATCGATCGCCCAGACTCTTTCCACCCATACCTTCGGGCGTGGGGACCTGATTCCCAGCTTCTGTCTTCTTGATGAGACTTGCTATAGCACCTTTCGGTGCTAAGACAGTTCCAGGAGCATTGTCCTCTGCAGTCTGTCGCACCTCCTTGTACATTTGGACGATGGATTGCACAATTTCGTCCACGTCGAGTAAGGAGTCCGGTTCAGTTAGTTCCCGCTCGCGTTCTTCTATGTGTTCACGTAGAGTGCGGAGGAGGTGCGTTGCCTGCTCCAGCCGCGCTGGTAGACCCTGGCCTTTGAGGTAGGTCAAGATCCCAGCAACAATGGTATTGGTGGCGCCAAGGACGGTAACTGCGACAGAAGGACCACCAGCTGCACCCAGTGCGGTCAGGGCGGCGCCGAGGATGATCTGTAGTAGGAAGAAGGAATTGACGATGTAGGTAGTGAGGAGAAAGCCAAAGTGTGCTTTCGATTCCTCGTCCACGATTCTCTTATAGATACCTGGATTGGGAGCTGGCCGACCGGGAGTGACGGTCCAAGCAGACTGAATGCCAACCAGATTCCGGAATTTGATAAGCTTTGCATTTGGTTGAGAGGCCGATGCGCCTTTGAATCGAGAGAACGGAGCCGCTGAGCCAGCTGTGTGCTCAATATCCTTTTGCTCTTGATACGCAAGCGGGTGAGTGTAGGTAGTAGGTTTCCTTGTCAGCATACGTATTAGAAAAGCCATTGCTCCTCTACCGCAGCGAATTCTGGCTTGACGTTAGTGATGGAACGGACTGAATAAAGATATCGTAGGTGTAAGATGGAGGATGTGGGTTCCAGGGTGCTGCGTTGCGATGGTTGTAAATTCTGTTGGTCGTGTGAGCAGTCGGTGGAGGTGGGCGACTGCCATGTCCCGATTGTGGTGCCATGGCATCAAGCCGAGAAGCTGGATACCGTAAAGTAAGCTCCTGCTGCTTGTACGGAGGCGTCGAATCATGAGTGCAAAGTATGAGGGGCAGTTGTCCAGACGTGGTCGGAGAGGTGACAGCAATTCCTCATTTCTGTCAGCGCTACTACAAAGAAAGCTAGACTCGGCAAGCCACCTGGAAGCTGAGCGACATCACGACGCCGACAACAGCCCAATAATACATTCAATAATGTACGAGTTGCGAGAAGGAGACTTCGCAAAGGTGCAAATGGTCTCATCATGCTGGTATTTCCAAGATTCGATGGCAATCCCTGAGCGCCGAAGCAGCCCAGGTTGAGATACGTTGTATTTTGTGGAGCTACCATTCGTGTCAGCCAAACAGACAGGCAGGGGAAGTTGTGGCACCTTACCATCGTTCCTGAAGACTGATTCTTCGGACCCATGAGCAATTCTGTGCAATCGCCTATATTCAGACTGGATGGGTCAAGATCTGTACCTTATGCGACGAGCCAAATTGCACTTGAATCTCCTCGATCGATCCTCTCTGAAACTTGCGTAGTATTATCATAGGCATGGCACTTGCCACTGTTAACAGCTTGGTCGGAGAGGTCTATGGAGATTACCTGGGTGGGACACCAAGCCTGCGATCGTCGGATGTTGCCTTGACCACGAATGGCAACGAATGACGAGGGGCCTATGCTCGAAGATTCGCTCATACCGGTTCTTCTCAAGAAGCTCAACCAAGTAGGCTGTCATTTCTTGATCTTTGGGCTACTTCTACCTTGAGCGAAGGGTCGTGCAGAAGTCGTCGCAGCTGGAAGCCTCATGATTCAACAGGCATTCAAACACTGCCAATAACAGCGAGTGCATCGAATCAGTTGTTTCGCTGTTCTGAAGTCGGTATAGATTAATCTAGTCTCCAAAAATTGTCTGGCGACGCAGGCTGACCCCCAACACAAGCCAAAGCTCGACTGCATGACACTCCCGTAGATTCATCCGAAACGCAACAGGGGCAGCGACATTAGGATTTCAAATCGGATTGACGACTGCAATCAGGATTATCAAAAACCATCACCCGCATGGCCGCATGGAAAGCGGTCGCCGGTCAAAAAACCATTATGTCTTCATGCTTCTGTGGTCTAAGATACCTTACATTCCTTATTTATACTAAAGGAGCTGTCCGCCATTCGAGTTCTGAATCGTCACCCACATCCGATTTTCCGGAACCATCGGCTCCTTTGCTTCCTTCCGCCTCTCCCCATCCCTGCATTGACTTCGAGGACTGGGCTGAATTATAAAGGCGGCGAATTTCTTGGCTTATACGGGTCAAGAATAGCTTCAATTCAAGCGAGTCTGCGGATATTAGTCCCTTCCTAACTATATCTCTTTTCGCGTTGTCAAGGTCGTCAAACGACTCTGCGCTACTCCATGGATATGGCCCGTCTGACGTTAGTCTCTTCCTAACTACATCCCTTATCGTCATGTCAAGGTCTTCCAGCTCGAAGTACACCTCACTGACGACGTAATTAAGAGCGCTTGTTTCAGCGAACCATTTGTCGATCAGGGCAATAGCCTTTGTGTGAGCCGAGACTGGCTTGTTTTCAGGCTTGGACATGTCCGTCCATCCAGCAGCCCATCTAGGCCAGGACAATGACTCAACGACTTCAGGTCCTGGAAGAACGGCCCCTTTCCTGGCCGAATTCAGCTTGTACTTAAGAGCGGAAAGGTCGACTTGCAGGTCGATCAACGTCAGTTTTAATGGCGTGGCTAAGGTATTCAATGAGGCGAGTCTCATCTGCCATACTGGTACAATCTGTGCCATGACTATTGGGGGGGCTTCAGTCGCATCGGCAGACTGGCCCCTCGGGGGTTGTGTTGTGCCTTCCCGAGTCACGTTCTGGATGTAGCGAGCATGTTTGTAAAGGTCGGTCATGTTAGCTCTGACTTCCAGATAGTACGTTACGACGTCAGTGGGAACGTTTTGAAGCCGCTCGCAGATCTGGTTGTGCAATCGCTTGGTTCCCTCCCAACGACTCTTTGAGATCGCCGCTTCATCTCCCGCCAAAGGATTGTCGACATTACGGAACCATGGGCAAGTACGCTTGTGGTAGTAGAGACGCTGCAAAACAGTGCACTTGATAGATCTCCTAGAGTCGACCATATCACCGGATAGAATCTGGTTTTCTGGTGGTACTTGCTCCGCACTGCCACCGTCAGACTGCCGGCCAGGATCCGGAGAGAGGAAATTGACTTTGCTCCACCGCGTGCCTGCACACTGGCGTGGGAGACATCGGTGTGATTATCTCTTCCGTGGGTAGAGATGCACGTACTTTATCCAACGAAACAGCTTTGCTAGACGACATAGATGCATTGTTCAAGTCAGTGTCAAAACCCTTCAACGGAACCGTCACGATGGACAAGAAAAGGACCAAAGCTGCTAAAATTCCCAGAACACGGACCACTATGCCTTTGAATGGCGCTAGCGGATCTCCTCGTCCTCCTGGCTCGAGCATGGGGTGAGTGGACCTGCTATTTCTGTACGTCTCCTGAGCGACCTGGAACCCTGTTCGAGAGACGAATTTCCATCTCGTTTGAGTCTTTTGCATCCATTGGCGTATGGTAGCAAACTCAGTGTCGTTCGCAATATGCACTCTGTCTCCAGAGAGGCGCTCTTGGGTACTCGATGGTGTAAGTAATTGATCGCCCTGATCCAATCGACCTGCGCTGTCGGGCGCTTTCTCAGACAGAGGTGAACGGCGTCCGCTACCTTCGAACGGTAAGCTCTGGTCTGTGTGGGTGGAAGTAGGCTCGATGGTTGGGTCTTTGAACTGTCTCCTATCCTTCGTCACAGAGTCAGTGATAATAATTCAAGAGGGAAAGAAGACAGCGAATCATCTCATCATAGCTTCCAAGCCTAGAATCAATGCGCACTCATCTTAACTTGACAAGGTGAAAGTAGGTGGGAAGCTACTAACCAAGCTGGATCCAAAACCTCCCGTTCATTTTCTTCTGCTTCAGTCAACTCACGAGGTCCAATACTTGCGCTCGTCAATGCTGTCGCTTTGGTGTCGCTTCTAAATTCTATCAGTGTCTTAGAGGAGGAACAATCTTGCCCTGTGACTTGCGGCACATTTTCCTGCCTCTTGCGCCGCAGACGATGGATCGAACTGTGGGGGCTTTCATTCTCCACCAGCTTCTCGGAATTACTAGATGTTTCCTCCTCAATATGAGACGGATCTTGCTGTTTCCTGAGTCTCAAACGGGTGCTTGATCTCTGGGGAGCTACGTTCTCGGTTTTGCCCGCTTTCCGTGGAGCCATTGTCTGATCAAGCCTGTGTATTTGACAAAACGACAGGGCACATATATGCTCTTAATCGTTTGTGCGCGATGATCAAGGCCATGTCATGGAGTTGGAACAAAGAAATCATGCAACACCTCGATGCAAGCGCCATCATGACTGTTTCCGGAAATATACCTCGTGCATTTTTGAAGCCGAACATCTCGCAACAGAGAATGATAGAGCGTCTCCACAAACCTCGAGATTGGCTCGACAAGGCACACATTTAAGCTAATTATAGCTACTCCAGGATTGGCTTTTCAACGTTGTCCCACAACTCCCACGTTCTACAATGGAACACTCGAAGGAACGAAGAGTCGTATAGGGCTGTTGCTGATCTAGCTTTGCCCAAATACTAAATATGCGCAATGCTGGTGGCATAATCTACTATCTCTGACAATCTCTACACTCTAACCATCACACATTCATTTAGACATCTGGAACAGCACGACGAAGCAATAGCAAAGCTCCCTGGCCCTTCTCGACCCAGAAGCAGGCGCTCCCCACCCACCGACTACAGGTACAGACTGTATTCCCTGAATCCGGCATGACGGTCGAGGCAGCATCGAGATTGGGTGCGGCCTAGCTACTGGATCATGCTTCGAACATCATCGATTGCAGTTGGCAAGCTCATCCTTGACTCTGCCGGCAGAAACTACTCTCTCGCAAAGTAGCCTCAATGTGCCCCGCACGTGGTTTGGAAGTGCGAAGCGTTGGTATAGCTTCAGTCTGCGGACACTGGCTTCTAGAACACCGCTTGCCCAGAAATTCTCTTCGCATCGACTTGAGCCAAACCATCACTGGCAGCATCTTGAATCGAGATTCTGCTACACGCTCACCTCCGCCTTCAACCATTGGCATCTCCAACTCAAAATCAGATAAGTCGCTGTCTCCATATCGCAAGCATGGTCTTCTCTCCCACTCTAGCGTCTCTTAAACTGTCCGCTCCAGAGGTATAAGAGCAGCTTGTCTACCCTACCCTTCTTTTCTTCCCCATAATTCCGTAACATCGCTCCCAGCTCCACTGCGCCGCTTTCCACAACCTCAACCACGCCGTGTCACTTCCCACCTACTTCAGAGAGCTGCGTTCCCTCCCTCCCTCTCGGGCAGACCTGCCTTCCAAAAAAAAATGTCCCTTCCAACGGTCCCCGCCTTCATCCACACCGGCCCATGGAGCGCCCAGACCCGCGCGCACCCGGCCATGGTCTGGATGGAATCCTACACCCGCACCGCCATCGACAACCGCTCCTGGACGACCGGGACCCCTGCCTCGGAATGGCATACCGCGGACTTCACGCTCCAAAAGTCCGACGGCACTGTCATCCGCGGCGGGGAGGCGGCCTGGCACGAAGGGATCGCGGTCATCTACGGCCCTTTCACCCCGCACCTGCATTCCCCCAATTTTCTGGTCTGCAGTGAGACGGAGGATGGGTGGCAGATGATCGGGCAGGCGGATATGTATGCGAGTTTGCCTGGCGAGGGGAGTGGGGAGAGGGTGAGGGATGGGGAGGGGAGAGTGGGATTTGATGGTCCCGTCGGCGTTTTGGTTCGAGTATGTGAGGGAGGAGGGGGCGAAGCATGGTGGGATATTATTGAGGAGTACGAAGATCTTTGGGGATACGGCGCCGGTGATGAAGGCGATGGTGCAGAGGGGGATGGTGACGAAGGAGGATCTGGGGTTTTAGATTGGGAATTAAGGTAGTTTGAGGGGGAGGTTGAGGCGGGGGGGTTGAAGGAGGTTTGAGGAAGGGTTTGAGGATGGGGGAGGGTCAGGAAGTGGCTTTCTCTTTTCCGGCGTTCTTGATCCGCATACGAGTAACCTTTTGCGTATGGAATGTTGAGTTGACAAATCGTCATTGCTTTTTCGGAGGCATGTCCCTTTGTTGGCGTTCTTTTTCTGTATATGAGGGATCTGGTGTACGTTAAATGCGGACTTGACCAGATCGCTGTTGCTTAAACCAGTCCTCCTCCTATCCTCTATATCACAACCTCCACAACCAATAAGCCCACTAACCACATCTCCACTATCAAGCCAACGCTTGCATTCCCCATATACGTCACCCCTGAACACAGAACAAAATAATAACCCCACAGAAGCAGACCCTGAAATCGCTTGAATGCTTCTCTTCGATTGCTTCTGCTAATGTCGCCCGGAACAATGCTTGATTGTACAGAGGCAACACTTTTCCATGGAATTGGAATTTTGAGTGGGTTGTGCTTGAATATTTGGAGGTTTCTTTGGCTGGATGCACGGGGAGGTTGCAGGCTTTTAGGAGCGCTGATGGGGGTTGTTAAGCTGTCGAGGACGCTAGGAACCATAACACTACTGTGCAACGGTGTTTGTAAATGGTGGATTGTTTCTAAGCCACAACGACATCGTTGAATGCGAGAAGATATTACTCCTCGGCCAACGAGTATCGCTATTCATTAGAGGAACACGGACTAACGATATGCAGTAGGAGGTATTGACCATTTGTCGATGATACTCCTTGCAATGCTGTAGGGAACATGGCAGACGGGCCTTATCCTTTCCCACAACATGTGGACGCCGTATCTCAGGCAATGCCAAAATCGGCGTACCATGACTCGCCTCTCTGTGGGACAACGCATTGACGGATTGACGATGATCCGAACCTTCACTAAAGATCCATATCCAAACAGGCGAACCGTTGAAGCATTGATTTACCCATTCAATACACCCAACAATAGGGTCCGAAGAAGGCATTGAAACATTTTATGATTCGAGAAAGTCCCCACACTGCACCATGCCAGTCGACTTGTTGCTCTGCGAGAATTCTTAGCGGGCCCTTCAAGCCCTCAATATCCTTCTCGAATTCGCGAATAATCTCCCCTTCCGCTTTTGCCACGCGTCGATCTTTGTGTCTAAGGCTCTGTGAGTGGCATTGTACTTAATGATACCCGTAACCGGATAATGATCGATGTCTCCTCGGGGCTTATTACACATCTGCGCACTTCTCAATTAATCGGCTCCTTGGGAGGATTCTATCGAGGGACTATTGGGCAGCTTGACATGCTTACGGTCTGCCAATGGCCGGTCGAGGAGTTCCTCTATACTATATCGATAAGGTTCAAACACATAGATGCATCGTGACTGAAACCAGCTTCCTTTGTGTTACTTGCTACTGGTTTGCGGGCCTCTGTGCACTCGCTGGAGTCATCGGATGATGTATGGATTTGGAGCAAATTGTGTTCCGGCGCAAAGGCTCGGCGGTGTCGGTTGCAGGCAGCGACTAGGAACACGATGTTCTAGTTGAGGCTGCAGATGGACTATGAGCTGGTGCCGTGATGGACCAGCTCTGTCTCCGAAAGGCTGAGCCGTGGATTCCTCTTGGTTGTAGGCGAATGCTCGAGTATGACGAGCGGCGTGTGGTCTGGATTGAGTCAGGGAAGTCTCAATATGGAAATTAACTTGCTATCGAATTCGTCGTGAAAGGCTTTCCTTGTCCGCATCCTTTCCCCATACAGTTGATGTTTAGGCTGGAAACCGGTATTGTATGTTGCGTCATACTTGACGCATGTACAACAGAGACCCTAGGGTTACTTCGATCTTCTAGTCTGCTGCTGTCGCTGTCACAGTTAGCCAGATCTCCTATGCTCATGGTTTCTAGTTCAACAACGATCATCTCAAAAGAAGCTGTACCCGGAAGCTGTCGGCTTCGAAGGGGACCAAAGTTCCGAGTTCGAGCACTGGAAAGACATCCTCTTGAAGAGCTTGACCTCCAGATAGACAGAGAGTCGCTTCGGGTTCAGAATTTGCCCCGCCAGTGAGCTAGAATTTTGGTTCCGACTCACTCCTCGATGAACATGGCGCTAACGTCATATACTATAGACAGGCTATATCGGAGGCAGTCAGCTCTCCGGACACTTCGTCCAAGCAAGGTCAGGAGATGCAAGATCTCTTCCAACGGGATTTCTATACATACTTGGAAAGAACGCACTTGGTGCGAGCCAATAGTGATGCGCACTGTTCACAAGTCCACATCTTAACATCTGAGCACACTCCTCCTTCGCATGTCATGAAAGTCAAGAAACAACTTAGGTCGATATGCAAACCACAAAGCAGATGTGAAGCAGGGAGCAGCGATCAGACGCAAAGGTGCCGGAGAAAGGCAAAGAGCAAGAAACAGAGCTGAATATAGCAATATTCGAAGTAAACATTGAAACAGACGCAGGAGGGGAAAGTACGAGTAGCAAGGTTTTGGATGGATATGGGAGGATAGATTCTCCACCAACATCCGGGTTGCTAAAGTCGCGCAGAAACCGAAATTGATTATCGGACCACTGTGATTTTATTCGTAATCTTATGTACAGTCCGCCGAGAGTTGAGGACACTGGACTGAAGCCAGTATTATCTGACTAGGAGTTGAGGCTTTCCGGCGCCGGTTTGAGCGGCCGCTGTCATTATTATTGTCCCAAAGAACCGTAGTATCCATGTTTAAGCGTCGGCCCATTCCCGAATCCCAGAAGGAAGAGCGATGCAGTCGAGGCGAGCGGTCAGTAGACATTACATGGATTGTACTCCCCGAGGAGTCATGCAGGTAATGCTGAACCTGTGGAACACCGGCTAAAGCTCGTAAATTCTTCCTTACTTTCCGATGCTCCCGGAACTCGAATGGAAGCCGGTAACGTGAATTTGGGTCTGCCTGACTCCCCAATGTATAAGGTCTGCTTTGTTGTTCAGCAAAGCATTGACCCAGAGGGGCTATGTCGAGAAATGAGTTTGCCATGTCTACTTTGCGCAGTAATGGTGATGGTAGGGCTAAAGTTGTTAGGGGCTTAACATATGGAAAGGCAAACCTTGATTCATCATGCGTCTTGGTGGGTGCTTCTAGCTGGATATATTCGCGACTCTCTAGGGCTCTGAAGGCTGCGAGGTGGCCTGGATGTGAGCTTCCTTCTCAAGTTTGCGAGGCCGCAAGCCTGCAAAGGTGTAGAAATCGCAAGGCTGAGGACAGAGCTGCGACGTGCGTCAAAAAGGAGGCACCAGGATCAGGAGGAATACCGAAATTGACAGTGCTAATCACAAAAGCTTCTCAAGACTCAAAGAGATTGTTAGCCTTCACTTCCAGCTATGCGAGTAGCGTCGCACAGGATAACGCTCGTCTCATCCGATGTGCAGAAAACGATCCTTTACAAAGTTTGTTTTTGGTCTGAGGCCATTAGTCTCACCTCGTAGAACACATCAACTAATTACAGCTGTGACATCATCCTTCTACCTCTTGGGCCGCCTTCTCGTCGGCAGTCAGATCGCTCTCGGCTTTTCGTATCCGCACGAAAGCAAGCATAAGCGTCAGTGCCGCGGCTTGTACGGCAAGCTCGTACCAGAACACTGATTGATAACTCCTTTTGAGACCCAAATGGGCGGTCTGCGTCTGGGTAACGTCGGCAAAAGAGAGGACAAAAGCAATGCCTAGGTATAGCAAGCTGTTGATCAAGCTGCCAGCTAGACCCTGTTGGTTTTGCGGAAGGTTGGTCGTGATGAATATGGCAGCAACATTGAAGGTAATGTCAATACCGAGGGTAGCCCCGATCATCGCAGGGAAAACATAGGACCAGTAGCTGGCTCCTAGTGGCGCAAGGGCAAAAAGTAGAGAGGTAAGTATCCAGCCAAGGCCACCAAGGAGCATTAAGACCGTGCCTGAGAAGAGATGAAAGACGTGGCCACCAATAATGGACAATAATAGGCCACCCAGGCACATCGGCACATACCATGCCGCGATTTGCAGAGGTGTGGCGCCCATAATATCCTGCATATAAAGCGTGCCATAAAGAAGAAATACTCCAAGTACACCGTAAGATAGGAATAATGAGACCATCAGCGGCTTTAGGTACGGAACCTTGAACAAACTCGGCGGCAGCAGTGGAGCAGACGCGACCCAACCTTCCACATAGAGAGCCGCAACCAGAAGCAATGCGCCCACGATGAGCGTAATATAGATGTAAGGAGTCCTCCATCCATCTGGAGCGTGGGAACTATCCGTGATGGCGAACACGACTAGTATCAAGCCCGAGACTATCAATGCCGAACCCAGCCAATCCATTTTGACGCCCATGGCCCTTCGCTCCTGCATATCAGACGGGACTGTGAAAAAGGCCGCGATTGCTGTGCTGAGAACTAGCAAGGCACCGATCCAAAAATACCACCCGAAGTTGAGAAACTGTCCTGTCAGGCCGGCGAAGAACACACCAAGAAAGAAGCCCAGAGGAGCGGCGCCGCCATACAAACTGAACACCAGATTTTTGCGAGGCCCTGGGCGGTATATACTCCCTAAGAGCATTACCCCCGACGGTAAGAAGGCAGCCGGCCCAAGCCCTTGCAGAGCTCGACAAAAGTCTAACATCAGCTGGTTCTGGGAGAACCCAGCGATCACTGACCACATGCAAAACCAGGCTAACCCGCCGAGGTATACCGGATATCCCCCATACATATCAGTGAGCCGTCCGAATGGCAGGAGGAAGGATGCCGTGACGAGGGCCAGGGCGCTCGCAGGCCACACTTCGGAAGCCACAGGGATGTCGAGCTTCTTGACTAGGATTGGGAGGATGACATTGAAGCCGCTCAGGAAATACTCCTATGCAAGCAAGGTTAGCAGCCGACTTCAGAGATCTGCACGAATGCTTTCTGCCGTAGCTGGAGATTACTCACAGCCATGATTTGAGAAGCCAGTACGGAGTAGCAGAAGCCTATTTCTGCCCACAGCGACTTGAATATCTGAGGTCTTTCACGACCGAGACGTTCGATGCGATCGCCTTCGGACTCTTCCACGTCATTCTGATTATGGTTGTTCGACTGCTGGTCTTGAGAGACTGTTTCCTTCGTGGCTGGGGACTGGAAGCTGGCTGAAGGGATGGAGCCGGAGCGTGAGGTGACGGCCACCAGGCGACTGCTGACCATTCTTCGTACCAAAGTGTTGGTGGTAGCGCACAACGATCAAACGACCTGACAATCTTCGAAGCTGCAATGGCGCGGATCTTTTCTGGCGCCGGTTATCGGCCTAATGACACAATAACGGGGGAAATGTCGATGCTTTCCCCCCATGGAAAAGTACTTTGATCTCCATTGGGTTTGCGGAGGCCGTGAGACGCTGCCGATGCGCCGGAAACGCTCCGCTACCAATCGCTATGGCATCATGTCTGACTTCACGTATTGAAGGGTGCATTCCGTCGATGACGACCAAGAACGACGCTTCGGCGCTTCGGATTAGTGTCGCCGCCTTACAATAATGTAGTGAATATCCCCTTCCAAACCCCCTCGATTCTTTCTTCTTTTTCATCTCATCCAGATGTGAATTCGGCCTGAATCATGCGTGGACCCTGATCTGTTCGGCACTCAGCCTGAAGGGACAGTCGTTGCCAACGGAACAGAACAAGGAATGACTGTATGCTGCAGCCTGATGCAGGCTCATGATTGCTTGGCATCGATATCTAGCCGGAACCGACCTGAAGATAAGCTGCCGAGTCCGTTATGGCTGACCTGGAAACGTTACGGTGGCTTGCGGTTGTCATTTCAAAGCCTTCAAAGGGTCTCGACGCTGATGGTCGCGAGAGATAGTGAGATGAGTCGCCTATCGCTCGAATCAGGATGCTCGATCTGCTGGTGGAACCATGTGCGTAGGATTCAGGATGCAGGATGCAGGATGGCATCATTAAGAATAAACACCTTAAGTAAACACTCTCACGCCGCTCCCTCTGCCAAAGAACACGAGCGAGAGTAGCCCACTCGATCTCTGCTTTCGCCTTGTCGACATGTTTCCTACTCTCGCGACACAAGGCCAATGGCTCGCCGTCGGCCTGCTGCTCTCCGACAATCTCGTCAACCCAGTGACTGGCTTTGTTTCGAAGAAAGGCAAGCACGGTAGCAGTTCTATCAAGCCCAAAGTTTTCTTGATCGATATGGTGAGCTCAGAAAGCCTCAAATGCAGCGATTCCTAGCTAAGAGCAATGGGTAGTTCCCTCCCGAGGGCGATGTCTGGTACGGGATCCCAGAGTTCAACCTCCTCGCAAAGAACATCACCGTCCCCGGCCTTTCGCCTCTCTATCCAGACGTCCATTGTACCGCGAACGAGGAGGTCTGCCAGCTTGTAACGGGTGAAAGCGGTACGGCCATCAATACTGCTTCAAGTAATTTGTTCATAGACTGAACCCGTTCCACCCAGAAATCAACGCCGCCTCGAGCATTACCGCTCTCACTTTCTCGCCGCTCTTTGACTTTACAAGCACCTACTTCTTGATTGCCGGCATTGCTGGTATCAATCCCGAGGTCGCAACCCTCGGCTCGGTCACTTTCGCACGCTATGCAGTCCAAGTCGCGTTGCAGTACGAGTTCGACGCACGGGAGATCCCAGCCAATTTCACTACCGGGTCAGCATCCCTAAAAAAGCAGCGAGTGTCCTCAACTCAACACTCCATGCTGACACAATGCACAGATACGTCCCACAAGGAAGCACCTTCCCAACCGAATACCCCCAATCCATCTACGGCACCGAAGTCTTCGAAGTCAACGAACCCCTCCGCCAGCTCGCCATCCGCTTCGCCCGCACCGCCCACCTGAACGACTCCGCCGCCGCAGTCGCCTACCGCGCCAATTACGCCCAAGCATCCGCCTACACAGCCGGCAGCCAAGCCCCCAGCGTCGTCGGCTGCGACGTCGCCACCTCGGACGTCTACTTTAGCGGGACGCTCCTCAGCGAGGCCTTCGCCAACACCACGAGGCTGTTCACGAACGGTTCTGGCGTCTACTGCACCACTGCGCAAGAGGACAACGCCACGCTCGAGGCGCTTCTGCGCGGCGCAGTCAACAATCTTACCGACTTCAGCCGCATCATCGTCATGCGCACGGCGTCGGATTTCGATCGCCCGTATCCTGGGGAGGCGGACACGGTCAACCTCTTCTATGCCGACCAGGGGGGCTTCGAGCCCGCGCTCCAGAATATCTATCTGGCGGGGATTAAAGTCGTGGAAGGCATCTTGGAGGGATGGAACTCGACTTTCGCAAGAGGGGTGAATGCTACGAACTATATTGGCGATATCTTTGGTTCGTTGGGCGGCAAGCCCGACTTTGGGCCTGGCAGCGCGTTCAACAACAATCCTGTGGTGCTGAGGAAGCGCAAGAACGAAGGGGGCAAGATTTGCAAAGCGTTAATTTCACTGCTGAAGCCTCAGGTTTGAAGACAGTGCATGGAGCCTGCCTTGCTAGGTCGAGCTTGAAGGCGCTCGTATCCAACAGACGCAACCGCATATATGAACAATCCAGGCACCAACACTGACCTTCACAAGCCTCTCTCGTCATCTTTAAACAGCACTTCGACAGACCCCATTTTACCCGCCTCCTCATCTTCCCACCCAAGTTTTCTCCACCCTCCTCTAGCCTCACTACGTGTTTCCACTCCCCTCCAACCCCCCCCCCCCCCCCCACCCCCGCGCCCAGAAAATCACTCCATCCCCAAAACCAATTCCTCAATTTGTTCCCCTCACCTCACACCCTCCCTCATATCAGACCTCCTCCACTCTCCCATCCCATCCTGCGCTATATCCCACCACCAGACGTTCACCCTCACACCGTCGCTTGTTGCCCCTCGCGCATCACTTGGTTATAAGCTCGCTGAAGCTGAATTGCTGATGTGGGGAATGCTAATACGGGGATTGCTGATACGGGGATTGCTGATCTAGGAAGTGTTAGGTTGTGGGGTTGAGCGCATTCTTGGGTTGTGATCGTACGGGTTTTGGGTGTGGATGAGGATTGTGGCGACGAGGGGGAGATAGTGGTGCTACAAGCGCCAGGGTTGAGACGGGGGTGTGTGAAAGAGGAATGGGATGTGAGAAGGTAAGGGGCTAAAGAGAGAGAAGTGCGTTGTTTGGGAAGGGTGCGCTATTGATAAAGATGACTGGTTTAGGGGGGGGAACCAGGGAAGGGCCGAGGTGATGGGGAAAAGGCTGAGGGTACCGGTGCGTTTAAGGGGATGATGTTTGTGAGGTGGGCTGTTAATGATAGGAACGGGGTTTAAAGATAGGGATATGAAGGGGATGATGGATATACACGATGCTGAGACAGTTCAAGGGGACGATGCGGTGCAGAGGGTAAGGGGGTGGAGGGCGCTATAGTGACTACATGGTAGAGCTAGAGATGTACTTTGAATTGGGTTGGGGATTGGGAGAGGTGGAAGGCGGGGTAGAGGGGTAGGAGTGATGCCAGATGAAATTGGTAAAGGGGTTGGAGTGATGCCAGCTGAGGTTGGAAGGTGGTCATAGCCGGTATGATCAGCTGTATTGCCCTTGGACAAAGAAATTCAATGTACCGTGATGGCAATGGCGTATAGTTGAATTGTAGCGTGGGCCGAGACAAAATGCGATTGTGGTATGAGTGGTGCCTCAAATGGAAAAGGATTAGGTAGAATAAAAGGGTGAAGGGGATATAACGGATCGGTAGTACTCAGAAACCGTTGGGATAGTAGATAGAATTTCTTTGCGAAAAACAAAGTCTGGCAACAGTGGGAAGATATTATGGAACAACATGGTTCACACCACGTTCTCAAAACGATACTTGTTTCTAATCATGAAAGGATGATCGCAATATTGAAGGGCAACAACGTCAAACATAGTACTCTAGAGACAAAGACGGAGATGGAGCAACGAAGGATAGTACAAAAGGTTTGAGCATCCAATGTTCCGTATTGACAACGTGTAGTCTATTGGCCAAGCTAGTGGTGACACGCCATCCTTGAATCTTTGACCAAATACCTTACGTCTGCGCTACCAGCCGTAAACTCCTGCCGCATCTCCTCGAAACCGCTATTGGATTTCCTCAATTCTTCATCTGCAAGATGTTAGCCGTTATATGCCAAATGCTTTTGCCACAGGCAGATGGGTAAAGCGTGACTTACGCTGTGGACACCTCCTTTGGACGTATCATGGATCGAGTCGGGCAAGGCCTTCTCGAGACCCTCTGGCACAGCCTTCTGTATTCCCTGGGGTACTATACTGTCACCAGTGGCGTGGCTCTTGGATGAACCGGTGTCGTGGATGGCGTCAGGAACGCCGTCCTCAACGCCCTTGGGGAGCTTCTCCTGAGCCTTGCCTGGCACAACGGAGTCGCCGGTTGCGTGAGATTGATCCATGCTGGAATAGAAAGATGTTCTTGAAGTGGATTTGAGAAGCTGGGATTGGATTGTTTGGAGTGGGATGCGGGATCTGGTGAATAGTGACATGATAAGGAGTGGGTGGAGGTTTACAGGACGATATATATTGAATCTAGTACTTCAGTGAGGTCTTCTACCTCGGAGCAATGCAGGAGTCATGACGTCGTACAGGATGATGAAGTCATCGGCTTCGGACACTCTGGGGCTGTTGCTCCGAGATCTGATGCGAATCTTTCCCCATAGCAGGAGATCCGTCCGATCTTTACTTGGCTGCCTGGACGGACATGTGGGCAGTCTTGCGGCTAAGCCTATATCGTATCTATGGGCCAAAACAAAAGCGATGCCTTGCAGTGGCCAAGACGTAAAGCGGCGGAAGAAGGCGGTGCATGAGGATGATGACGAGATGTTGACGTGCCGAGAAAGCACAGGTCCGGTTGCAGATAGCGAATAGCGGGGTCCAGATGGCAAATCTGCGGATTTTGATTCCAGGCTCATTAGGCCGTGTTGCTGGCTGGAGTTCTGCGTGATGATTTCACAGAATCCACAGATAGACAAAACGCCACTCGAAAAGGGACGAGAAGTTTGCATCATGTGGCCTTTTGCACATGTCATTGGAAATTGCTGAATTTCGAGGTTAAAAGCGACAGCAGGATAAGACAAATTGTCTTGGCGGTCATGCCGAACCCCATCGGAAATCCAGTGCGAAAGATGCACTTTCGTACCTTCCTTTACCAAACCATCTAGCAATGGTCGTTGCAGAAAAGCTCATAGCTGAACACCGCGGTAGTGGCCTATCAACAAGCGAAGTGGGCCAACGAGACCATCCTGAATGCCTCCGACGTGTGAAGAAGGCGCTGTCGATGTCCCCATTGATCTATGAGACTGTCACGCTCAAGGCATAGTGCCTGCCATCGGCGAGTCGTCGATTTCAAATGCTGGCGCTGGGTTTCAAGTCTTTTAGTAATTCGAAAAGTTTCTTCCCAGGCAGCTTGACTACACATTCCTCTGATGGTGAACACCGCCAGCGATCTCTACAGCCTTGCATGGAAGACGGGGCGTCTTTCGGATGACTGGTAGAAATACGACTCGCACATGTATCTGACAGGTATGAGCAAGACCAATAAAACGATCATCGTGATGAACAAAACACGCTCCGCTACAAAGTTGAAGCTCCATGTCATTTCACACTGTGGTCGTACAGCTGGCTAGTACACCAAGCCCGAAATTTCATAAGGCTATACTCACAGTCGCTAACTCTTGGGCATTTCGTTGCTATCGATCGACACGCCCCAACTTTAGGAGACAGCTTGCATCACATGCAAGGACTAACCCGACTTCAAGGACAAATACCGCCAGCCAGCGAGTTCTTAAACCAGCAGGTAGAATTGGTTATGTCTGCATCCTCTTGCGCTTGCCGACTTGTGCTGAGAAACCTGTCTTGATGGCTGTTACGCTTCGTCGACTACCACAGGAGTTGCAGGTCACGAAGTACAGCCGGTTCTCGCCCTTGTTGAGCTCGGTATCGTGCGATCGGCAAGTTTTGCATGCGACATACTCGACTATACTTCATCAGTCAACGACGACAGGAGGCGGTAGCGATGTATTTACCAATGTATCTACGCAGCACGTTTTCGATCTGTTTCTGCTGGAATCGACCTTTGATGACCAGACGCCTTGAACCATCCACGCTTCCGCTAGTACCCAACTCAGCGAACAAGAATTGAGTAACATGCTCGTCTGTACGCTTCATCCGCTTGCAGATGTCAGCAATATTGGCGAAGATGGTTTTCTTGTTTCCTTCTCGTAGGCACTGGGGCGGTGGGATTTTGTAGCTCTTTGTGCCACCTGACATTAGGTCTGGGTGCGAGTTGTGCAGAAGGGTGAAGAATCGAGACAGGAGTAGCGAGTAGCTGATCGGTTGCGTGGCGCCGTGTGACCAGATGCCGGTCCCCGAATCAAGATCGCCCTCCTCAGCAGGAGCTCCCTCAGTCGTAGTCGCTTCTGCCTCGCCATCCTCGTTGACCCCTGCCTCAGCCAGCTTCTTTTCAAAGCCTTCAGTATCTGCGGCCTTTGCAACTTTCTTCTTCTTTTTCTTCTTGAGCGCCGTGGGGTCGAACTCTCCGTCTGCGGCCGGAGGCGCCTCATCACCACCGCCCTGGCCCTCCTCATCCTTTGGCTTCTTCGACTTCTTCTTTTTAGCCAAGCCCTTGAACATGTCCGTCACCTCGTCTACCCCTTGATCATTGGATGGGGTAGCTGCTGGCGGTGCTTGAGGAAGTTAGTATGATATTGACAAAAGCTTCTCGATTATGTTCCTCACACGCAGTGTGGCTCTCTGCAGACGTCTTGTCAGACGTGCCATTGACTTCTGTCACTTTGCCATCTTGATGGATTTCCGTCGTGCCGTTGCTGAAAGCGACAGATTTGCGATGCTGTTTCTCTGACGCCTGCACAATACAACAGCAAATCAGCATATGGTAAAAGGCTTTGCGCGAAATGTAGCCGATGGTTCTCAGGTTTGCTGCCACCAGTGATTCTAACTTACCGCGTCCGCCATGATTGCAATTTCTAGCCCGTTGCGTGAGGATGCAGGTGAGAGATGAGAAATGCCCTTCCGCGAGTGGAAATCACTACCAGAATTGCGGTGCTGTAATTCTGTAGAGAATTAACAATTCTTGGAATTGATTGAAGGAATATCTCTTGTCCTAAGAGTCATCCGAATTGCGACTATTCACAAGCAAGTCGGCCCGGCTTCTTCTTCCGAAAAGCCGAGGGACCGGTATGACCCATCATCACGTCTCGACTATCACAACTCCACACGGCGAAGACGGTTGAGTATGCTATGTGATGGCTCTGCGATCTAGAAATACTCATTTCAGGCTTCGTATTTGGTCCCTCGATGACGCCCATGACTGTCGATAATGTGCGCTCCCAGAAGCGCAACTCCACTACCGCCGATTTCGACCTTCCACCGACCAAGAAGCAATACATCCGTCATGGCCGTCATCATAAGCTCACCTGGCGCCCAGATGAAACGATCAGGCGTCAGCTCCCTGCACAGGACGAAGAGTCGGCCCAAACCTTGCTCACACGCTCAATTGCTTTAGCCTTAGAGGCTGTGGGGTTTCAAGGCGCGGACCCAGTGGCTATTGAGTCTTTCCGCGCAGAAACCGAAGAGTGTACGGCAATTACCCTCATCGCGGTTCAACCTTGATGCTGACGGGGAAAGACATGCTTCACTTGCTAGCCAATGTCCGACAGGCTATGCTGGCTTGTCGGCGAACGCAAGCAATACCTCAGGACTTCCTTCAATCCTTGCATCTCCATCAACTCTCGCTCAGATCACTGCTACCACATCTCGACCCACCGATTCCGCCTTCGAAATCGCAACCTTTGCTCCCGCTCGACGACGCGGCGCCAGCGCTGCAACACCAGCGACTGCCCGTGCTCGATTTCGCCTTGAATGACGGACCGAAGACTGGGAAGAGCACGTACATTCCGAAAAGCTTCCCATCTTTCCCAAGTGAACACACCTACAAAGCCACGCCCAATGTTCCGGTGCGAGAGAATAATCCGAAGAAGATGCGCGAGCGGGCGATCGAGGAAGGACGACTGGGAGAGGCTGCGCTGCGAAAATTGGTCAGTGCCAGAACAGATCATGCGGCGAATGCGGACACCCATACAACGTTGAATTCGAAGAGTATGCGCGCGATCAGGGCTGAAGTCTGGAAAGAAGCGATGGAAGACTCAACCCCTGCTGCAGCAACCAGCACAAGCTGCGACGATACGCATATGGATATCGACGGTAACCTCGATCAGCAGGGAATAGTACGGCCAGCAGGACGCTACGGACCTCCTGTAAATGCAGAGAGGAGATACTGGAGAAAGCCTGGTGTATCTCCGGCATCAAGGCTCACTCAAACGAATTAATGTGTAATTTTAGGGGCATGATTCGTGTTATCATTGGCAATATGCATTGCAGGGAGTTTGGAATAGCGAATATGATACCCGGGGGAAGTCGAATCACTTTGGATTTATGTCTCTTCACGTAACGGATCAATAGCATTATCCGACCTGTACGCACTTTTATCATTGAATGCACAGTTTGACAAAGGCTTTTTGAGATCTTCGCGTTGTGTAGTCTTGATATTCGGAAACCGCCTTCTACTCCGCCTCTGTCTTCCCTTCCGCTTCCCAAGCAGTAGTCTCAACCATGACATTGTCCCTGCACCTACACCTCCTGTTAGTCCTGCCGACAGCACTTCCGGGAGCCAGCTAAAGGCCGCCTTACTTCCTGAAAAGCCTTACAATGGGGTAGCATCGCACAGGCTGCCTTGACCGCCTAGTCTGCTCGCCTGCTACGAGACACGAATACTGCACCATCTCCAACAGCTCACACTTCTTGAGATCGATGTTACCGCCTTTTCGTCTCTTGCCTTGGGTGGTAATCTGAACACGATACGGAAGCTCGGCCGCTGGGAAGGCTTCCGTCGGCGGCGCCATCTAAGACTTTCCTCAACTCAGGGACGCGGATATGGAGGGTTTGATGGTGGAAGGGCGTGGCAGAGGAAGTTTCGTTGTGTCCGACGTCTTATGCCGAGAAGCCTAAGGACGGTATGAGTGCAGAGATCCTAGGCCGTGATCTTCTGGCGGAGGTGAAAGAGGAGAGCTTGAATGAGGTTGGCCCTCTCTTTCTCGACACCCTACACATACAATAGCGGCATATGACTAAAGCTTCTAGCTGCTACATCCTTTTCGTGCTCTTGATGCGCTCCCGGATCGATACCACATTAGTGTTGTATCTCTTGACAGAATCATCGATATCTTCTCCCACGGGCCAAACCCACAACGTCAGCAGGCTCAACTAGGGAACCATAGGTCGCCAGCAGCTCAGCCAACGTTGCGTCAGCAGAGCGCATTCGCCGACAACAGGGCCCCTGTAGTGGAGCTCACTGGCGCAACACCAAGCTCAGGCAAGACTCAATTACTCCATCACATCATCGCAGCCACAATTCTCCCGAGAGCTTACAACGGCACTTCTCTTGGGGGTAAGGAGGCAGCCGTAGCTCTCTTCGACCTATCTACCAATTATTCCGTCCTAAGATTGGGGACAATATTGGAAGCCCGGATCAGCGAGGCTTTCTCGGCCGCTGACAGCAACCTCCACGTCTGCGGAACTCTCGTACATGAGAGTCTACAAAATCTACACATCTTCCGCCCACAATCTCACGAATCTTTCCTCATTACTATCGCAGCCCTCTCAGCCTACTTTCTCTCCGATACAACCTCTCACTATTCGGCCAATCGCCCACTAGGCGCCATTGTCATCCACAACCTAAGCGCATTCTTCTGGCAAGACCGTCAAGATGTTGAGGTGCAGAAAGATGGGGCGCTTGAGGAACCTGACATTCCGGTCTTTGACCGAGAAAACAGCCTCTTCCTCTCGCGCTACCGCTCACTCGTCAGTGCTCTTCGAGATGTTCAGATATTGTTCGATTGTCCCATCATTGCCACGGACTGGGCTTTAGCCACTCCCGTCTACAACAACGATGGATCGAGTCTTCGTCCGCACTTGCCCGGCATATGGACCACTTTTCGCACAGTGAATGTTGTTCTACAGCGTCACTCTGTCAAGAGATTTGGCCCGGGTATGAGCGTCGAGGAAGTGCTGGCCGAGAAAGAGCAAAGGCAGGAGGCAGTGGACAGGAGTGGATTCTTCGGGTGGGTGAGTTGGTGGGACAGTGAGGGATGGAAAGAGGAGGTTAGGATCGCGGTCAGAGCATGGGCGAAACAAGGAGGTTTGAGGTATACTATCTCTGAGCAGGGTGTGGCCTTCGAATCCGAGGGTTGAGATGCATCGAGGGCTTCGATCAGGGCGACTATGGTTGCGAAGCAGTACCCATGCATGCATTTTACCGTGACAGGATGCTGATTCTTACAAATGAACATAGGCAAGTTAGTATCAGCTGCTTTGCAACAAGCCGTCCATGTTTTTCACTAATCATCGGTTTATATCAATACTAGCTGCGTGGTCGTTGTTGTAATCACTTTAGGGGAAGCATCCCTTTGAACGCTCGGCAGCTTCGGGCCGGCTGCCCAAAAGGATTACGATGCGAAGGCTGTGCAGCGCACCTATCATTTCGGCTTCACCAGAGGTAACATAGAAGCTCAAATACTACTTTACTACATTATAGGGCGAGCGCAAACTTTCTGTTCACATGTCTGGCATCTCAATATCTTCATAGACCACCTTCGTAACAAATGCGCGACATGGAAGATCAAACGATGGCTATGACCAACAGGTCGCTCCGAACCATACGAACGGTTACACAGCATCATCTGTCTTTTCCAGATCTCTGCTAACGGCCTCTAGGAACTGGAGTTTCTCGCCGACTCTTCGGTCATCACACCTCTACAGCTCTCCTCCTTTCTTACGCAACTTCCCTCCCAGACTAGCCTACACGCTCCGCTCCACGATCCCACACCAACCCCGGCCCAGAATGGCATTGCGTCTCCCCCACCAACCAACATGTTCGCAAATACATCCCTCAACGAGAAGCAGAATAACTTCTATCAACCATCTCCATCACCCGCCCCACCCCCAGCATACGGCGCTCCATCCGCTGCGGCGTCGATAGCAAGTGCCTCTGCTCTCTACGAATACCAACCTTCCGATGCTGGCGACCTTGCCATTCAGCCCAACGACCGCATCGCCATCACCGAATTCATGAACGCAGATTGGGCCAAGGGCCGCAACGAGCGGACAGGTCTCGTGGGTATCTTCCCGCGGAGCTACGTGAACGTTCTAGATGAGAAGAGGGCATCTGGGCTGCAGCAACCTCCGCCGCCTCCAACGCAATCAAATTATGGTAACATGCCTTTGGATGTCAGTCAAAGTGGTGGCAGTGGACCTCCTGTGGGAGGGCAGAACAGCAAGTTGAATGAGAACGGGAAGAAATTTGGAAAGAAGCTTGGGAATGCCGGTGAGTAGACCCCTTTCTCTGTTATATGGGACAAAACTGGTACTGACAAACGACAGCTGTATTCGGTGCAGGCGCCACTATCGGGGGCAACTTAGTCAACAGCATATTCTAGGCAGAAAAGTCGTTACAACATGTTGCATTGCCGTGGTTTTGCCGGACTGGAGTTGCGGACCATAGAGATAAAGCGTGGGCTTGCTTGAGGTTGTCATTTTCTACCTTTACTCTTATCCTTGCTGTGACTCCGAACATGAGCTTTGTATGAAGAGGCGAGTCGCATAGAGCGGCAGATACGCGAAAAGAAGACTTTTGGGTTGGCAAAACATAGAGCAATACTACACGTTTGGCCACGGATACAGTAGCACAACTACTCAAGGTCACGGCGAGATTCTTCAGGGAAGCTATAGACGTTGGATTACTGATCCTTGATACCCCATGATTGTTTCCTGCTACGTGTGCACAATGCACGTCGGCTACATTATTCCTTGGACCAGTAGCCAGTCTTAGTTCTAGAATATTGTTCCAACCTCTACGAGAAATCTGAAGTAGCTTTCTTCAAGTGCCAACATCTAAAGTACTCGGTACTTGAAGTCAGTGGAGTACGAGCAATGCTCACTGGAAACCGGGCCAAGCCTTCGGAGTTAGCTCGGGGTTGGTCGAGTGGACCCGAGTTATGTGGGGCGCTTTCTCCTTCACTCCGATCATGACCACCTTAAGCTCCCAGATTTCCATTTGTTCGCCTCTAGATCACCTTACACAGTCGTAAAATTACAACAACCATCTATTCAGCCCTCCGATCCACCTTAGCCTGCGTGCCATTACGCGGCATCAATTGCTAGACCAGTACCATCATGCCGTTCATCTACAAGAAAGTCCTTGTCATTGGGGCTACCAGCGGCATTGGAGAAGCATTGGCATCGCGCTTAGTCTAAGAAGGCACGTCGGTGATCGTCTGCGGACGTAGAAAGGAGAGACTTGAAGCCTTCGTTCACAAGCATGGCAAGGATAAGGCCAGCGCCGTACCTTTCGATATCACCGAATTGGACAAGATCCCAGCCTTCGTCACCAAGTCTGTTCCAGCCCTACAGCTTCCAGTATGTGCCTACTAACAACGCGTAGTATCACCAAAACTCATACCGACCTCGACTGCGTCTTCATGAACTCTGGCATTCAGCGAGGGCTAGACTTCTCCAAGCCTGAGTCCGTGGACCTCGACTCCATCCAGACGGAGTTCAACACCAATTACCTCGCTTATCTCGCGCTTACCAAGGCCTTTCTACCATTCCTCCAGTCGAAGGACTCAGAGTCCGGGCTTATATTGTATGTGAAAAGATTGGCCCGAGCGGTCACGAGCGATGGCTGATACGGGATCTACAGCACAACCTCTGGGCTTGCATTGGTACCCATGGCAAGATGTGGCAACTACTGCGCTTCGAAGGCGGCGTTGCATCATTGGATCCTAGTACTGCGTGAGCAGTTGAGGGGATCGAAGGTGAAAGTCATCGAGCTATTCCCGCCAGCAGTACAAAGTATGAAAGCAAAACTCTACGTGGGAGTCAGGCCTTGCTGACTTCTTGCAGCCGAACTTCACGATTCGAAGCATCAGCCAGATATCCAAAACGGGCAATCAATAGGCATGCCATTAGACGCATTCACGGACGAGGCGTACGAAGGTTTGAATGCTGGTAAGGAGGAGGTGCCCGTGGGAATGGCCAAAGGCTGGTATGACGCTATCGAGCCTCAGCGGCAGGCGAAGTACCATCAGCTATTAGGATCGTAGGTGAGTGATAGGGGTTCTATGGTTTTCAGACCGAGATAGTCAGGCTGGTCTCATGAATGGCAATACGTCATCAAAACACGATTTGCAAGAGAGCGAAATAACACACCTGCATCTTCCAAGACGGTGTCGCGAATTCAGCGTGTACCAAGTTGATTCGGATCGTTATCAAGCTCGATACGCGGAGTGCTGCATAAAAGTAGCATGCAGAAGCCGAGGTGGCTGGCAAATGATTCGCGCGTGAAGGTGAAGGCTAAAATTCGGTCGTGAATTCAATTTCCTATGTGATGGCGCTCGGATCCACCTTTCAAACCACTGCATCTCTCTATCTAGATCTCTCCCTCCTTCATTCTGTAGAGTTTGACCAGATACCCTACTTCCTTTTTTCAGAAGCCTGTCTCCTCACCAACACCTCAGAGAATCCTCCCCTCACAGATTTTACGGCGACTTGGCAACCTACCGACAAATCGCTTGGACCACGGGCCAGTTTAGCAGTAAATTCCTAATTCTTCTTTCAACGTTCTTTCATCTTGACCCCGCCATTCCACTGAAGTCGTCTATACGGTGCCTGTTCAATCTTTTCATTCCACAACTGTCATTTCATTTCTCTCATGATGGTTAGCACCCGTGCTGTCCGTCGACCAAGTCATCGTTTTTCTCATCACTCTCAGAAGGCCACAATACCCAAGACCGCCTCCCCCACCAAAGTCCACAAGACTCCCAGGAAGAAGCGTGCGCCTCGCGGAAGCCTTCTAGGCAGCGGCGGCATTGGCACTGGCAAGTCCAATACATGGACATTGCAAGAGCGGGAGGATCTTTACAAGCGACGCCAGAATGGCGAAGATTGGGAGACAATATGCCCTGTACGCTTTATATCTAATGTATCCACCGATGAAAACACTCACCTGATCTTAGGACTATCCGACGCGGTCACGACATGCAATGCAGCAACAATATTCAGTGTGTACTCTATGCTCCTTGAATTGTTGGGTCTCTCTCTGACTCAGCACTGAACTACAAATACCAGATGGAGAAGAAGAAGAATGAAGGTGTAAGTGATGTTCTCGTTAACGCTCATCTTGCATGTAAATTTATAATAATCGCATGATCAGCCGGTCGCATTCAAACTCACAGCAAAGCGCGGCACGCGCAAGCCAAGAGCTGCTCAGAACAGAGGTCATAAGTGGACATCGATCAATATGATGCCTTTGACGGATGAGGAAGACATCTTTGGAGACTATGAAGCCGTCCCCACGGACTTAGCCATCGGCGACGACGACAATGACACGGACTATGAAGACATCAGCCAAGCCGCCGCAGAAGATGACAGCCATCACCCAGATGAAGAGGCCAGGGTCAAATCTGTCAAGGTACGGGATGTCTCATCAAATTCTCGCCCCGTGACTATAAGAATAGCTGACTTTGTGTTCAGCGCCGCCCACCCAAGCTAGCCCGTAATCCGACGGAACCAGCGAAATCAAGGCGTAAAACGTCCAAAACCGCCTTGTTTCCTAACTTGCCAGCTTCCGCAACCCTTCCGTCTACCGACTTCGAGACGGTCGCAGAGAGTCAGCTAGAGATTTCGAAAGAAGTCGAGGTCAATTCATCGAAGCGAAAATCCAAAACCGTCGAGCTCTCAGGAAGTGAATCGAGATCCTCCTCCCGTCAAAGCAAGCGACCGAAGTACTCGACGGAGCCCTCGGAGATCACTGCTCTCAATCCGTCAGCTTCAGAACCCACGCCTTCACTGCTGCCCAAGACGCCGTATCCTGCAATCACGTTTCCGGAAATTGTCTTTAGCATGGACGATTTAGCTAGAGCTCAGGATCGGGCGAGGGAATTAGCTGCAATGTACGAAGTCGAGCGGACATCTCGGCGTGAAGCCTTTGAAGCGGCTCAAAAGCGAGCGACCCGTCGTGCGAACGATGCAGAGCTGAAGCTTATCGAAGCAGGCCATGAGTACGCGATGAAAATCAAGGTGGAAAAAGCTGTAATTGCTAAAGACTTCGCTACCATGAAGGAGGAGCGTGATATTGCAACTCATGAGAATGCGAATCTAATCCAAAGACTCGCCACCTGCGAGCAGGAACTTCAAGCACTCAAAGAAGCATCTTCGTCATCCGCTGACGCTAAACTCCGCGGACAGCTAGCGACACAAGAGTCACAACTTGCGCTCTATGATCAATTGCGAACCTCTCTAGCAAGCGAAGCGCAGAAACCTCGTGAGATGTCGAACCGCCTGAAGCATGAGTCCAACGAGCACAATATTCAGCAATCGTTGCTTACCAGCTCAATCAGCAAACTCAACGATGATTTCGAGGATCTGAGTAATAAAGCCATTGGGAAGTACGCCAGGGAGATCAAGCAGCGCAATGAAGACCTCGTCAAGCAGCGGAGTTCGGAGCTAGAGGCGCTGGAGAATACCATGAATGCGCTCGAGGCCATGCTTGCGCCTTTCTCTGAAAAGGGATCTGCTGCGAGCCAGGATGCGAAGATTGACGCACCTGCTAGCTCGGATTCAGACGCTGCAAAAGTGGCTGAGTTGGAGAAGGCGAGTGATAGATGAGAGAGGACGGCGTACGGTTTCCCGTTCTAGAGACTTCTCTGGATGTGCTTGCTCCGGTTCTCAGCTGCCTAATATGTCTACTGAACTTGAATTCTAGATGTATTTATCATTTGTCTCGTTATGAAGAATCAACTTTGTTTGCTTTACGCTCCCCTATCAACTATAGTAGTCCATGTCAGTTCCATTCTCGAAATAAGGCGTTGAGACACTAGATTCTGGCATGCAAGATAGCATATCTTCTCTGAGTTTTCTTTCGTTCGCGTCAAGCCGAAGGATGGAATTGACGAGCACATCGAGGAACATAAGCAATATCTACCTCCAAACACAGTTGCCCCCTTCAGTCGCATGCGGTAAGTAAGCTTCGCTCAACCATGGACAACCACGCGATGCAGACCTTTTTCCGCATGGCACTTTCCGACATGCTTGAGAGAGCTCTTCGCTGCTGGCGTCCTCTCTGGCATGACTATGGTATCGATATCCATTCCCGAGTTTCTCTTCCCTTATCAGAGGTCAATGCGTGCTTCTTGCTGCTCTTCCGTGCCGTTCAGTTCATCAATTGCATATCTCGGAGCCCGATCAGAACTGATCAAGATCAGCTTCGATGCCATACAGAGCACACCCGCATGCATTGTCTAATAGGACGGACGGATCGAATTCCAAACATCACTATGAATGGAGTTCGATCTGGCGTTCAATTCCAACGCATTTCCCCCGCGCACGGCGTTCAAGTTGCCTGCCAGAGCCATCCCCAGCTTCTCCGCGTATTGTCGACTGGGGCAGGGCTTGCAAGGATCACATAGAGAAGTCTTGATTGTTCGGAGAAGTGCGTGTTACGTGTAATGGCTACGCTCTGCGCTAATGGAATGCATTGTCCAAATCCCGATCAAGAGAATTCGGTCACTGTTAACGATCCTGCATTAACTGGTACGACGTGAATTTCTTGTGGCCAACTAACGTTTTGGCCCTCTTGCTATATAGCCTATCACTCATCGACTGGTCCATCGTCGCCTTGAACGATTGTTCTGAGAGCGCCCAAGGCAAAGCGCACCATCTCCATGTTCGACAGGTTTGTAAACCTCCCATTTCACGTAGCGGGTTTTTGCTGTTCAACCATCTCTGATTGCTTGTCTTGTCTCTGTCATGATGATTGTTCTTAGAGCACTCTCGGAGGTTATGCGTCTCCACTCAGCCCGCTACGCTAAACCTTCCTCAACGTGTTGCGTGCGCAAACCTATGTCTGGGCGAGATGCTGAAGATCGGCGAGATGCGGCTATGGTGGTGACGGTAGGAGCGACTCATTCATCCGCCTTCCACGGCTTCGACACATGGGAGATAGGACGGAACAGCAAGTATCTGGAGGCGGTGGATGTGAGGATTTGAAATGCGCGGTGGGCGGAATGCGCTTGCGCATACATGGAATATCTTGATTGCTTTTCCTTTCCTCCCTTTTGCTTCCCTTGATTTGGGTTCTCTTATCCTAGGATCTTATGTACTTTTTTTCCGCTGAAGCAGATGAGCAATCGACTCCTTTGTCGCATTAGATACTTTTTGAAGTCGATTGGCCCTTGTCAGTCCTTGGGTCTCGACAGGTCTCGTGGCTCTCGTTCTCAGTCAAAGATATGCAAGATCAATGCAGTTACGGGTTTGCTCGACGTTCGATTCATACAACTAATTGACTACATACTGTAAACCTTCCTCTTACCTTTCGGGCTAACAATAAGATTTCACCAAGTATAAATGTTGATGCTTCTCAGTCTGGGTCAATGATCTTCTACCCACTTATTCCCCAGACAGATCGTGTACTCACCTTGTTTCCTATCAACGAGCTGAACGGAGTTCAAGTCCTTCACTATGCAGTCTGCCCCTGCAATCCTCAATTGCTCCACACGATGCGTAGTCGCAAGACCAAGAACCACACAGCCCGCGGCCTTGCCCGCCGCCACGCCCGAAGGGGAATCCTCGACCACCAGCACCCGTGCCTGCTCTCCCACCCCAACACGCTGCCGCCCAAGCTCGTAGCAAGCCGGATGTGGCTTACCCGCAGACACGTCCTCTGCAGCTACCGCCACCGGAGGAGCAGGCAGTGCCATCCGCTCCAGCCAGGCCTGCAGCAGTGCATGAGTACAGGAAGTGACCAGAGCCCAGGGTGCGCCCGCATCGGATAGGGATTGCAACAGGCGCCGAGCACCGGGGGTTTCGCTCGCCGAGGAACCGTACTCCTCCGGGATCAGGCTTTCGATCTGACTCACGTCTGTCCACCGTCAAATGTAAACCCCCGGAAGATTTTCTCGAGTCTATACTCACATTCCCAATTAGCTTTCGAAGGGTCATAGAGCTTGATTGTATCGATAGAGCGGCGACCCCGCGCGCTGTCCATGATGGCCTTGGGATCCACACCGAGCTCAGCACCAATTCTATGCCACTGAATCAGCGTTCACGGTCGAGTGAGAAGACGTTGATGTTCCCACAAGAGAGAGAGCAAGCACTGACTTGTTCCAATGCCTGGTCACGGCATCGGTGGTGTTGATGATGGTACCGTCTAGATCGAACAGGAAACCGGCAAAAGTGTGGCTTTCCGATGGCCCACTGAAGGCTCCATGCTCGCCTTGCTGTCCCTCAAACTTATCACTACCCTGCTCACGGTCGTCAGTCTCAGAAGCCTCCCCTTTTCCCGTAGACTGCGCGTCATGTCCACCCCTCGTCATTGCGGGGGTGAGTATCCAAGCTCCAGCCCTGGACCTGGCTTCACTCCTGCCCTGAAAATGGAGGCAACAACCAGGAAAACTTTCAATGATGACATGGATTAGCTTGGCCAAATCGCTGGTTTAAGAGCGATTTCGACTACTTCCCATGATTGTGTGGCCAGTTCAGGGACAATCGATTACAGCGGCGAGGTTGTAGGAGTCAAAGGCGACGTTAGCATTTTGGGGGACCGCCTGCATAATTATTCACCCGGCAGCCCGTTGAGGCTATGCATTTCATTGGCTCCCGCACTATTAGCGCTTTCACAACGGTTGTCCCTGCTTGGCCTTATTTTTAGATCCCTACCCCAGCATCAACTCGATCGACTTTTGCCGTTTTCACGTTAGAGTTGTCAAAATTTCAATACTAGTAGAACAAACTTTACTCTTGCATATATTGTAATCTAGAATCTTTAATAGTGATATAAGCAACTTGTTGCAATATTAAGATTTTATGTTTTTGATTGCATATTGTAGTTCAACATTGATTTAAACACAGCACAATCTGCAATCGACTACAATTAATCAATTTGCTTCAAATCTTGCAATCAAAATCTCTATAGAATGCGCCAAGTCTCTAGGATAGTAGTCAAGTATTTTTTCAACAGAGTTAACTGTTTGTTGACAAAATGGATATTACGGTATCAAGGGTTTGGCGAGGGTAGGGATCTTAAGATAAGACCAAGCAGGGACAACCGTTGTGAAATTGCTAATAGCCGTCCTGTCGTGCACGGCCCGTGTGTCTTTGCTATATGGACTCCGGAGATCAAGAAATGTGGTCAGGGAACAACTCAACGAGCCGTTCTCCAAACGCTAAGAGTAGAGCTTAAATTAGATAGAAATCAATCGCGCATCCAAGTACGTAATTGTCTATTTGCTCTTGGAAGTACTCCTAGATGAGTGGTGCTTGTGTAGGTAATGCATGAAAGCGCGACCACAGACTGACATTCTTTAGGGCAAATTTGTTGTCGCGTTGACGACGCTCGAAGAACTATATTCGACATCCGAAACTCGTCAGTTTTCTACGACCTCCTTGAGAATCTCCAGTCCGCTTCCACGATTCTGGGGCGCTATGCTGGTATAGCCCTACTCTTGAAACCTCTGCGCCCTTGCCTGGACGTAGTTCTTGCGAAACTGGTTCAACTCCGTTTCCTCATTGCGGTTCAGAGCCGCCCACTTGGGCTGGGTCTGGAAGAGACGCATGGCATTGATATACTGGGGAAGATCAGCATCATCCGATAGCAAGCAGAACCGCAGAACCCAAATCAGTCGGGAGAGGGAGACGGACATTCTCCTCGTCAACGGTAAACCGGTGATAGATCCCCGCCGGCAAGATGAGCAAATCCCCCGGCTCGGCTCGAATCCTCACCCATCTATCGTCCTGGTCTCTGACGTCGAAGTATCCCGTCCCCTTCAAGATGTATCTGATCTCCTCGTCTTCATGGATATGTTCGTCGTAGAACAGCCGGATCTTCTCGTCGTAGGCTGCGCCCATAGCGTCGGGCGAAACGGTGATTTCGTCGCGGTTGGCGTAGTTGCGCGTCTTGGCAATGTCTTCCACTTTAGCCGCTGAGGACGGCGTCGAAGGCGGTAGTGCGTAGTAGAGGACTCCAAGAGCAGACAGGTAGGTGAGTGGCAGCTCCTCACCGGAGTCGTGAGGGAGGCGACAATCGCCCTGGCATCTGGAGCTTCAGTAACGGCAGAGCATCGGAAGGCTATGGGGGAAGTTACGGGCTTGTTGTCGTGATAGTACAACCTCATGGTGGCTGTCGCTTTTCCTTAGGCTTTTCTATCCAGTACTCTTGATTTGCAGGCCTGTAGAGGTTGTGAGAGGCTTCTAAGAGCTCAATGAGATTCTGGGACCCGTTGGAATCGCAGATTGTGTGACGCCAAAAGAAATGCCTACTGTCGCTGACGGGAATGTGCGGGCTTTAAGACCTTAAGGCGAACGGACCGAGCAACATCAACAGCGTGAGTGAGAGACGACGTCAGAACGATGCATGGATGTTGTTGAAACACCAGAAATCGTTTGATTGGCAGGTTTATTGGACAGCAAAGTGCACTCGCCTCAACGAAGGCGCACCCGAGGCTGCCGCTTTTAGGGTGATCAGCACCCAGCACCGGGCGCTACACGCCCGCCAAGCCCTAACAGTGGAATTGTCGATAAATGCGAGACGTGTGACGTGTCACAGCTAGCTGCGAACTTCTATTTGCTATTGGACCAACTATTTGTGCCACCTGCGCCCTGCAAGGCTCGTTTGTGACTAGGAACAGGCGATAGCCTCTTCGGAACCGGCCTCAGCTTGCACGTCACCGAAGGATTGCGCTGCTTGGTCATGTGCTTGGTAGAGTGAGTATTCGTTGGCAGCCGCTGTGCCAGGAGGGAAGGAGCCCAGGACGTCTTGCTAGCGCCAAGCGCTGGAGCACGGCTATGAGATGCTGAGGAGCAAAGACAAATTGTGACAGCCTTTACTCGACGTTGATACCCTGCTACCTTACCTTACCTCTCCAACACACGTTGATCTGCAGCAAAGCACGTTCCGGCTCCTATAATCCGCCCTTTTGGCACCACTTGAAGCATTCTACGGAAATTTCGTGTACTAGAATGGCCCGCGAAGCTGCGCAGGGAGAGCTGCAAAACCCACCAGCTCCCACTCATTCCCCATCAGTTGGTGTGGACGAGGATAACAGGTAAGCTGAAACAAGCAATGCACAAATCCCATTCAATTTGCAAGCTCGATCGCGTTATACGTTATCTCTGTCATGTGCTGAACGTGCCGGTCGTTTCTGTTGCCGCCTTGATATTCCTTGATCCTCCTCGTTCTTACAGTCGTTGGCTCTTCTCGAGGTCGTCAACTACGAAGCCTGGCTCCAGCTGCGTTGCCCACATCTTACATGTTTTGCCAAGCTGGCAAAGACTTCCTAAGAATGCCCGGCTTGGCTGGTGATGTGTACATGTTGGGTGAAGGTCACGTTGAGCGTTCATGCAGCAAAGTGAGGCCTTCATGAATGGCTGTACAGCAGGGCCAGGCTTAGACAGGAGTTTATGTGGCGAAGGTTTCTCTTCCCCCATCCTCCTGGAGCTTCAGCTCTCCGTGCGGTCGTTTGTTAGATGTTTCAGACATCATGAGCAACAAATTCAATAAGGCCTACACTCCAAGCTGCTGACTGAGAAGTATAAAGGTTTGTGGAAGTCGATGGGTTTTCAGTCATTATCTTACAGCTTTCAATACCCGAAAAGTCTATAAACTTCAACAATTATGCGTTTATCAAGCCTTATTTCGTCAGCCATTGCCTTATATGCCGCTGCGGGAGCGGTCGCTGACGGCACAGTATCTAGCCCGAGCCAAATGGTCAGTGGACTTGAAAGTTCAGCGCCTACTGCGCCTATGGCTGTGAGCCAGGATGGAAAGACAGAATATGCATTTTTTCCTGTAAATGGAACTAACGAAGAAGCTCTGGCAAAAACGGAATCGAACATCCAAAAAATTACCCAGCTAGCCAAGGTTTTCTCGTTTAGGGAAAAGTCGAACCATAACACACTCCGCTTTTGGGTTGTGAATGTTACTGATACACAACTCCAAGAGATCAAGAAAGATGAGGGTATTGACGGTGCAGAAGAGAACTACATTTCTGAAAAGGCTTTCGCCTCTTTGCCGCTACCAACAGACGCTCCTCACCCACCCCACGCACTACCTAACAAAGTCAAAGGAGCCATCGAGTACACTACTCAATCCAAAGCGTTTTCAGACCTCGTGTTTCTTAGCCAGCCAAGGTAAGTTCTGCTCAGACATTTTTTGATCAGAGCAGATTGAAACTTTCTCTGTACAGTACCGTTCCGAATTTAAATGGCTTAGAGAATTACGTGTACGCTAAAAAGGGCGCAAAGGACAGCTTCATCTATCACGTTGAGCTTGTGAGTACAAAGAGCGGAGCATGTCCAGAGAGCGCTAGCTGACTATACGACAGGGTATTGAAAGGAAATGGCGTAACGTAAGCTCGCAGACTCAGATTGAATGTTGTGTACGATAGCTTATACGGAGTAGGAGTTTCCCAACGTGGAAGTTTTGCAAACTCTATTATCAATAGAAGCAGGCCAATCGCCAGACGAGGTACGTTGTTGTCGGATTAGCCGGCCAGGCATGAGGATTGGACAATCCCTATAAAGTCCTGGCGTTCTGACGGCGGCAAGGCCTAGGCAAAGCTGTTCCACGCAGTAGGACCTACTAAAACCGATACCATGCTAACTTCGGCTTCTCATGAACACAGGATGGCTCAGATGGTGGAAAAGGAAACGATTTTTCCATGGGTCTATATTCCCACAGCACTGCTACAGCCTCCAAGGCAGCAGGCCAAAAATACGGCACTGCGAAATTCGCAAAGCTTGTCGTCGTTAAGATGCGTGCTCTAGATCTTATCGAACAAGCGAACGTATTCGAAATCATATGGAACGACATCCAATCGCAAGGCCGCGAACAAAGGAGCGTTGTTACCATGTCTATTGGCTCCACCAGTCCCGTGGACCCCAACAATCTGTCCAGATTGCGCCAGAAACAGAAAGATGATATAAAAGTACTCTTGGACAACAACGTACCAGTTGTGCTTTCCTCCGGTAACGATGCTAGGGAAGAGGATAAAAACGGCAACAAAAGAACGAAGATTGACCTTGCCCCGGCTATATTCGAGGGGCCGGACTTTCCTCTGATTGTAATTGGCGCCACGGACAATACCGGCCAAACAGCCGGTTTCTCCCAAGGCGGCGATCATCTTACTATGTCAGCCCCGGGAGTAAACATTAGATGCCAGTATAGAGACAACGACGATCCATATAGTAGAAGTGGTACCTCTTATGGTAGGTTCAAGCCCCGATCCTTCGAGATTCCATGCCATACCGAAAGCGCTCCATGGCAATTACCTTGCCTTTGGTGGCGCAAGCGCATGGGTATCCAGCTCTCATACTGGACATCAGCGAGTCGGACTCAGCGAGGGTTGACTGACATGTTGAATAGCAGCACCCATGGTCGCAGGTGTACTGGCAAACTTCCTCGCTTACGATACTATACCTTTTGTAATAACCAACAAAAACCTTCCAACAGAGGCTAAGAAGTTTCTCAAGACTAAGGCATCTTGGAACAGGATACCTGATGTCCCGGCAATCTGGAATCGTGTCACTGAGGCAGACAACCCTAAGAAAGGAGGCGCTGCTAGCATTCAATCAACAACACAAGCTGCGACAACAGTTCAGTCAACAACGCAAGCAGCTACGACCGTCCCGCCCACGACACAAGCATCGCCAGCAACGGCGACTCCAATTGCGCCTTACGCACAAGGCACTTGCCACATCCACGTGCATCAGTGGAGCAGGGACGGCGATGGAAAGTACGATCTCGAGGTCCTGATGACCGACAACGGTGGCAATCAAATTGGCTATACACAGCCCCTTGGAGGCGCGGACGGGTACACTGCCAGCGATCCACTCCAGTTCCAGAGCAAGCTCGAAGAGGTACTCACCTGCGTACCCGAGAAAGAACACGACTATATCCAGTTCTATCTCGGTCAACAAGCGTGGCCCAGTGATGGGGATTTTGTTTCAGGAGCGATTCCCAGCTGTAGTGTTGGCGGGTGGGATGGGACTGAAAACCCGTCTCAGTACCCGGTACGTGATTGTGGAGGAGAACATTTCTTTCGCTGGCTGACAAGAAGATATAGGATCGCCAAATGGATTGTTCATTTGTTTGTACGTGGGGAGGTGGGAAGACTTCTGACGGAACCAATTGAGAAGTCCATTCTCGGAAGCGGTCACGCTATAGATTGTAAGTTATTTGATGGGAGGCACAATTTTGATAGGCTATTCTGGGAAGGGACGCATACATATAGATTTGTTGGAAGACTGGATCTTCTTACACGAAATTTAGGAACAATGATCGTTGACCATCATCGCACCTCAATCAATCCTCATATTCGGAAAGGGTTGCTATTACCACAAGGTATCTTGGCCATCCTAGTCAAGTCATTTCGTGATCACGAGGACGTCTTTCTATCTTTCATGACTGGTCAGTGGTACGTTAGGCTACTCCATAACGGCATCTGGACTGGACCAAAATAGAGGGATCTTGCCCAGCTGGACCCATCCATTGATGTAGAAATACAAGTTGGCGAATCGCGTAGCTTTTGCGTGTGGTCTTCATGCAACTCTCGTTCTTATCCTCTAATCACGTGGCTTTGAGTATAAGATGGCATGGCTACGGTGTTGCGTGGCAACAACGCATAACATCAAAGTCTCGCTGTCCTGGGTCTTGTTTGTGTTCGATGTCTCGTGAGAGAGAGCTTCCTGGCAGCTAGTAGCAACTGTTGCACTTTGGCTCTACCCACTGCCATCATTGGAAATGAATGCGCAGAAGGCGAACAGTTATACATACTGGCAAAGCGTAAAGGGCTGGTTGCGAGACTTGTTGAGACATGTTGTGCTATCCATTTTGCTACCTGTACTCCTGCAGCTTATCCTCGTCTTGTACACTTATATGATTGGAAGATGCACAGCATTATGCCATTTTTACAGATTACGAAAGCGATGGATTGATTCTACAGGAGCATGAGCGAAAGAGAGATCAGGCCATTCATTTTTCGGCGCTAGCGACTAGGGGCTGCGGGGAGGCCCTGGGAGGCGCAAAACTCTCTCGGTCCTACGTGGGTTTTAATCAGAAGTACTACAATTTTGCCAGAAATTTCGCCAAGTTACAAAAAGGTAGTGATGCTATATTACGATAAAATGCGCGCTCTTACCGTAATACGATAAAATGAGAGATTTCGCCTCGTAACACGTAAAACGCGCTAAGATCGATGCGGAAGCTCTAGCCCTAATACGCTAGCTACTTTAGATTAGCGTAAACGCGTTAATTGTGTCAATCTCGCAAATATACTTATGTGCTCTTTGCAATTTGCATCTCTTATTATCTTCTTTGCGACATTTATTATTTATATTTCGATATTTATTATCTTCTTTGCGACATTTATATTAGTAGCACTATGTCTTCTTTAAATTTAGTATTGTAAAGATTGTTTTTTAAGACATCTAATCTATTATATCAAGCAATCGACTAAATAGAATGCAATTATTGCACAAATTGTTAGATCTTCGTCAATATTATTAGAATAAAATAGCATTTGCATAAATTTCAAGACTTTCTAGACAATCTCGCAAATATGTTGAATAACATTGTTGTCAATATTAAAAAAAAGAAGCTTCGACAAAGTTAAAGTCTTATATCTTTGTCACTTTAATTAAAAAATAATTTGCGAGCTAATACTTTTAATTTGAAGCAATTTATGCTTAGTATATCGCAATTTAACTTTGCAAATTAAAAGAAAATTGATAAGTTTGCTACAATAACTATATATTGTACGAGCAACAAACTTAGTTTACTAAATTATTAAAAGTCTATTAAATAAGATATACAAAAATATAAAGAACAAAATTATGTCTTTGCTTTAAAGCAACAATTGCAATAATTTTGTTATTAACAATTTTAACAATATTAATTAACAAAGAATTACAAGTTTATCTTGTAATATTGAAGACATTTTCTACTATTTATGCAACAAGAATACATTAGACGTCAAGCATAATACTTAATTTCTAACGAAGTAAATCGATAATAAAATGCTTAATTATTGCGATAAATAATCTCTTAAAATCAACTTTTATGTTATTAATATAAAAAACAAGATGTAAGTTGTTTATATTATATTAAGCTTTACAAATAAGTTCAAACACATCTTTTAAATATCTTGTAATAGTTACAATTTTTAATTATTAATACGTAATATTGTAGAGCTTTCGTAATTTGCAAAGATCTTTAAAACAATCTTTTTAATAATTAATTACATTTATAGAAGAAACAAGCAAATAATATGTTACGAATCTAGTTCGAAACAATGTGATATACAATCTACGACGCAATATGTAGTACAAAGTACAACTATTTATAGATTTGACAACTTAACAAACGAACAATGCTTAACATGTTCGATAGCGAGTTAAGCGAACAATACTTAATATATTCGACAACGAGTTAAGCGAACAATGTTCGACGTATTTAACAACGAATTGAGCGAACAACGAAGAATTTCTTTAATATATAGATTCTTAAATACGACTTTCTTATAAATTGTGTTTAATTTATCTTAAGTTTTAACTTATTGTTACAACTATTAAGTTGCAATTTCTTGTTATTAAGTGATTGCTTACATTGTTTAAAGACGTTTACAAATCTCTTTAATAACATAACTCTCTCTAATATTTTCGTAAAAAGTACTAGCGTAACACTTTAAACATTCTAAGAATGTTTGTATTAAATCAACGCGTCTTTATCTTGAACACTAGCTTAATAGTATTACGTCGATTCTTTGTTAATAAAGACGACAAAATAAGAATTAATAAACTCGATATCTATTATAAAGATCGAACTAGCTTAGAGAACTAACTTATGTAAATCAATATTAATTTTATCTTTTATCTTGTTTTAGCGAACAAGAAGACAATTTTCGCATTCACATTTCTTAGAGAAAGAGTTTAACATTAACTTAAGTTAAACTTACGCAAGTATTTAAAAAATTATGACGAAAATTCTCGTACAATGTTTACGAACTTCGACAATTTTAAGAAAGAACTTCGAAGAATCTTTGAAACATTTAACGAGAAACAAATCGCAAAAAGAATAATTTAACATTTAATTTAACAAATCTTTGCAACAAAGTACGCAACAAGATTTTAAAAGTATGTCAATCTTATTAAGTGAAACGATGTCGCACTTATGACAATGTTTCGACGAGATCTTAAGAACAACCTTAAGAACGAAATTATACGTAATAAGAGATTTATTAACGATATGTTTAATTTTATCGAAGTAGTTATCGATCTTAATAACAAGTTGTATAAAAGAATTATAAAAAAGCGATACAATTAATTTTACGAAAAAACAAGAATTTTCTTTGAATCAACGATCGAATATTATTTGAAAAAATCTCGTTTCAATCAAAAGTACAATAACTTAAACTATCGTAAACTTGCATTTATAAAATTGAATTTTACTCAAAGACGCAAAGAAAAGAACTTTAGAAAAAAGCAAAATAGCAAATTTTAGAAAACGTGCTATTTATGTGACAAATTAGATCACTTCGCAAAAGATTGTCGATCGCAAAACTTAATAAATCGTCGACAAATCAATGTTATGTTAAAAGAGATACTTAATAGTTAGAACAACATCAAGAAATAAATCGACACAAAAGGCGAACATCTTCAAAACTAGATCGAACGACAACTATTATCTAGTAGAGAATTCAAATCAATTATAGAAAGTTCTAGATAAAACATTATTAAGCAAGGCACTCGCATCTACGTAGAAAGTTAATTAACACTTAAGAAGACTATTAAATCTTATAGCTTAATTATCGACTTAAACGAAAAATATAACTAAAAAGACTTTCACAAATGCATAGAAGACATCACGAATTATCTTAAGACTTTAATTAGCTTATCGAAGATTGTGAACGAATGCAAGAAGAAACTAGAAAGCAATGTTACTAAAGAAAAAGACATTCTTGACAAAATCGAACAACAATCAAATAGTGTTAGTTTATCTAGATAGAAGATAGAGCAATCAAAGAGATATGCAACACTTAATTGAATAATTTACTATAACAACTTATGCTAAACTCATCTAAAAGAAAAGAAAGAAATTAATTGATTTTCTAGAAAGTTAAAGTTAACAATCTAGCAACAAAAGAAAATTTAGCGCAAATAGACGTTTGCAACAAAAGTCGCAACACAAGAGCAAGAAAAAGTTCAAGTTTTTTAATAAAGAATATACTAGAGAAATGCAATATGTTAGCTTAACAACAACAACTAAACTTAATAGCACACGTACGATGTTTTATCACATTAATTAAGATCAATGATTGTCGACTTATCGCAATGATTAATTTTAATGCAATAAATAATTTTATGATCAAAGCTCTTATAAAGAGAAAAGAGTATTCTACTCGAAAGAAGTCTAACGCTTACAATCTAGTAATTGTAAATGAAAACTTATTACTTGACGAAAATAAAAAAGTAAATAAAGAAACGAAATTACTATCGATAGCTATTTAGCAACATCACGAGAAACTAATCTTTAATATAGTAAAAATAATTATTTACGATATTGTTCTAAAAATGTCTTAATTAAAATAACACAATCTAGAAGTTAATTAAAATATACAAGTACTTAAATTTGCGCGATGCGAACACGCAATTCACATTCAATCTACGCATCAATAGCGTTCGATAATAGATAAAAGATTAAGTTAAAATTCGATCGCAAGTAGCAAGTTTGCATTCTTGCAAAAGAATGATTTAATTAAGTTTAATTCGATAGACATTGACACAAGTTAACTAGATCACAAAGTTAAAATAAATGAAAAAAATTGCGAATCTTTTAAGAGTTTTGAACTATTTAGTACAACGAAGAAATCGTTAAAACACATATTACGAATATACAACAATTAGAAGCATCTATTTTAAGAAAAGAAAACGATAAAGACTTTTTCTAAACATTAATCGTAAAATCATGAAATCAAACTTGAATTAAGCAAGTAGCTCACGTTTGAACTTATATATGCTTTATTCGAAAAGAAGCTCGAAGTACTTCGCAAATACTTGACAAAAAACGAAAAAAAAGAATTTATTAAAAAATTCTAATTACAAGCAAAATACTCGATTCTCTTTGTATTTAAAAAGAACGAAACTCTTTGTCTATGTGTCGATTATCGAAAGCTAAATTATATTACAATTAAGAATTGATATTTATTACTTAATATTAACGAGCTTCAAAATCGACTATTTGAAGCAAAGTATTTCACTAAACTAGATTTACGAAAAGCGTACAATCAAATTAGAATAAAAACAAGAAAAGAATAAAAAATAGCTTTTCGCATACGATATAAACTATACAAATACACGATAATGTCGTTCGAACTCACAAACGTCTTGACAACGTATTAAAAAATAATTAATGATGCATTACGACAACATTTGAATCAATTTGTCATAACATACTTGAACAACATCATAATTTACTCAAAAATCTTAAAAGAACATATTAGTTATGTTTTCAAAGTACTAGAATGTCTAAATAAGAGAAACTTATATTTTAAATTAAAGAAATGCGAATTTTATCAAAAAGAAGTTGATTTTCTTAAATTTGTCGTAAGACGACACGAAATACGCATGAATCTCAAAAAACTACGAGCAATTAAAGAATAAAAATCATTTATTAATGTTAAGAAAGTGCAATTCTTTCTAGATTTCATAAACTACAACAAAAAGTTTATTAAAAACTACTTTGTTAATGCGATATCATTGACGAACTTTACGAAAAAAAATACGTTATAAATATAAGAATTCGCAAAAGAGAAATCATTTTAGAATCTTAAATTAAAATGTTTGAAAAAATCAATACTAAAAATGTACAATTCACGATTATTAAGTAAAATTGAAATTAACACATTAAATTTAGTTATCGATGCATGCTTCAATTAAAAGCATAAAGACATATAACATTTAATAACATATCTCTTAAGAAAACTTCTGTTAATCGAATAGAATTACGATGTTTACGACAAGAAACTACTCGCTATTGTAGTCTTCTTGAAGTTATAAAAAGTATATATCGAAAAATTATTAAAACTTACGATTTTTACGAATCACAAAAATCTTGTGCATTTTATTACTATTAAACAACTTAACAAAAAACAAATATAATAATTAAAACGACTCGAACAATACAAGTTCAAGATACAATATATCTTAGACAAAGATAACGATAAAGTAGACGCACTTAACAAAAGAAATAATTATATAAAGACGAAGAAGTCTTTTAATTACAACATACTTAAAATTAACAAAAACGAATCATTATTAGCAAATAAACAAGAGCTAAATGCTACATTACGAATATTTAGAGATAATAAGAAAGAATTTCTAGTAAAAAAAGAAAAACTTCAAATATCTATCGACAAAATTGACGAATGTATAAGAGAACATTATGATAAATTATTGCAAAAACATTCGAGAGTGATCAAAATTCTTTAACTTTTACGTTAGTATTGTTAGTTTTTATAGATAAGACAAGCTATCGAGACATATATTAAACGATGCCTTAATTGTTAGCAAAACAAACATAATACATATGCGAACTATGACGGAATTCAATATTAGAATTTATTTAAATCGTTATAAGATAAAGTTACGATAAACTTTATTACTAAGTTGTTTAAGTTGACGAATCTAGCAACTAGAGACAAATATAATTCGATACTAGTAATAATTGACAAACTTATCAAGTACTTACATATTATCGCATGTAAAGAAAAATTTATAGCAAAACAATTGAAATACATTGTATTGAATCGACTTATACGATATTATAATATACTTAAAGAATTAATTAGTGACAAAGACAAGTTCTTCACGTCTAACTATTAAAAGACATTGATATCAATGTTAGAAACGAGACTTCGAATGTTCATTGCCTATTATCTTGTCACGAATAATTAAACAAAGCGAACAAACTAAAGTCTAAAGCAATATCTAAGACACTACGTCAATAATACTTATAGCAATTGGATATCACTTCTATCTATGATTTAACTAGCACTAAATGCAAAGATTTCGAATATTACTAAAATAACTTTATTCTTCGTCAACTATAATAAAGAATTCAATTTCTTCGAGAAAGAGCGAAAGCATCTATTAGCGCAATTAACTATCGAAAGAATAGAAACATTTAAAGAGATACGCGACAACATCTTAAAGATGCAAGAAAGATCGATCAAGTACTAGAACAAAAGACGAAAAACGACATCTTAACTAAGAAAGAGAAATAAAATGTATCTTTTTACAAAAAATCTTAAGACAAGAAAGTTAAGCAAGAAATTAAATCATGTCAAAGTCGAATCGTTTCTCGTTAAGAAGACTAAGAGATCAATTAATTACGAATTCGACTTGTTCAAAGACGTCAAAGTATTCCTAGTATTTTATATCTTATTGTTAGAATTAACGAATTTAATTACGTCTTTATAGAAAACATTTTATTACAAAGCTCAAGAGAAAAGCAAATACGAAGTGAAAAAAATTCTAAAGCAACGAGGTTAAAACTATCTCATTAAATGAAAAAAACATTCTATCTCGAAGAACACGTGGAAACCAAAGAAGAACCTTAATGATTGTTATGATTTTATTTAGTTATTTTATTAACGTTCGAAAAATTATCTAGCATAGCGAGAGATAACTAGAAGATGAGAGACAACTTAACAAGAGTATTCGCAACAAAACAATTGAAAGATTTCAAGACATTCGACTCTTTTATTTTCGACAACAAACATTGTGTTTTTCGTTTCGCTTTTGCATTAATTTTTTTTAAGATTTTCTTATTTCGTAGTAATCGAATTATAACGATTGTTAACATAGCTTCATTTTTAATAATTTTAACAAAAAGATCTTCTTTGTTGTAATTAAGAGAAAATCAAGACATATTTACGCACGATTTGCTCGCACGAACACATTTCGAACACTTTAAATAAAACGAGAAGTCTTTTATAACAATACAAGAATAATTAGAGAGAGAGCAACGTTCGCAAGCAATATTTATTAATGTATTGTAACGTTCGATTTCGAATGCAATACAAAGACGACTTTGTTGTTAACGAAACATAATAAAAGAGACGTTTGACTTTCGAAACAAAAATCTTTAAGAAAAAGAATAATGTTATAAGCTTAACTCGAAACAATGTGATATACAATTTACGACGTAACATGTAGCACGAAGCACAACTATCTATAGACTTGACGATTTGATAAACGAACAATGCTTAACATGTTCGACAACGAGTTAAACAAATAATACTCGATATGTTCGACAACGAGTTAAGCGAACAACGAAGAATTTCTTTAATATATAGATTTTTAAATACGACTTTCTTATAAATCGTGTTCAATTTATTTTAAGTTTTAATTTATTGTTACGATTATTAAGTCGCAACTTCTTGTTATTAAGTGATTGCTTGCATTGTCTAAAGACGTTTACAAATCTCTTTAATAATATAATTCTCTCTAATATCTTCGTAGAAAGTACTAGCGTAACATAACAATGCTTTAACAATATTAAATGCGCAAATATAAACAATATTATTTAATTATATTATTCGTTATAACTTGTTAAGAAATTTAGATAAATATTTTTGTTAAAGTTTGTTGTTTTAATTTAATTTAATTTAATACTAATATGCGATGCATTTGTAAATTGATTCAATTGTTTCTCTTTTTCGCAACAAGAACGTTTTAAAGATTTACGTTATTAACAATACTAAAAATTTAAAGACTAGCAAGTTTATTAAAGCTTAATTGCTTAATTATTGCTTCTAAAACAATCTTAAGAATGTTAAAAAAATACTGTAACTTATATACGAGCAACAAAAGATATTAGAGTCTAATTGAGCACATCTAAATAATTTAATCGTTAAGTTAAGTCGAACATTTTTTTCTTAACTTAACTCATTCTCTTGAGCTTCGTAGAATTAGATTAAGATTAAGATGCGAATTTAATTCTAGAATCGAGTTTCGTCAAGTTAATGTCAAGAACTTAAGTTAACTTTGTCGCATTAACATTCGTTTATCTTATCTTATTTTATCTATGCGCTAATTCGATTAAATTAGCGCAAGAGTTCACGCTAATTATATGCGATTAACGTAAATTTTGCGCTAACTTAATTAGGTTAACGCGTTACGTAACGTTACGTAATCGAGTAAGTTAAATTAAACATTCGACGCGCATTCTTCGTTTATCTTATTCTATTAAACTAGGAAATTTGTCTAATTCTAGAATTGAAATTGAGCGAATTAATCTAATTGAATTGAAATTCGATCTAACGATTACATTACATCTAAATTATATAATTATTAGATAAAAAAAGATTAAAATATGTTTACAAGAACTTTTTGTTTGTTTTAATTATTCTTATGCGAACAAGATACAAATAATATTTATATTTTGTTTAATTGTAAAGAACGTTATTTATTTTTGAAACAAACGATTTAATAAGTAGATTATTAATATTTATTTAATAGCTTATTATTTTAATTTAGTTAATTAATACGTTGTCGCAACGCTTAATAAGAAAATCGAACTACTTCGATTCTTAAGAAAGTATATATATATAGAAGAGATTTTTGTAAGATTTGCAAGCAATATTATTAGTTTAAATTATGTACAAGATTATTCTTAACTAGCAATTACATATAAAGCGAGATTTATAATTTTCTATTATTTTGACAAATATTTTATGTCGTCGATTCTAATTTAACGATCTTAGTTAAACAATTGTTTTAAATCTTGATAAACTTCGTTTCTTTTAAACAAGTCTTTTCGATAATAAACTTTATATACAACAAGACTCGCAATCGACTATTAATTAATTATATTAACATACTTTAATTTTTGTTTATAAATAATCTTGTTCTAGAGCGACAAAAAAATAAACATTAACAAAGATAATTAATTATAACAAATAACGAGAAAATAAACATTAAATATTATTTACAATCTATTAATATTATTATCTTAAACAAACACGAACGCAAGAAGAACAACAATAATAACAAGAACGCTATTGTAAATTAAATACTAATTCGCAAATCTCTTGATGCAAGCTTTTAAATAACAATAATAATAGAATTTACAACAATGTTTTTGATGTTTTAAATAAAGATTTAAAATATAAAACAAAGTTCTAAGATTTAAATTCCAAGCATTTATAAGCTATTTATATTATATATTTTAGATTTATTTCTAATTTTGTTCGAAGAAAGTCTTTAAGAATATATATAAATTTTTGATAAAATATAGACGAATTTCGAAGTACTTTCTCTTAAATCTTTATTAAAATTGCACAAAAATATTGTTTTCTAACATTTAAAAGCTTCGATAGTTATTTATCTACGCATATATCTATATATTTGAAATATATTAACGAAATTAGATTGTTTTTATCGATTTCTAATAATATTTGCATCTAAAACAGAGAAATATCTTATAATTCTCGTAAATTTAACTTATTTTGTTATAAAGTTTGTTCGATAAATAATTACTTTATATATTATTCTAAAATTTCGATAAGAAATAGTCAAATCTTTATAAAAAACATCTTAAAAAAGTCGAGATTTCTCTATTATCTTCTTCTCTACTAATAGAAGCTTCAAGCATCGCAAAGAAGACAATAAATCTCTATAATTATTGCATATTTAAGGTCGTCAAGCATCAAATATATGTCTATTAATAGGATTCTTCCTACTAGCGCATTTTACGCTTTTATCGTAAAAAGGAAAGCATTTTTCCGATAAAACGTCGTTTTACTGGTAAAACGACGCTAACGGTAAAATCCTTTAGCATCACTACAAAAAGGTCGGTATTTCTTATCGGCACTAGAAAGTACTCTACTTCTATCCACGAGGTTAGTTGTTAGTACGACAGGGGTTTACTTTGGTGAAAGCTGGGCAAAATAAACCCTTGTCGCACTAACATTTTAACCCCCCCGAGGGAAAGTACGTTTCAAGGGGCGCCACCCAGATCACCCACCCAGGATCACCCAGGCTCGCGCGAGCGTAAGCGGCGCTCACCCTACGCTGGAAGAGGGGTGAGTCGGAGGTAGATTTCTATCTTCTTGGCTTGAATAGGATTGAGTGAACTGTGTCGCTTGCATCATTTCCCGATCGACTGCACTCTTTTCCACATGGGCCGAGAACACGTTGCCTTAAAACAGGCTGATCTGCATCATAGAGTGTTAGACTGTACGGCGGGGATGTGGGGATAGGGCGGCACAGCTGTGCACCAACTCAGACTTTCTGCCGATCATCGAAACCCTTCGTGTCCATCCAAAGTCCATCAGTAATAATAAAAGCTGTCTCATGAAGACTAACCCATATCAAGATTTGGGTAGAAAGCAGTATTTAGGCATTATCGAGCTGTGATTACCCACAAAGAAATGCGCCTTTTTCCCCCAGCAGGCGGCAATAGGTCCGGCTCGTAGAGGCTGACCTACATCTTCCAGGGCATGACGGTAGGTCTAAGGCTCAAGAATCCCAACCTTCCGTCATTATTATGTCACAGAAGATTCAGGATCAGGCCGAAAACTTTGCCACAGGACTGCTGATGCCCTACCGGAGGATTGTCCCCACAGGAAGGGGCATAGGAAGGGGCGCAGGAAGCGGGGAGAGCTGTGCAGCGACTTGTTAAGCTGAGCTCTTCCTCGAGTACCGAGACATGGACGGAAATCCAATCAACTTATTTGAAAGCAGACATGTCGTTCCCTACGCCACTCTATCCGGGGGTCGACCCCGACGCAAATCAAGGACCTCAACTGAATGCTGTTGCCATCGCATTCATAGTCCTGTCGTTAGTTACTCTCGTGCTGCGTCTGATCTCCCGTCTACGAACGAGAGTCCCGATTGGAACGGACGACTTTCTGATACTTGCAGCTGCGGTTCGTTTTTACACAAGCAAGGTGGTTGTCTGCAAGAGAAGCTGACGATCCGACTTCAGATCCTTTCTTGGGGCTATACGGCGACAGCAGTGGTTGAAGTTCAGTATAATTTCTACGGCCAGCACGTACAAGTCGGATGCGTACCATCTCGAGGAATTTAGTAAAGGCCTATACGGGCTGGCTATTGTATATCCCCTTGCCCTGACTTTCAGTAAATTGTCACTTCTGGCACTGTACTGGCGCATCTTCCGGGTGACAACTGCGAGGCTGCCATTACAAATCGTGGCGGCCCTGAACATTGGATGGATGCTTGCTGCGGTGAGTACACTAGCCTTTTGTAGTTCTGATAGACCAGATCCTGATGGTAGCACAGACTCTTGTTGGCATATTCAGCTGCATACCTGTTCAAGGATTCTGGGATACGACGATTCATAGTCGATGCATCCAGTACCCTGTATTCTTCACTTCGAATAAGGCTTTCACAATCGCGTTGGACTTGGTGGTCCTGCTCATGCCGGTGTACTTCATCGCCCAGCTTCAGCAATCTCTGTCACAGCGCATCTCTATAAGTAGTACTTTTCTTCTGGGCTTAGTGTGCGTATCCTCAAGAACTAAGGAAAAATCTTGCTAAGCCATTCTCCAGCGTCACGGTGGTCTCGGCTGTGCGGCTATGGCAACTTGTTCTCGCTCAACGCAAGCCTGGCTTCGATCCAACCTGTACGGACCTTCTTCCCCATCCCTCTATAGACGATACAGCTGACTCTGTCCATGCAAAGACAACGAAGTTCCTGCAGCATTGTGGGCTATCGTTGAACTCAACCTCTGGGTTATCGTCGTTTCAATACCCTCGCTTCGGCCCCTCGCAACTAGGACACTTCGTGATCTTCGTGAGTACAGGTCTCAGTCCCGGGCCAAGAGTTATACATATGGCTCAGGATCATCGAAAGGCTTCCGAGCCCGGGTTTGGCCCTCCAAGGCCCCTTCGTCTGCACGATCAGGCGGCCACTTAGCATCGAATGGTGCTGACACGGGTGGAGCTGACTCATCGCATTCTCTTCACGCTTACAACATTAAAGTCTCTGCAGGAATTCCAAGGGAGCGCGGATGGACGCCACTCAGTATAGCTGGAGAAGGCAAGGACAGTGTGCAATTACGGGATCTTGATGGAATCCAGATAGATCGCGAGATCGAGGTCTCGCAATCCAATCCTAGGATTGGTGTTCCGAGATAATCTAGTGACGTATATCTCCAGCTATTCGTGGATACCCGACACGATTTGAAGTAAGTGGCGATCAAAGTACTGTTTAGCTCCGCGATACGAGTGCGGTTTCTAGGGAGTGATGAGATATAGTCAGTCGATGTTTTCGGCACGGCTATCTCTTGGTGTCAATCAAGGGGTATCGGCCTATATGGCGGGCTTCCCAGGATTCTCGAAATCTAATGGCCTGAAAACCTGTAGAGAGTATACAGATGCTTTGTCTCTTTCGTGAAGTCCAGAAAGCAGTAGCACACTGGCCAAGAGAAGGTGGCTCGAAAGACCTGACGCGGTTTATCAGATATGGAGCCCTCACATCCAAAAACCCAATCGCATGGTTCGATCCCCAATTTGGACAAGGGACACTGAATATTCACTCAGTGAGCACAATAGCATCAAGAGATGATAGATAGCATGCCATAGCACAAAGCTCCCATATCCACCAGCCTCTTGCGCGGTAAGACCAATGCTTCACTGCTCGCATATGCTTGGGAGCCTTGTCCGTAGACACATCTATCTCGTTATCGCTCCTCGATTGCTCCAATATTGACCGATGATCGAACTGCATGATTGTCTCAATGTGATATTGCTTATGTTCCCTGACACGTTCGTCATCTTCAATCCTTCTGTTCAGCGCAGACAAAAGATAGCTTAAAGAGGTGATGCTTCGCTGGTTTCGATAGTTTGGAAGCCTGATGCGTTGTGCTGAGAGTTGGAACTGGCATGCTTGACTACTCCAACTTGATTGATGGTCTTGTTAGACCATTGGAGGAGATCTACGTCGTTGCGGTGGCATTGGTTACGACAGACACGTATCCCCAGTCATTACGGTGGCATTGTTCAAGACAGATACGTATGCCCGACCACCTTACCTTATGGTTTTACGCATATGATAACCAACTAGATACTCTAGAGTTCAAGCTACGTTGAAAGCACTTCAATTGAGCTTTTACCACTTAGTTTGAAGCTTTGTGGCAGATTCTGTGTTACTTTGAAAGCTGAGCCTCAATGCATCGCACCTACTTAGTCGCGTAGCCCAATCGGAGGGCCTGGATAGTACATCGAATATACACACTGACCCAATTGGCTGTGAAAACATGTACTATAGAGAAATTGATTGCGACACTGGGGAGCGGACCGAAACTCCTTTCCCTAGGAATGACTAGCTAGGCGCAACGAAGTTCAGGGAATCTTGCGCAGTTGTCGCTGTGCGACTACGTGCTCCAATCTAATGGAGGCCCGGAGGTCAGAAGAGAGACTGACAATGCGAGGGAAGCCTGTTCATAAAGCCTGGGGAGAGCGATGATTGCTCGCTTGTGCTAGAGACGAGGGAGATTAGGGGGGCAGTGCTTGGCCGCCCACCATATTATTTAGTGTGGTGGTCGCCCACCTGCATTCCCTCACTGCATCGTCTCTTTTTGACCCATCCACCCACTCCGTTGTCCCTGTCGCTAAGATAGGGGGAGTTTGGCGGCTTCGTAGGTCCTCGTAACCCTTCGGTTGGCCTTTGGTTATACCAGTCACCGGTGGCCTCTATTAAATGAGGCAGGCGAGCTAGCCGGCAGCCCAAGCACCAAAATGTATATAGAAACGAGGCGAAAAAGCAGTAGCTCATCAGACCAAGGTACTCGTTTGTTCAAGAAGACGGCGATGCAAGGTACCATAGGAATCCGTTCCGAGACCGCGGTTCAACAAAAAGGAATTCCTCCCTCACCTTGCACTTGCATGTTTGTTTCAGCCTCTGAAGCGCCTCTACCCGCAGGATGCCACCAACTGACCTGATCAGATAGGCGATTTCGCATTCGCGACCCTTTCAGCCATGATGTCATCTCCGCCGAACATGCAAAAGCTGCAAACCGTTGGTCGTGCACTGCGCGTAGTGCCTGGACCAGGCGCTCTCCCCGTCGTATCTCGGTAGTTGGTACCTGCGCACCACGCGAGTCATGAGATGCGCGTTTCAATCTTTGCCTCATCAATCACCACACTGTCCCATAATCGAAGTGGCGGCTTCCCCAATCCCACGGGGTGATTCTTCCGAGAGTTCTCTAGGCGTCTGAACGGCAATGGATCGGGTCTTCTTGGTAGAGGAGCCTTCAGCGATGGATCAGTTCAAAGATCCGAAAGCGCAGTGGCGACTTAAGGGAGCTGATCCGGGTTCAAAAGAAGGTCGAAGGGATGCCAACTTGGTGAACGATTTCCCGAGAGACTGCTCGCTGTGCAGGTATTCGAAAGCATCGCCCATCCATCAGCGTCAACATGCATTCACTTGCCTTTTTCCTTTTCGTACTTGTTTCATGTGCCGACAGTACATCTGCATCCCCCTTCCTGAAGCAAAACGCCAAACGAACAACAGGCACAAATCCGACTTACGAGCTTGGAACAGCGGGTGGTGTGTCCGGCCAGAACGCTTTATACGACTATGTCATTGTGGGCGGTGGCACAGCAGGCCTTACTATAGCTGCCAGGCTAGCTGAAGATGCCTCGATCACGGTTGCGGTGATCGAGGCTGGTGGCTTCTATGAGCTCGACAACCCGAATATTAGCGTGATACCTGGAGAGGTTTCGTACTTCTCGGGGACTAGTCCGGAGGATACGAATTCCAAGATCGACTGGGGCTTCGTCACGGAACCGCAGGCGGTGTGCATTTCTGTTTGTGGACTATTTGGATGTAGCTGACAGCATCCTGTAGGGCGCAAATGATCGTCGCATGCACTATGCTCGAGGAAAGACTTTGGGTGGTTGCTCCGCCCGTAATTTCCTTGTTTATCATAGGTAAGAATTAAGCCAGATTTAGTAGGTTTAGAATAGCGAAGCACGAGAGACTGACAACAGCGCAGACCCACCAAGCAATCCATGGATGAATGGGCGACGCAGGTAGGAGACGAAAGCTATAGATTCGATAACCTGATGCCCTACTACCAGCAAGGGATTCATTATTCACCTCCAGATGATCAAGTATTCACCAATATCACAGCGACACCCGATTCTCCTCTTGCCTTTGGTCATGGCAATGGACCATTGCAGGTCTCTTATGACAATACTAATGATGCCTTTGATGGATGGGCGCAAACCGCATTGCAGAACAGTGGCATGATCAATATTGCCGGCTTCAACATGGGGAATCTGATCGGTTCCTCCTCTATGACTTTCACCATTGATCGGGCAACTGCGCAGCGTTCGTCTTCCGAGTCAAGCTTTCTGCAGCAGGCATTGAGGAATACCACACTGAAGGTTTATAAGCAGACGATGGCAGAGAAGATCCTCTTTACTGGAGACAATGTTGCGTCAGGCGTGATCGTATCAACGAACGGTAGCAGTCCCTATACCTTAAGTGCAAAAAAGGAGATCATTGTATCTGCCGGCGCCTTTCAGTCTCCACAATTACTGATGGTGTCCGGAATTGGTCCCCGAGATACACTGGAGAAGCTCAACATTCCAGTGCTGAAGGATCTTCCAGGGGTTGGTCAAAACTTGCAGGACCAGCCTTACTGGGGAACCTCCTTCAGAGTTAACGTTGAAACTGCCTCGACACTGCAGAATGACCCAAAAGCTTTAGCTACCGCCGAGAAGGCTTATGCGCAGGCAAAGGGCCCTCTGGCAATATCTTCTGGTGGTGTCTTTGGCTGGGAGAAGTTCCCGGACACGTATCGATTGAACTTTTCGACAGCCACACAAAAAGCGCTTGCGGCCTTTCCAGCAGACTGGCCCGAGCTAGAATGGCTTCCAGTCGGTGCCTTTCTCGGCACGCAAGCAAACCATCAGAATGCAGATCCCTTGGATGGGTACAACTATGCCACAATGGCCAGCTCGCTTATCGCTCCGTTGAGTAGAGGGAATGTGACGATCGGCACTAGCAGCATGGTCGATGCTCCTTTAATTAACCCGAACTGGCTCACTGATCCGGTGGATGTCGAACTTGCCATAGCGTCACTGAAACGCCAGCGCGAGCTTTGGAGTGTGCTCTGTAGCTATGACCTGACTATAGGCAAAGAAGCATACCCAGGTCCTGCGGTACGAACCGATGAAGAGATACTCCATGCCATTCGTGAGATGGTAACGCCGATTTGGCACGCTGCGGCTAGTTGCAAGATGGGAAAAGAAAACGATCCCATGGCAGTCATTGACTCCTCAGCTAGAGTCTTCGGAGTCAAGGGCCTGAGAGTGGTCGATTCGAGTAGCTTTCCTTTCTTACCTCCAGGACATCCTCAAGCGTACGTTTCGTTCTCCGTCCACTCCTTTCGGCTAAGCCTTTTGTGGGTCTTGAGGCATGTCTAGCCAGCAGCCGCTTGAAAGTCGTGCCTCAAGGCTGCCACCAACTACTTCGAAGAATGAATGCTGACTTCGATACCATTAGCACCGTCTACGCTTTGGCGCAAAAGATCGCAAGACAAATCCTGGACGGGAAATAGTAGCATGAAGGCTCGATTTGGTGGAAACATTGTTACCACATGCACGGGCGAAGAGCGTTACACTCGTTCTTTGATATATTATGAAAGCACGAAATGATGAGATGTCGATGAACTGAAAGACCAGGGAAGATTCATAAATCAAGAGGCGAATCAGCAAAGCATTTGGCCTACCGAAACCCATTGTCCAATGGGGCATTGAAGCAGGGATTGAGACTATGGATAACCCTAGTTAAGTGCTCCCTACCGGCACGTGGGATAGGTCAAGGCCTTACATTTGGCGGTTTCCCCTAAGCCGTACATGCGGTTGGATTATTGCAAGGAAGTCTTCGGCATAGGAGGACAATAAATATTATTGAGCTGAATAGCTATGAGCGGTGTATACAAAGGCCTTGTGGACCGTGTCCAGAGTTTTTCACACCAAGCTTGCCTGGTCGTAGCGTTGCTGGATTGTATGGCTTTTTAAGATTGCCTTAGGAACCAAATTAACTAAGTCATCTGTTGAGCCTACTGATGCGTGAGTGGTGACAGAAGCCACATTCTCATCCGAAGGGTGTTCGAAGTCCCTGCGGATCTCTTCATCTCTTGGCTTCGGAGGAAGAGGCTTGTTGCTGAGCTTTGACATGTTCAACTCGCCACTGCGAACCGTACAATTGGCACCAGTGCTGCTGCGTGCATGGCTAGTGCCGAAGAGCAGGCGACCGAAGAGCGGGCGGAGAGTCGGCAAACAGGCGCAAGTGATACCGAGCGACTGTTCGACCACAGTCCATATAGCTGGCTCGACGTTAGTGTAGGTTTCGTCTTCTAGTTTGAGCTCCTTGAACATGACGACGCGGATGATGGACGCAATGAAAACACTGTCGGTCTCCGTCAGCTCGCGGTAATCCTTAGCAGGAACAGCGAGTTCGACATACAAGGCGCCCAATAGGAAGATGCTCAATAAAGTGATCTTCTGCCGCGTTCCGATCTTCAAGCGCCAGACCATAGGGAAAGTCAGGCACAGAATCATTAAGTCAATGAGCAAATTCGCCACTCCGTTCCATCGATAGAACTGCGTCTGATTGATACAGGTACCGTGAGGAATCTCCTTGTCCCAGTAAAAGGACACCGGATTGCATTCAAAAACAGCGACGAACATGCATACGATGAAGTAGCATGCCACGATGCCTTCTGCCGCTGCCAGTACGTAGCGATACCAACGAACAACTCCGAAAATCCGATGGTATAGCAGGACCAAAGAGGTTTTGAATGACACGGCGGTGCTGAAATAGAGTATCTGAATGGCCATGAAAACCTAATGATATACTCAGTCAGGCTTTCCAAGCCAAACGCCTCACCCAACTGTACTTCTGACCTTGAAGAAGCCCACAACGGTCTCCTGATCGACCGGGCCGCCGACGCCAGAAGAGTGCTGTCCAAGGCCATAATTCCGGGTCATAAGCCAATAGCAGGATGTAAGGCCATAGTACAAGATCTTGTCGCTTATTAGCATCGTGCCCACCGACATGTACAAAAACTAATCTGGGTTACCAGAGCTACGATTATGGCCCAATCATCGAACCAGTAGGGAGCTTGTGAGATCCTTCTTGACGCAAGACGAAGCGCAACCGCAACTGTGGCGACTATCGTCAACGTGATTGTGGCCCCATAGACTTCTGAAGCGCGGCTCTGATAATAGAAAGACGACATTTGTAGGCTTGGAATTGAAGCCACAGCGGTCGGGAGCTCTCTTATCAGATTTTTCTGCAGCAAGCATGGCGATTCGTTGGCTTTGACGCTAGCCTTGGAACGGGAGTCGTCACGCATTTGTTGATATAATATGCAGAAAATAAGGGGCCCGCTTAGGCACCCACAAGGACGGCACGACGGGCCCACGGATGCATCCTATAGAAGCTTGAACAAATAGTGCGTGCACAAGCTCGGGGCGATCGTCATGTCCTAGAGAATCAAGCAAGGAAAGAACCTAGCCATTGCTAAAAGGACGGGACGTCTGGGTAGAATAGGCGTAATTCGTACGTTGCTGGCGAATACGCTGGTAGCAAAGAGTGCAATTGGCTCCTCGTTCACGAGGTATCTCATCACAATGTTGATCTAGACGATGAGAATGGGCGAATCGTGTGCAGCGGAGTGAAAGCCATCGGGCTCTGCAATCTCCATGGCCCAATCTCAGACCAAAGCCTCGAAGGGTTATCTGTTCTGGCCCTTTGTCGTAATTCCTCCTCGCAGGTCTCCATGCACCCCCGATGAAATACGTCTGTAAAAGGAAGACTTGTAAGACCATGTCGATTGTGCTTTTCGCCGCCAAGGACTCCAGATCTGCGATTGCCACAGGCAAGAGGAGTGTGCAGCCGCGCCTGCAGGTGAGACGGTCCGAAGCGTGGGGTTTTCCAAAGGCTTCCAAAAGTGTTTGCGGAGGTGACCCTAGTATTATGCGACGTCGAGCGATTGGCACAGCTAGTATGCTACATCACGTCAGAGAGAGTCTCTTGAGCAGCACAGGTTGGTCAGGCGACGCTGCAGCATCTCGTCGCCAACACCGAAAATTCCAAGTCGCTGAGCACATGAATTGCATCAGAACAGAAAGAGAGGTGGCTACCAGGTCCAGCTTGACTACCTCAATGTAGAGAGACGCAGCCAGTGGCCAACCGAATATTTGTTCGACAAGGCTCAACAGTCTTTGACTGGGTGCAGTAGCTGTTGCAGGCTTGCAGCAGACAGTCTCAACTTGGCGTGGAGTGAACGAACAGGGAGTCTGTTTAGACTTTCGAAACTGAGGGGCAAGTCGTCTAGAGCGCGCCAATCACAGCTCAGTATAAAGCGTGCCATCCAATCTACCACGTGACTGCAACTCGATGGTCCAAACCTGATGGGGTGCTTTGATGGTCAATACTGGAAGAAATGGTACAAGGACTGGCGTAGGACGGGCTGATATTGGATGGTGCTTGAAAGGAGACACAAAGCGGATACAATCGCTGAAGACCAGAGACCAGGAGGAGAAGAACAACTATGGAATGGTATGAGTGGATAACAGCGCGAGTTGGATGGAACATTGCATGTTGCGCGATGCTGCTCCTTCGAGCCGACTGGCTTGCGGGCATTGCCAGCATGGAACAGAGAAACACAAAATTGGATGGAGTACGATACTTGACCGTCCTGAACCTTGTATTTGCACCTCGTCGCAGTATCTTGTAATAACTGATTGTTAGGTATTCTGTGTCATCAAAGATTTAATGTGTCCAATCGTGGACTAGCCATTGACGTGGTCGGAAGTGTCACAATGATAGGTATGATAAAACACTGCATGTCTTTGGCAAAGGTGAGATCTCGAAAACCATCAACGTCGAAGGATTCCCGTGCTTTTATGACCAAGTCAGTAATGATCCGAAATTCTCTGAGGAGGACAAAGTATCCGTCAACTCCTAGTATAACAATTCCTGTCTTCTGTCTTCTCCAAATTACCTCCATTTCCCGATCATGCTTCACATTCGTGCGTTTGCAATCCGAGAAATAGGAAAACTTCAGGATAGGTAAGTTTTGGCGTCAGACCTCTACTTTGGATTGAATGGCGATCGCAACGTACCGACGGTCGGCGTTGCGTTGAACAGTCGATACGATTGTTGACGTTTATACTTGAGCGGCGTGAGCACTCATCCACATAGCGAATGCGGTAGGGTTGCGTGTTTGCAAGAACACAGTTCCAGGGCCAGTAAATTTGCATACTAGACCTTCGCCGGAGCTGATGCCAGAGATAATACCACCGCTCGCGACCCGCTCCATAATATATTTGCAGTTCCAAGTAACGAGATGGCCGTTATCGATGATGTACTTCTCTTCGGGTTGAAGCTATGGGGAGTGTGAGCACGATATCTCGATATGCACCGATAACAACAAGTACTACTCACGTCTTTTCTGACGATAGCCCCAAAACTCGAGACCCACAACAGGCCTGTGCCGCTTATCTTATACACGAACAGACCTTCGCCCGAGAAGAAGGCTTTGCTGATGCCTTGATTCTTCATATCTTTGACTACGCCTTGCGTAGAAGCCATGTAGGCGTCCTTGCCGACATTCCATGTGTCGCTGCCGGAAAGTCGGATAGTGGTTATATCACCCAGGAAAGGTGGTGCCATCAAGATCTCTCCTGGACCTGTATACGTGGACGACGCCATCTCTGCTCCGGTGATAAGCTTCTTCATGGAAAATTTAATTGCACCTTTAAGCATGACTGAGGGGGACATGGAGATCATAACCCCTATCGAGAGCAATTAGCGACTTCCCACGTAAAGACGGAAGAAAGGCTGCTCACCGGGCTTGGCATGTAATGGACAGAGCTTGGCGAGCTGAAGCGTCAAGACTGTATTACTGTCTCTGTGACTGATCCTGTAGCTCCCGCCATTGAAGGTACCGACATCATCTTGCGTGGCGCTTACGCCAACAAAGTGGGCTGCCGAAGGCGCACCTCCCTGCACCTGCGACGATTCTTTCTCTGGGGTTGCTGATGCCTGTGCATAGCTTGGGTGACCACTTACAGGTCCACTAGGTGGAGCAGGTTCCGCAAATGTCTCAGGTGTCTTTTCTGGCGGCCTGCTAAACCCCGGGGACTGTAAGGGAGGCTGTATCGAGGCTCGGTGGCTGTCATTTGCATATTGCTGCTGAGGCGGAGGAGGCGGTGGAAAGCTTCCCTGGTTGGAGTACTGACTCGGTGGGGGTGGGTAGGCCTGTTGCGGCGGAAAGCCTGGCGACGTCAGGGGAGGGGGGTACGATTGGCCTTATTCAAGGATCAGCAACAGAAAATAGCCGGAAGAGAATGACAACGTACCTGATTGGGGGTAATTTCCACCACTAGGAGGGGCTGCTTCTGCCTTAGCAAGTATCCTCGACTAAGATGAGTCCTTGTCTTACGTGGGAAGTATCCGCCCTGTGGTGGAGGGGTACTTTGGCCGTAGCTCGGAGGTGGAGGGGCAGTCATGATTGCTTATTGCAAGAGTGGACCTGCAAGTGCCTTGAATGAAATGTAGGAAAGCAAGCGTTGAGGAATAGCATACAAAGCGAAAGTGGAACCGGGTTCCATACGAGCATCGGAAGAAGGTTGGAAAGAGCTTTCGAAGGACAAGGCCTTCTCATATAACGGTAGAGTCCATCCACAAACTGGCTGCGCCGCTGCTAGATAAAGCAGAGCTGAGTGCTTTGCTGCGAGCTGTGCTATTTCCAAGCATCAGCCGCCATAGCCAACATGGAGTGTTCGGATTGTTAGTGGTGGGAAGAGACAGCTTGGCGGTTACGAAGCGCTTGCTGGACTTGGCATAAACTACTACTTAGGGTTGAGAGCTCAGTCGAGGCTCATTACCCTAGATAATCCAGCCGCGCCTACATAAAAGATGTATATAGATGACCAATCAGGCTTCGAAGGAAGCCTGATTGGTTGATTGTTACTAGCCGCATAGCATTCCCGAATAGGGAAGGCTCGAGTGCTTAATGAAATAATCAATTAATCAATTAATCAATTAATCAATCAATCGTACAACCTAAGTGCTCTTGCACTGCAAATCGTCCAGCGATGGCTTTTGACAAATCCTTAGGTATACCGTCCATGAGTCTGACTTAGAGTCTTGTCATAGAGCTCCCCAGTAGCTGTTCCATTTATTCCCCGAAGACCTGAGAGGTTAGTTGAGTCCTGCCTCTCACATTGGAAATCCCACACCATTTGACTCAAGCTTGATCTCTTCTCTATTGTGCGGCGACGAGTTCGCTGAATGTACATGTAGCGATACATGACATCCAAATACATTATACGATCAGATGCGTACTTCCAAAAGATCGTGGCTTGCGCTTGAGCGCTTGTTGCTAACGATGACATCCAAGCGATCCGTCGACGCAACATCCGATCGACGGCCATGAGATATTTCTTCCGCTCTCGACATCCCACCTTACCGTGGGAAGTCCTTCCTATCGTGATCTCGATCTGCTCCTCCTGCAGCCCCGAGTGATTGCAATGTGGTCGGCCTTGTTTCTTTTCCTTCTCCCCTTCCTTGCCCCTGCCGCGCACGCCAACAACGTAGTATCCTGCTATAGGCCAATCGCACCTGATTCCTTCCCGGGTAGCAACGTTGCTTTAAGAAGTACCTTACCAACAACATACTATGAATGCTTTCAAGTCGTCAAGTTCCTCGTCCGCCACGAGCGCACCGACCTCCCTTTAATGTTTAGCAGGGTGCCAGGCCGGGGCTATTTGGTCCCAGAAACTTGGTGTGCGTTTCCCGTATAGTCCTTGGCAGTGTTGAGATCAGGGATTGCTGATATAGAGAGATTAGTCTTTCATACCTGCGCCCTGTCAATCGACATGCATTCGGATACAGACGAGGATACCACAACATTCAAGCAGATTGCCGTTCAAGCAGGGACAATAATGCTTGCTTGTATCGCGCAACCGCCGCACTTTGGTGGGACGCAGTACGTTGGTCCAAGGGCCGTTATGAATGTCACTGTATTTGGCATTCCGAAACAGCAGCGATCGGAGCTACGGTTGCCAGCCGTTAAAGGGCCTGTCTGGAATATCTCGAGCCAGCGTAACTCCCTGCAGAGATAAGGCTCGAGGATGCGGGTTGTGCGCGAAAGCTGGAAGAGGGATTCCGACGGTCGCCACCGTTGGAGAAGACGCCTGATCTGTTCAAGACGACACCTCGACGTAAGATATCCGCCGAGAGCTGCAATAAGCGTACGCGGGTGTGGGGATGCAGCGGTTGAAATAATCCCTTCTCGTTCAGATTATGCCATATCTTTCAACAAAGAAAGATGCACACGTATATCAAAAATACCTTGAAATATCTGTATCGAAAGAGGGTAGCTGGGAATCGCGGCTTGGGTCGATAGATCAAGTCTACCTTCACTACAGAGTAGAAGACAGCTGGAACGCGCCCATAGCGCCGATCAGACTTGGGATAGGTAGCCTTACAAGTAAGCAGAGTCAACGACTGTGACACTACTTGTAAGATTAAGTGACCGACAATGGCGGTCATCTTTCTCAATGCAACGCCGAGTTCTAGAGAGCATGTTAGGACTTCCTGCATGCTTGGAAATGTGTCTCTGGCTCTTTTCGAGCCAGTGTACTGACCTTACAGCCCTAAACCCCCTTCCCCAATCCCCTTCCCATATTCAACTCCCCCTCTCCCCCATCCGCGCCACCTCCCCCCACATCTCTCAAACCCCTTCCCCAAACCCCTTCCCACGATCCGCTCTACCCACTCCCCCTCATCAACACCGCCCCCTCCCTCCCGCCGTCCTGCTCTCTCCCGCCCATACCCCATGATGCTCGTTTGGCTACAATTGCCCTTCTAACGAAGAAATGCATGCTTCTCACTTTCTCTACGTCTGAGATCACGGACCATGGAGGTTCGAGGGGGAGGGGGGATGCCAACCCGCGCCTAAGACGCGAAGCCGTTGGGGGGGGGGAAGGGGGGGGGGCCTTGCTGGGGCGGTGTGATGGGGCGAAGGGCATTTGAGGATTGGGGTCTGAGGCTGGGGAGTTGTGAGAGACGCGGTGATTGGCGTAGAGGAGGCGTGGGCGTGCGGCGCGGGAGTAAGGGAAGGGGTTGTTGATGGAGGGGTGAGTGGCGTGATTTCGGGTGGGGGGTTGGAGGAGGTGGATGGTGATGGGCGGGCCGGCGGGGGGGGGGGGGGGGTGTTTGGATTTAACGCTGGTTTTGGGGTGGGAGGGTACAGGTGAGAGGGAGATGACGGGAAGAGAGATGATGGGATCTCCGCATTACTTCGGATGAATAGAAGTATGTGCATTGGGCACCGGTGGCCCACGTTCTTGAATATTGCTCTGCTCGAATCGGTAAGTATGTCTATGCACAAGGTGGTCGTCATGGGCTGATGCATCGTCTCCTGCCACATATATTTCGATCAGATATATCCCAGAACATTAATCGCTCGCTAACTGTGGTGAGAATAGCACTCTGCCTTCGTTCCTTACTCATCAATCGTCGCAGAGCATTCTATCCCATGCGTGCATCCATGCTTTCCCTCCATCTGTGCCATCACAATGTCAGTCCACATACGTTGCAACGAAACATACTTCCCGGCCCTACAAGAGGAGTCACATACCTAGGCCCAAACCTTCTCATCGCCCAGATCACACTCCCACTGCACAGCGCAATCACACCCACCCCCGTAAACAGCCACCCATCGCCAATAGCACTAATAAGCGGCTGTGCAGCCACAGCACCCACAGCAGAAAAAATATTACGCACGAAATTATTGGCCGCTACGCCGGAGGAGGCGCGGCGGGGCATGAACTCCGTGAGCATGGTGGTGGCCATGGCGAAGATGAGCATGGAGCCGATGCCGAAGAAGAAGTTGGCTATCAGCTGCGAGCGGTTTTTTAGTCATATTTATCGACAAATGGATGACAGACCTACAGGCACTGGCCATATTACGCCCTTTTCCGCAGTCCAGCCATACCAGATCAGAGCTGCTGGGTAGAGGAAGGCGGCGATCCAGGCGTTTTCGCGCATGCGGTCTTCGGGGCGGTAGACGAGCTTGCCCTTGTCGTCGTAGCGCTTCGCTCGCTTGGCTTCCCTAGCCATGATTATATCCGTCCATCTACCCCCGAAAAGACTCGCGAGGATGTAGCCGATGGAGTTGGGTATGTAGGTCAAGCCGACCTCAATGGTGCTGAAATTGTAAGGTGGTTTGGAGAAGGTGGTTTCCAGGCTGATGTTCAATAGATACAGAGAGCCGAAAGTGATGGCGGCGTAGTAGACTGTGATGGCGACGGCAGGAAAGCGGAGGTAAAGGATGATCTTGAGAGGGTCGAGAAAGGCGCGCTTGAGCCACTTAATGGTAGTCTTGGTTTTTTGGTGGATGACCTGCCGCGAAGCCGTCCGTTTCAATTCCGTTGGCGTGGCCTCTGCCTCCCCTGTTGGTTCTTCTAATGGAGGTCTCCGGTCCTTCAGCGTTTCTGGTAGCGCAAAGATAAGGATCACTAGCAAAAATCCACCATATGTGGCAAGCGCCCATTGAGTGCTTCGCCATCCAAGCTTCTGCGCCAGAACCCCTCCGAGAATAGGCGCAAATAATGGCCCCATCAACGGTCCCAGATAGAAGATACCCATCGCTTTTCCACGCTCTCTGACCTCCCATATGTCGGCTATGGTGCCTGCGCCAACTGCTTGAACACTAGCAGCAGCTCCGCCTCCGAGTAACCGAGTGATGACCAGCATTGCTATATTCGTAGAGATGGCGGCCAGTATATTCCACAGGAGGAAGAGTGCGAATGATACAATATAGATTGTCCGTCGACCCAGAGTTTCCGAAAAGGAACTCCACCAAAGGGGAAAGATCGACATGGCCAGCATGTAAAATGCTACTGATAGATTGGTCACCGTTGGAGTGGTATGTAAATCATGAGAGATATCTAAAAGTGAGGCTAGGTGAAATACGTTAGCCTCCAGCTCCATCAATATCGATAATCTGATGCTCACGCAGAATGATAGCGCTTCCCAAGGGAGCTGCTACCGCTGCTAGCGCGATGATGAAGGTAATAAACCATTTTGTCCCTCGAGCGTAGTGCTTCGGTTCCTCCACCTCGGCAAGGATGGTGAACCGCGCAAAAAGCCCACGTCGCTTGACTCTTGAGACCTTGACTGGCGGTGGCTGTGCCGACTCTGCTACTGATATTGCGCGGCCTAGTTCGGCATCCTTCTCTTCTTTGTAATTGCTTTCGTCCTCGATGATCGTCGAGGGGACGGCAGAATGCAGAGACAGCGCGGACGAGAGCGCGGACGAAAGCGAGGATGGAGTAGGAGTGGCCTCCCGGTCTATGGGTGGTGGAGGGGAAGGTGCGATACTGCGCTCAACATGCGGTTCCATGTCACATACATAGTACAGAGGAGATCGGGGCCTTCAAGCCATGGAGCAATGGAGCAAGTGAGCGATGTCGGTCAACGAACTTTATGCAGTTACTCGGATTGAGTGATGGCGATATTGGGCGGCACCCATAAGCCCTAGTGTGGGACTAGCAGAATATTGTATGGCATCTGGTCCATGATGCCGGTAATTATACAGAGATGCTGACCGAGCGGGTCCGACATGGCGAAGGACAAGCATTGCTGACAGGCAGATAACGGAGGGAGAGCTAGAGCGGAATGATCTTCAACACTTGTTGAGGGGAGCATTGAAGGCAGGGCAATAATGTGATGATGACGTCGGACATACATGTGGAAAAGCTAATCAACGAATTCACGACTTGATTGGGGATGAAGTGGGGTTCAAAGATCCCACGAATATGCCGAGATCCCGAGCCGGGCCATTGCCGGATCGGTGCTTGTTCCCGTGGCTAAGCGAGCTGCAGATTATCTAAGGACAGTGCCCGCTTCGAATTAAGGATACCAAGGTGTGTTGCACAACTCAACGGTCACGCATTCAGTGTGGTGGTACCGCAACGTCTTGTGCCCTACGAGCAGATCATCTATACGAGGCGTAACGCTATGGGCGACGCCACTGCAGATAAGCCCACAGATGCCAGGGCACGACTACTAGCTCACTTCTCAGGCGACACTGCAGCGCACAGCGATCGCTGGTCCGAGCTGTGGGACAAAGGAGACTTCCTGCCATGGGATCGTGGCACCCCCAATCCTGCCCTGGAGGATGTCCTTGCGCACCGGCAAGATCTCATCGGGGATTGTTTCGTCAGGAATGGAGAAGGGGGAAAATGGCGCAAGAAGGTGTTAGTCCCTGGCTGTGGTCGAGGGTATGATGTTATGTTATTAGCAAGTTTTGGTTACGACGTCTATGGCCTTGAAGTCAGCGAGAGTGCTGTGCAGATGTGTAGGCGGGAGCAGGATACGAAAGGCCACAAATACCCCGTCCGAGACGTGACTGTGGGTGCAGGCAAGGTTACGTTCTTGACGGGAGACTTCTTCGGCGATGCTTGGTCGAGTAACATCGACGGAGGACCTGTGTTCGAACTCATCTATGACTATACGGTAGATGCCGCTGCATCGGCTGGCTACATACACGTGCAGCGAGGCCAGCACAGAATTCATGCTGACCTAAAGGTAGTTCCTCTCCGCTCTTCCACCTTCGCTGCGTCCAGCTTGGTCATTGAGGATGTCCTCCCTGCTAGCCCCGGCACCCTCTTCCCTGATCTGCGTAGAATTTCCCACATACAAGGACCCTTCCACAGGCGGTCCTCCTTATGCTTTGCCACCTGAGGCGTATCTTGCTCATCTTAGTCAACCTGGGAGGAAGGTGCCCTATAAAGAGGACGGCCGGGTAGAACACAATGCCGTCGATAGACATGATACTGCAGGCTTAAAGAGAGTGACTCACTGGCAGCCTGAGCGGACGCACGAGATAGGCAAAGGAACGGATTGGGTTAGTGTCTGGCAGCATAAGTAGGCCCAGAAGGCAGCTTGGGAACCATACATTACGCAGGCCCTGTCTGCAGGTGATGAACTCTTGACCGGAATGAGAAAAGTATGTCGCTTACGGCTGCTTTCCGTGAGCAAAAGATTCAAGGACTTGGCGGTAGTCAAGCAATCGCTGTTAAGGCCGAAGTGACTAGTCCCCCGCACTCGTGAAGACGATGCATGATGGCCAGCTTGTATTGAGCGCAAGCTTTTATTAGAAGCGCTTGCTTTACCTTAAGACGATCGATCATCACGATGCCTGACGCAGCGAATTGTAGTGCTCTCCGAGGCCATAGCTGTGTCGATAGTAGGCCAGCCACAAAGGCTTGGTCTCGCCTCCGGAGCCACATTCGATTGTTTCGACCTTGCCGTTGGCTTGCAAAACATTGATATCTACGACGTAGGCCCTTGCCAGCGCCAACAGCTCCAGATGGCCGCCCCATTCTCCAGTTTCCCTGATTGTCTGAACGTATGTGTCCAGGGGTCCTTCCAGGAAAGGCACAAACTCATCCGGATTAGCTGCAATGTACGAAGCTGCAACGTTCCGTGTGGCTTTGTAGGCCATCTTCGGACTCAAGTCGCCCATGTCAAGGCCATTGATGGAAATTTCCGGCATCAAGTCGAGGTCATTTCCAATTAGTTGGTCGGCCACGGCTGCATACAAACAGTGGCCGTCCGATCGAATTGGTTGCTCTCTGAGGCTACGTTTTTGATACTCTGATTGCATAGCTTCGCTTTCCCTGGCACGTAAGTCGGGAAGCTTTGCTGCCTCTTTGGCGGCCTGAACAGCAGCCGCCTCTTGATCGGCCGCTCGACGAGCGAGCCTTGCCTTTTGTCGATTCGGCTTCTTAGTATGTGCACTCATGGATTCGTCTGTTTTGTCCGATACTGACAAACCTGCCATGGAAGCTTCTACGCCGTTGACGGGCTGCTGTACAGTGAGATTCTCTTCGCAATTCACTTGCAGTTCCTGATCGTCCTTCCGGCTGGGATTTGCATCTTGTGCGAGGCTCAAGATTTCATGGTCGTGCCTGTCCTTCAGCTGTCGTTCTGAATCTGTGCATTCGTCGTTAACGCCCTTGCGCGTCTTCTTAGTAGCCGACTTCTTCTTCTGCGTGATGCGAGCTTGAAGGTCTTTCTGCTCCTGGCGATGCTTCTTCTGCAATTCTTCCATGACTGAAGTGTATTGGCTTAGACGCAGCACAAAGCATCATACGATTCCTGGAGCGGAGGCTGACTGATTTGTATAAGATCGTTGCGTAAGTTCGCTAATATAAAGTAAGGAAAGAATCAAAGGTTCAGAATATGGTTTTGCGATCCAATAAGAACATCTCGTGCATGTGAAGAAGTCCGGGGAAGACGCGCTAATTTTGTAACCGAGGCTCTTGTGAACAGGTTTCCTCCCTCACGTCTACATCTCCCAAGAAATGCTGAGAGCCTCAAGAAGACGAGCCTGTAGAGACTGAATGGAGAGTCTGAATATGTACTTATGGTATTATCTGATTTTCGTAGCTGAGGTGCAGTAAAGAAATCTGAAACTGGAAGAGGCTCTCGAACTAGCGTAGCGTACCGTAGCTCCCGTACCTTACCTTACCCCTGCCCATACCCCCAGATTCGACCTCAAAGTTGAAGTTCTCCATTAACCCGACACGCTCCCGCCAAAGTGTCGTCACGGAGCTAGCTTCGTAATATGGCCATTCACTCTCAAGGCCCCGGGCCAAGCCTAGCACATGCCCGCTCTTCTAGCCTTCTGACCGGTCTCTGCCAAATGCTCATGAATTCCCCTCCTGCCCACCTCAGCCTCAGAACAGTACGAACGATACCTACGAGAGCGAATGATCCTTCCCCAAGCATCCCACGCAGTCCAAAAGCTCTTTCAGTACGCCGTCCCAATGGCGGTCGAGGACCATGAAGAACAGCTCTTCCAGCAAGACGTCGATGTGGCAAAGCAATGGTGGCAGGACTCAAGATGGAGACATACCAAGCGGCCTTTTACTGCGGAGCAGATTGTAGCCAAGAGAGGGAACTTGAAGATACAATATCCCAGTAATGATCAGAGCAAAAAATTGTGGAACATTGTAGAGGGTCGTTTCAAGGCAAGCCCTGGGTTTCAGCACGTTCGAACACTGCGCTGATTAGAGTAGAATGGGGATGCTAGCTTCACATACGGATGCCTCGAGCCAACGATGCTTACGCAAATGGCGAAGTATCTCGACACTGTTTACGTCTCTGGCTGGCAGTGCTCCTCGACAGCTTCCTCCACAGACGAACCCTCGCCCGACCTTGCTGATTATCCTTACGTGAGTGTGATCTTCCATGAGTGGTCTTCATGAGTTGTGAAGAGATCTCGCTGATAAGGTTAGAATACTGTCCCGAACAAGGTCCATCAGCTATTTCTCGCCCAACTTTTCCACGACCGCAAGCAGCGTGAAGAGCGGATAACCACCCCTAAAGCGAAGCGAGGTAGTGTAGCCAACACAGACTTCTTGAGGCCCATCATTGCCGATGCGGACACTGGGCACGGAGGTCTTACAGCCATAATGAAGCTGACAAAGCTCTTCATCGAGAGCGGAGCAGCCGGCATTCACATTGAGGACCAGGCGCCCGGAACGAAAAAGTGCGGTCATATGGCAGGCAAGGTCCTTGTACCCATTAGTGAGCACATCAACAGGCTGGTAGCCATTCGTGCTCAAGCCGATATCATGGGTATGCGTGAAATCTTATGAGCAATGGATGTTGCTGACTGCGTCAGGCACGGACCTCCTCGCAGTTGCTAGGACCGACTCCGAAGCAGCGACGCTCATAACTTCAACGATCGATCATAGAGATCACGGGTTCATTCTGGGAGTGACAAATCCGGCTTTGCAGCCACTCAATGACCTCATGGTCGCGGCTGAGCAGGCCGGCAACAGTGGAGATGCGTTGCAGGCGATCGAGGATCAATGGATGGCTCGGTCGGGCATGAAACTCTACGATGAAGCTGTCGAAGAGATGATCCATGCTGGAGTTCACGTCGACAAACCGGGCTTGATCGAGCAATACAGATCCGCGGTCAAGGGCAAAAGCAATTCGGAGGCGAGAGCCATTGCAAAAGGACTGACTGGCGTCGACATTCATTGGGACTGGGATTCGCCACGGACGAGGGAGGGCTATTACCGCTACAAGGGAGGGTGTGGTTGTGCCATCAACAGGGCCATCGCATATGGTCCGTACGCTGACATGATCTGGATGGAAAGTAAGCTGCCAGATCACAAGCAGGCAGAGGAGTTTGCCAATGGCGTGCACGCAGTGTGGCCAGAACAGAAGTTTGTATATTCCATCTATTACATCCGTGTACCTGCTGATCAGATGCCAGACTCGCATACAACCTTTCACCCTCGTTCAACTGGAAGACAGCCATGCCTCAGGAAGAACAAGTCACTTACATCAATCGACTAGGCCAACTTGGGTACTGCTGGCAGTTCATCACATTGGCAGGCCTCCATACGACTGCCCTCATCTCGGACCAGTTCTCGAGAGCCTTTGCCAAAGATGGCATGCGTGCTTATGGCGAGCTGGTGCAGGAGCCTGAGATCGCGGCTAAGATCGATGTTGTGACGCATCAGAAGTGGTCAGGTGCCAACTACGTTGACAATATGCTGAAGATGTTGACGGGAGGGATCAGCTCGACGGCAGCCATGGGTGCAGGTGTCACGGAAGATCAGTTCAAGTGATTTCGGCTTATTCGAGGCTGGCTTGGATTCGGATGGATGGTTATGGGCAGCACGTAGTTACATGAATGTCATCATGTAACTCATGGAATATCCGCAGCTATTCTAAGATACAGTGAGATAAAAACATTGAATTTTGAAGAGAAACCATGCCTCTGTTTGCTATGCCTCTTATTTCTAGATGACAAGATATTTGGTCCCATCCGATGTGACAGGGCCGTTGTTACTAGCGTTGCTTCATCTCTCGCATAAACCTCGGATGACGGATGATGCCGAAGCAAGCTTTTGTATCGTCAATTCATTCGAGTCCTCCTTCAACTTTTCTGTGCCATTCACTTCACGAGCACTGCAATTGCCGAGTCAAGGCTGCAGCCGGCAGTCTCTCTTGTTCCCTTGAAATGCTCATCCTCTAAAGCAGATTTATAGACACTGCTTGACTCGCGGCAATCAAACTGTTGATAAGGCAATCTCCTCCAAGATTTCCGCACTCCAGGACGCTTGCCGAACCACGATCCAAAGGGCTCTCGAGACTATCGAACATGGCTTCACCAAACCACCACAAATCTATGACAGTGCTTCACTCAACATTGTTCTATCTACTGCCCCTGCTCACAGCCTTCCCACATCCAACGCTTGCCCAATCAATCATCAACAATGCCGCACAAGCTTCCCTACCCACAGCAACGCCCACCTTGGACGACCCTGGTATACCGAATTCTGGCACCGCAATTCCAACTGCTACAGTCCCACTCACTGGGTACGCCAGCTCCTCAGATCTCAACGCAGACTCTTCCAGCCGCGACGTTCTTAACTACTATTTCCTCCTGCTCATTATCTTCGTCGCCATTCTCTTCACCGCCTATTGCTACGTCTCACGTCGTCGCCGCAGGAAAGCCGCTCGTCTGCAAGGATCCCGGCGACTCCTTCTCGCCCAGGATTTGCAAGGCTGGACTGGGGCCAGGAGATGGGTCCATACCAGATGGAGGTCTGAGCCGAGGGTCGAAGGACTGGACGAAAGGGGAGAGGCACCGCCGCCTTACTTGCCGGAGAGGCCGGCAGAGACGCATGCAGCGAGTGGTAGTAGGGTTACAGAGAGTCCGATACCGTTGCAGGACATGCATAAGCCGCCAGATTACGAAGAGGGAGCGAGCTCTTGGCCTACAGGGCAGAGGATAGGGCCAGCCTTTCGAGACGTTTGAAGTTGATGGCAGAGGCAGGCCACCGATTCTATAACGACCGAGTCTCGCATTTCGCAGGGAGATCGAGATCTGCTAGCAGGCGACAAAAGCAGACTTAGGAGGCGTATATCTTAGCTGCGCTAAGCTACTTGGGCTCATGAGCGGATACAGCGTCTCAGTTGAGTCTTACACTCCTCAGCGAAGGCTTAGAATAGGTAGGAGCAGGGCATACATGATAGGAGCAAGGAGACGACCTGGTCGAAGGACACACCCGCGAAGGCTAATCCGAGAATTCCACGCACGCGTATTCACTTCTCTCCAGCGATAGGGATAGCATGGTTTTCGGGAACCTGGCTCCGTTGGAGCATGCAAAGCTGTTCGAGCTTACACGGCCATCCCCAACCTACTTCAATCCCAGCACATCCCAGGAAGTCACAATATTAGGACGGTTTATTGCAATAACATTATACCAAACAAACTTCCAATCAATGGTAGGCATAATGTTCCTGATTGACATGCTTCTCTAGCTCTCATACATAAACCCTTGTCTCTCGCCTATGTACTGAGTAACCCACGGTGGTCTTCGATCAATTGCGCAGCACCTCCTGTACACTCCCTCGAATATCCCTAGCCACCCTTTGCCTTCAATACTCCAGACCCCCAGCTCCCTTCTCAACCCCCATCTACCCTCGAATAATTATAGCAATATTGACAATTACAAAAAGTTTGGTGTTTATCAGAATTGTACAGTTTATTTAACAGTACAAGAAATTATCGATTTTATTGTTGGCATTAGATATGTCACAATATGTCTACAAAACCTCTATAATCAATAGCGATTATCCAGACAACACTATACTTAATTGAGTAATAGTGTCGAGTCCCGTTAGTCTTTCCAAAAAAAAATTACTTCAGCCAATTAGAATCTTTACAGCGCCCGAAGCTGTCGTATTGCCGACATTCTCCCTCGTGCCTTGCTGGTTGGCTGAAAGCCTTCAGTTAACCACTGCGCCATCCCACGCAATTCTTGCTTTGACCTGTCTAAAGTATGCTCTTTGCTCGGCTTCCCTAGCTGCGTACATATGCTCCCTTGCAATGCTACGACAGGCCAGGAACGAGAATCGAAAGGCACTGTTGACCGGCCAAACCTCCAAAGGAACCTGATCTCTATGCACGACTTCAACCGTGCGATCTAATCTATGCTTAAGCAGTGTCGTGCAGCAATGGGCGTCAAAGAGTCTGCCATGTGCCTCCACGACTGGACCGGCCGAGTTGAGGAAAGACAGGAGGGGAAAAGGTCGAGAAAGGTTCACATGAGCGATGTCGCTCATCCGTGTCTCTTCGTATGGTCACAATAATGGCGCTCATTGGGATATTCTGGAAGGATATATGTCCTTCCTGTCGCTTTCATTCCGATAATCGCTAAAGCAACGTCCTGCTTCGTAAGCAGTACCTTCATTCCCCTCTCACAGCATGGCTCAGTGGCACTGGCATTTGAACTCATTGCTACCGACTCCCTACATCATCTTAGTATCGGCTGCTGCAGCCCTTCTTGTCGGTGGGATCATCTTTGTGGTTCTCTCGAACTCCAACGTTTCTGTCAAATCTAGTGGACTCGCAACCTATGCTCGATTCTTCTATGCTAGCTTCCTGAAGCCGCATACCGGCGATGGCGAAGATACGGGTCAGCAGGCAGCTCTGGAGAGTTTCTACAGGGCCCAGGTACGTGGGGTTAATAGTCTCGACTTACATCTATCTATCATGATATACGGAGTGTCTAAGTGTAATTCTGTCACCCGGTTTTCCTGACGGGATCGTGTACAGGCCGACGTGTATGACGCAACACGTAGAAGACTACTACGTGGTCGCGAAGACATGCTTGGGCTAGTCGCAGCACAGTTGAAGTACAAATCAAATTGTGGGATGTATGTTCAGAGAAAGCCAATATGGGTAGATATCGGAGGTGGCACAGGCTACAATATCGAAGCCATGCAGGCTTACGTAGACGTGCCGACTTTCTTCGAAAAGATATTTCTCGTTGACCTTTCGCCATCTACACTTCATGTTGCCAGGAGACGGTTTTGTCGTCTAGGGTGGGACGTAGAGATTGTGTGCCAAGATGCAAGGACCTTTCGGCTCGAAGACTATATGCGCAGATTCTACAAGGACGAGACGATGTTTAAACTCCACTATAGCTTCACACGGACAGGTGCTGATCTAGTCACTATGTCATACAGCTTGAGTATGATACCAGACTATTATTGTGTCTTGGACTCTCTACCTAGTCTGCTCGCTACTGATGGGACCATTGGCGTCGTAGACTTCTACGTGCAAAGTATTGTCGAGCTCAGTGGCCGCACATAAACTGGTGGCTCTTTCAACAGGCACGTGACCTGGATTGGTCGAGTCTTCTGGCGAGCCTGGTTCGACGTAGATCGAGTAGGACTGGAGGGCGCTCGAAGGGACTATCTGGAGTACAAATTCGGCACTCTCAAGTCGGTGGATGAAAGGAACTATCTTCTTGGCGGCATCCCATATTACAGTGGGTTCAACCAACTCAAGGATACTGATCGGAAGACTCTTACTCTTCCACAGTATTTCTCGGCACTCAGCGCGGCCTGGTTGGTTCAGATGCAAAGGAGTCAAACTATGCACAAAACTTCATCGAAAGCCTTGATGCGTCGTGCACTGAATCGCCCTACCTGTCTCCGCAAAAGCATAGACTTGACCGACATCAAGCCGTCGAGCATTCCATCCCAGTCGAGCTTCGTTCCAAAGCGTACCAGTGCGCCGTTGTTAACCTAAGCTCGAACCTTCCGCTTCCGTCCATGTTCTACCAGAATAGGCAACGCCGCATCTACTGCGACGATCAGCTCCACAAGCACACGCAGTTCAACAACGAATACATATATGCATTTACATGGGAGGACCCGAGGGTTGACCATCGTCTTCTCAAGATCCGCGACGATGACGTAGTTTTATGCGTTACATCGGCCGGAGACAATGTCTTGGATTATCTTTACCAAGCAAGCCCAAGGCGGATACATGCGGTAGATCTCAATCCTAACCAAAACCATCTGTTGGAGCTCAAAGTTGCGGCCTTACAAAGCTTGCCATACCTACAGGTGTGGAAATTGTTGGGCCAGGGCCGGTTTCCGGGTTTTCGAGAAGTACTCATCTCCAAACTCAGCCCCCATCTAAGCTCGCAGGCTTGTCAGTACTGGCTGAGCCACGCCAAAACTTTTGACTCCTCGCACAAATTGTACGAAACCGGAGGATCTAGGTAGATAGCAAGCTACGATATGACCACGAACACTACTAACACGCATCTAGGCACGCCATCAAGCTCATACGCTGGCTTTTCAGGCTGCTGGGACTGGCGTCCGCAGTAAAGGATCTATGCGACGCAAAGACTCTGAAAGAGCAGCAAGAAATCTGGCCTAGGATCCGGCGTGTTCTTCTGAGTAAACCTCTGCACTGGGCAGTCGTGAGTACTGAATGGTGGGCGTGGAAAGCTGCGGTTGTACCTCCGGCGCAGAGAAAGATGATCATATCTGATGAGTCGGAAGTTGTGAATGGGGGCGTTCGTGGAGAAGCTATCTGGGAGTATCTTGTCAATACCCTTGACCCAGTCGCCAAAAATACTTTGATAGGTGATGACAACTACTTCTATCTGCTCTGCCTCCAGGGAGGATACTCCCAACGGTAAACTCTTGCCGATATGGAGCGAGATTGGGAGTTGATTCAGTCGGTAGATGTCACCCTCAGTATTTATCGCCAAGGGCCCACCGGAAGCTCTCTCAGCCTGGAGCTTTCGACGGACTTCGCATACCGATGAGCTCCAAGAAGTCATTGCGCGCATTGCAACGGGAACGCTGAGTCGCGCGGTCGTAAGCCACGGCTACACCACGGTTTTGAGGACGAACATCCATGACTAACACAGCTTTTAGGTCATGGACAGCATGGACTGGTTCCACCCGAAAGACGCTCAAGCTCAGACTCAGATCCAGGCTCTATACTGTGCTCTCAAGCTCGGAGGCAAAGTCCTCTTGCGTTCCGCAGGGTTACGGCCATGGTACATTGCACTATTCGAGAAGAATGGCTTTACAGCAAACCGAGTAGGAACTAGGTTGCCTGAATCTTGTATCGACAGGTATGCAAGATCCACCCTTTAACCTTTGGAATTGCGCCCGCAAAACTCATACTCATCTAGAGTGAACATGTATGCTTCGACTTGGATATGCACAAAGCAGGAGGACTTCGAGGCTCAAGGCATCAGGCAAGAGGGCACAAGGCTGTCAGTTACAACTTCGAGGTCGAGTATCCCGGAGGATGTTGCGATTGGAATTGCCAATTAATGCAATGGAGAAGCAGACGAAGGGAGTAATAAGTACGAGCTTAAAGGCAAAGGGGAAGTTAGAAACGCCTGACCATGTTTTACAATCCCTTATCACATATGCTAGAGTCAGAACATTGAGTAGCCAGCAATGTCTCATGCGTTGAATTTGTGGTTGACTATTACCTTCTAGGTATCCTTTTTCCTGACAACCTCGCGGCACTACCCAACAGCCATCAGAACTCAAGTGTTTGGGGATGCTACTGCTCCGTGAATGCGTGCCAGCGAAGACTACGTTACTTGAGAGATGCTACTGGTCGCATCCTATCTATATCTCGCGCTTGTCAAATCACCGAGCAGCCATCATAACGCTCAAGCGGCTCTTAGGAAATGTAGGCAGCTAGCCAGCCCGGTTGAGGATACTTGCATAGCTTACGAGTCCTATTGGCTTGTAATACTTTCATATGATAGTCGTTGGAGGTAGTGTTTTGGAGTATGTACAAAGATTGATTCCTTCTTCCTCTTTTCGTTGTTTCTCCGATACAGCTCAATTTCTCCATCATCATGCACTCATGGCCTTCTTCACCAGGAGGTGATCGTTCGCACTCATAAAATTATTCTTCAGCCTTGGCTCTTAATACATACAGGTACTGACCATACTAAACTGCGCTCGGTTGATACGGGATCGCGTAAAGGCCGGCTCTAGCGTTGCAAGTCGGTAAAAGGGCAAAGCGGTAGACGGCAATAGGGACAAAATTAATCTTTCGAGCACAGTACAGTTGAACAATCTCATTGGACTGGATGTACGTCGCTTTTGCACCATGCTTTGTCTGCGGATCTCTCTACAACCATGGATTGCGTCAAAATCAAGCATTCCTACGTCGCTCACAATATTACCAGATTCTTTTCGAATCCGACGGGGTAACACCTCGCAGATACTATCACCAGCTCGAAAAGCCTTTCCAGTTTCCACAACATGTATTCCGTGCGGCAATGGCTCCCTGCCCTCTTCCTTACTTGGGCAACGTCAGTCTTATCAAGCCCGCTGGCTGTGAGCAACCCATCATCGTTAAGCTCTCCGAAGATCAACCTGACCGATATCACGCACACCTTCGCAAATCTTTCCGAAATCGATATACCGCAAGACTTCAAGCTCCACCTGCAATCTCAATTCCCTTCCTACAAGAAGCCTACTTTTACAATACCATCATGGCATTGCGACAAGTAGCACTTGAGGACTTCAACGGCGTCATGCTCGGGCAGCACTTTAACACTAACAAATTCTCCAACACGCCAATCAATTTAGTCGCACGATGGGGCCAGATACAGCGGAAATACGTGGTTTGGGGTTTGCTTCTGGCGCTCGCTTTCATGACCGAAGAGACCGGCCTCTGCGTCACCTCTTTTCGCTTGTTATGGCAGGAAGGTGAGATTGGCAGTGTGGGCTTCGGAATCCCAGGAACGATATCCCGGGCTCCCGAGGGTCGCTCGAATGGAACAGAGAGCACGACGCAAAACCATGTCCCATCGATCGACGGCTTCAACTTCACAAACAGTCCAGCAACCCTAGGCGAACCAGCCAGCGACGCCGACTTGACAGAGCCGTTGAATACGAACAGAGTCACTGTGGCCATTGCACGCTCAGGAGGCGATCTCAGGAAGTACGACGTTCTCATGGGCATCGCGGGCGCTCTGGCCGAGGCAGCTGAGAAGCCCGCAGAGCACCGTATCAATTACGACTGGAGCTCCCAGCTTTGGAATTTCAATTGCCGATTCGCCACCAAGCAAGTGACGCCTGTTCGCACGGCCCCTCTCGTCTACACCTTCAGGGTGCTTATCGACTCGCTGGTGCAAGTGGCCGATTACTATATCAGAGTCAATGCGTACCATAAGATTAGCATGATCACCAAGGTCGACCGCGTCATGGTCGGCATCTCGAAGCTTGTTCACAGGACGGATTGGCCGTTGCTTGGGCCTGGGAATCAGTCCACGCCTGTGGGGTCGACGGCTTAGCAGTGTGTGTCTCCAGAAGATATCTGTCGCACTGCTGTTCTGAAGCAATGAAGCTTGTTGGAAAGATTCGAAGTGTAGGATCGCTCGGTACAGGAACCCGGGCTGCTTGATGGTTTGGCTGAGCCAGGCGCGTGGGGCTCAACCATTTCTGAACTGGTCCAGCCTCTGTACTTCGATGGCCTTGCTCTATACTTGAGTCTGCGCACCTGAACATGGAAGTCGAAGAACCCGGTGATTATACACCAAAGATAATGGGTGTTCCCAGTGGGAGTATTCCTTACCGAAAGTGGGAGTGCGCGGTCTGATTACCTTGAAATAGTACCAAACCTAGACGACGATATCGGGATATTGTAGGGGCGAGCGACCACTGCGCTAGGTGAACTGGGCCATAGTCCTCGATCCTCTCCGCTTGTGAGTGGGTGGGACGGAAGTGTTCCGCCGAAGGAAGGAAGGCTGAAGAAATCCTGCATAAAGAGAGCTGGACCGGTCAATGCGCGCTTGGCTAGTTTGATATGATCCAGACTCAATCTTCCTTTCCTCGACTTATCCGCCTTGTCTATGCTTGGACCTTGTCATCGCCCTTTTCGCGCCCAAATTATATACACATCTAACCCTGACTCCTAATCCAAATCCTAGCCCCTAATCATTGCCTTCAGCGAACCTTCCGGAAGACAACTGCGTTGTGCTCTCCCAATATAATCACTAATCGCGATGACAGCGATGTGTGATACTTTGCTGAAGGGCCTGGTTGGAGGCTTGACTCGAGGAGAAATTTCCTGTGTCTAGCGTTGCGTGCGCCCTTGTCCAAAGAGTGGCCCATGCTAGACAAACGTGCAGTAAAACTGGCCCGTGTTAAACATTTCCTCTTCATCGAATGTACTTAACGCTAAAGTAGCAAGGAATAAGCGCTGTGCGATTGGTGCCCAGCCGCCCAACACAGAGAAGCTCCATCTTAATAATCCTGCAGGAACAGAGCATCAGTTTAGTAAGTTGACTACTTTACTTCTAGGAGTTCTTTGTAAGCGCTGTGCGGTTGTTACCCCACATGGAGAGGCCCCCATTGAAGTTCATCTCTGTACTGTAAGTCACTGCACATATTGGCAAACGGATTGCGAGGATCGCCATCTAGACTGTAGATCTGGATCGATTCATCATAGTTTTTGCTTCTGCTGACCTACGCGTCGCACGACTGCACCAATTGGAACCAGGGTCTGTATGGTTGCGAGAACCCTATTGCTGGAGTGTGGTCTTTCCAATACGTAAGTTCACCGCCCAATGTTCCCATGACCCTTGGTGTTTGCCATTACTGACGGAATCCATAGGATGTCGCTTCATCGGATGGAAGTCGATATCCTTCAGGTTATATTCAGCCTCCAAAGGAATAAACGTGCTCGACTAGCACCTTCTATGGAAGCCGACTAAAGTCGCTTTCTTCCCTGTGTTCCGACAAAGAGCGGCAGATACAATGATCGTTGGGTCCTGATCAGTTGTCCCAATGTAACAGCGCCTGTGTGGCGTGAAACCGCCTTTTTACTGTATCGGGGGAAAGCTGCATGTACACTAGTCATCAACAGTTCGATCAGCCATCTCACGTACCAGCGCCTATGGGGTGCAAACCTTCTCTCTTTTTCCTAACATCCGAACTTTCATCATCTGTCGCCCCCGGTCCAGCCCCAGTTCCTACTGGATGCATAACCTCGTCAATCATCTGCTTCAATGAACATTTCCCCCCCTTTATTCTGTGGTCTATCACATTCTAGGCCTATATCTGCTCAAGACCCAACTAAAAGAAGCACGCTGCCAGCATCAGATACACTGCCAACCTGTGCTCAAGTCGAAAGACCCACCACCCGAGACCCATCGCCTCAACCACTCACAACAACAATCCCTAACCACCAGCCCCCAGAACCTCTATTCCCCCCATCGTCACACAGCACATCCGCCCCTCCACCACCAAATCCTACCTCCTCACATCCTACCTCCTCACTCAGCACAATTTCCCGTTCCAAAAAGCTGCAAAAACATCAAAGTCCCTTCGTCCAACGGCTAACGGCAGTGGTATCACGAGTCCTGCTATTATCTCTACTACGCAGATATTCGAGCCACGATTTAGCACGTCTGTGGTTCGGCGTGTCTGGTTTCACATTTCCTGCCTGATATCCAGATTTTCGTGAAGGTTTGTTGGGGATCTATGTCGGTAGAGTGTTGATTCCGAGAATTTTTATCTTGAGCTGCATGCCACCTGGGCTGTATAGTGGAGTAGGCGCGACGAATGAGGCAGGTGAGAGCACATTGATTTGCGGCAGCATTTGTCAATCTACAAAGGGGTTACTCCATGGCCCGTTGACTTGTGAAGCTAAGACTTCATAACCTCTGATGTAGATCAAGTCACCTGCCATTGCGAGGATAGCTAGATGTATGGTGTTCATATTGTCGGGGAATACAACAAAGTTTGCCCCTTAGGTTGTCGAGCGTCTCTAATAGATATCAAGCCAAAGAAATTGGAAGCAAGAAAAGAACCAACAGTACAAAAAGCTGGAGTCGCGGGGAATCGAACCCCGGACCTCATCCATGCTAAGGATGCATTATACTGCGCGAGTCAGGATTAATCATTTGTGAATCGACGGAGATTTACTCACCCACTAAACCACGACCCCTGGCGTAATCGTCGTTGAACAATTGGTAAATATAATTCACTACCATTTATACTGTCGACAGTCTCCAATTCGTGGGTGCGTTGCGGCATCCTTGCCCGATCGGGCTAGCGCTTATTAAGCCCCATCTTGAAAACTGCCTTGATCTACAGCAAAACTACGCTTCAGCATCACGACATTTGGTCAACTTACTTTGCGGCCAAAGCGTAGGTACCTCACCCAGTCTGGTCGTTTTACATTGGCCATTGGCAGCGACTTTTGAGTGGCCCTGCTTCTAGCCTCTCTCCTCGACCTCAAGAAGGTGAATACTTCTTCACGTACGCTTTCTATGCCACGTTTGTCAAGCTTCTTGCTGCTTCTAGCACTCCCTCAGTGTTCATTGTCCTGTTATGCCCTGTCAGTTAGATGCCTGCGCTTCAACAATACACAATGATTTGAATGAGTTGAGCTGCTAAGTCTCCCTCTACGGTAATGTCACAGTCTCTGCTTTCCTGATAGCCATCTGGCTTCTTGATTCCTAGATGTTTTGAAGGCCACAGCGAAGAATGACGTTCCAAAATGCAGCATATAGTCCCTTACGGCAGTAGTCCGTGGAGACCAGCTTGGACATGTTGAATGTGCTGGTGTCCTAAGGATGTATTGCATGCTGGAAGAGCCATGGTCGGACGCGTCGTTGACAGGTCGAAGGACGTGTTGTACTTGTGTGCATTCTCATGACTCATGATAGCTACCAATTTCTTCCCCGGCGTAAACGCAATGCGAGCTACTCCTCCTGCCGAGAATGCAGATTCTCGGGCCGTTGCCTAGGTACACCGCACCCTGATCTTTCCAATATGGCTCCCCATAGTCACGACCGAGATACACTGCCGCATTGGCAGTATCACCTTCGTACAGAAGATACACACGGAGTCTTGACGTGTTTGTAATAACGTGTTAGGTAGAAAAGACTAGTCCGTGGAAAGCGTCTTAGACATAGAGAATTGGACGTCGAGGCACTAGCCGTGATGGCTGCATTATCGGCGAGCAGCTTACAAGATATTGACAGACAGACTGCTTGACAATATTTGACGGGCGTCTCAACGTGTATTACGTTTTCTACCAGTCACGCCCACCTCGCATGGTGGGATATCCTCTAGCAATTGATATCGACGGACTCAGGCGACTACGCATCTGATCGACTTCCTCAAGCATCATACCATGGAATTTGAAAATGCGCAGTGGACAGCGAGGAACTCTGAAATTCATATTCCTTACAACTACGCCCTAAGGCACATAATCCTAATGGGCTATCAAAGCCAAAACCTTATCCGAACAATCGAAGCGCTCTCCAAAATTATACCCAAAAAAACCGGCAACTCACACCACCTGCAACCTACCCACTCACCCCAAAGCTCACCTTCCCATTCACCCTTGCGCTCCAAATCCACTTCCGACTCGGATGTAGATCATCAACCCCCAGCCCGACACTCTCCTTGATCCTCTGTATCGCCGGTATCACCAGGCCCTTACTCGACCTTTTAGCCTCGCACGCCAGGCAGCGATAGCCAACCGTCTCCACATACCCGATAAAGCCCTCGCACTCTCCGCCGCGCGTTCGCACGTGAAGCGCGCAATGAATGCGGTCGAGGACCTGTTTGGTGTGGCGGCACGAATGGAGCCAGGTTTCTTGGTAGCACATCGCTGCTTGGTCTCTGGATCTTCCGGGTTCGATAGTGGTCTGACGCTTGATCCAATCTCAATGCTGGAGATACCGCCCTGCAACAAATATGCTTCCGGGAAAATGATCAACCTGTCCCAAAACTTCCAGAGCTTTTGAGCTAGCTACCAAGGTGACGTCCCTCGTCCAGCCAGCGCAGTGGCATGCACACAAAGACCCGCCGCCCTCTATCTCGCCCACATGATGGGCACAAAGCCATTGTGAGACCTCCCCCTCGCACTGCTTTCTTTGTCCGCGAACACATACACAAAGCCATTGAAACCTACGAACAATGCCCCTGTCCCGCAACAAAGGACGACCCACAGACATAAAACCCCTATCTCTCCGCTATCTGCTTTCGAGCTCCACAGCAGCCGAGTTGCGATCGCCCAGGAACTTCGGAGAAGCACCCCTGATCGTATTCCACCTTCTCTGTCACCGTCTCTAAGAGCCTCGAGTCCAACAAAAACGGTCTCCTGCCCTTCTATATCTACCACACCCACCCATGTCTCACCCCAGCACCTACATCTTCACCTTCTCCTTCCCAGCTCCCCAGCCCCACCCCTCCCCCTCCCACCTCACCGGCGCTCTCTTCACCCTGCCCCTCTCCCCGGCTATAGGCTCAAAGCGCCACGCAGCGTCTTCCCTCCCGCGCTCCACCAAGCGCCGCAAGATCGGCGTGCTCAAACGCAGTAAATCCTCTCGCACACCATCTCCTCCTCCGAAACCGACCCTCGCCTCTACCATCATCAGTACCCCACCCGCGCACGCCACAATGGCCATCCGCCCGCGTTCGGCCGTCGCGGCGCTGCTGCAGGCTGCGATGGGGTGTTCGCTCGTAATGGCGAAGGCGGATGGGTTGGAGGATTTGCGGGAGTATGTGAATTCGTTATCGCCGGTAGGAAAGGTGTTTCAGGAGGTGAAGGGAGGGTTGCAGGATGGTGCCAAGGGGAAGCGGGTGGATGGGATGGAGGAGGTTTGGGAATGGGGCTCGAGGAGTGGGTTTAGGTGGTCGGATCGGGAGTTGAGAGGGTGTGTGAGGGCGGTGGCTATTTTGGAGACGATTTGGGAGGAGGAAGAGGAGGGGGTGTGGTGAAGAAGACGGTGAAGCCGCTGAACGTTGGTGCTAGATATAGAGGTTTTTCGGTCTAGGAAAGAGTATATGAAGCTTGCTCACGATCGCAAGAGATTTGAAGCCGATATGGTCATGGAGACTTTGAAGTATATCCCTTCAATTGACCGCTCATATTTCCAAGCATGGAGATATATTAAGAAAGGAACATTTACCACACAATTTCAAAGTAAATCCAGTCGATCCATAATCGCTCAAAGTTCTGAGCATGGAGATACGTCTAATTCTAGTCAAAAGATAGTAGCTTAGTAGCCGAGGATCATGAAAATAGGGTCAATTCGGACGAATGACTCTCAAGGCCAGCTAGATCTTCGCGTTCTCTATCCCAGTGCCACTCACACAGAAACATACTCATACCGTAAACGCCAGGAGGATAGAGCGCTGCGGGGGTTCGTGCGCATCTCGAATGTCAGAACTAGAGCATATGTTTGCGATGCATCAGTTATAGTACACGCTTGTTTACAATGCATCACCCCAATTGACCAACGAGGAGCCCTGGTCTTCGCAAATCGCGCACTCCCACTTTATTCGACTTCCTATGCTGTTGTTGATTTGTCGCCTCAGCTCAAATCTGGCAACTGCGATAGCAATACACGAACAACTTCGCGCACGCACTCTTGTTATTTTTCTGAAAAACTGCTGTATTGAATTCTTATCTTGCGCATTTGAGTCTCAAGATACACAACAAGCAAGAATCAATAGCAGAGTTCGATAGTGTTCGACAATGCTGTCCACAACAGACTACCATTAACATTGAAAAGATGGATAAAACGTAGAAGAGCGATGCGTGAGAATCGAGGCTTTCCGTCGATAAATTGGGGTGATGCATTTTAAACAAGCGTGTACTATAACTGATGCATCGCAAACATATCCTCTCAGAACTATGCTTTTTCGCCAAGCCTTTAATCCGCCCGCCAAGTACGGGTGGCTCCGGGCCACTTGAGCAACTCGGGCAGCTCGTACTCCTTCTCACCTAGTAATGCAATCCACCTAGTAATGCAACCGCTAATGGTTTAGGTGCATAATCTTAGGGTTAAGATCCATAAACCTGAATTTTGCACTAAATTCACTAGCGGTTGCATTACCAGGTGGGTTGCATTACTAGGTGAGAAGGAGTACTTGGCGGGCCGATTCCCCGAATTGCCGATAGATGTTAGTTTCTTGCAATGGAAACTTATTAAACACGATGTTCGAACAATCTTTGAACAATGTTCGAGAGTGCCATGATCTTATTGTTTTATATGGACGACGGTTTGAATATCGCATATATAATAATTTTGCGACAATGCTTCAAGATAACGCGATTTCAACATGATTCCCTATGAACTACGGTAATAGAACAGTTGTAAATATAAGGTAAAATATAACGGTTCAATTGAGCGGGCTCAGACCGGTAAGGGAATCCTGCCACAATGACAGCCAATGGAGCGAGCTTCGTTGCGAAGATTGCTTGATTTGAAAAGTTTTTGCGTAGGATCCTGGACGGGAGGTGAGAAATGAATTAAGTGTTACAGAGCTGCTGCGCTCCTCCAGCAGGACTTGATTGGGTTAATTATCTCGTTGAAAACTTGGAATCCTCTGCCAATCCTCTTATCTTTCCACGTGCTCTCCCCTCCCTTTTCGCGCTATTCTTGTTGGACGATACGCACTATGATCGTAGTCCTCAGGCGCACATTTCTAGAAAGAGGTGGCCGGATTCGTGGTTCGCGAACAGAATGGCGCATTTCTTCTGCGGGGAAAGGGCTATTCCAAAACTTCGGCAAGAGAGACAGTGAGTCGCCGTACCCTGATCCACATCTCCTGAAAAGGGTCTACTTCTTCAAGGACGTGGGGAAAGATGTAAGATACCGGCGTGGCTAATCCAATAATCAGGGCCAGACTTTCGCGAAGTCATTCATCATTGGCCTCAACCCAGTAACCCTTCTCTGCGGTGGTCTCACCTTGATCAACTTCGGCTTCTGCGCCTTCTTCAACATCATCCTCACCGTTTTCCTCCGAAACCCTCCCAAAGTGGGCAACTACGGCTTCACCCCAACCCGAAACGCTGAATGTACATTATCTCTTTACTATTTCACCATGCCTTCCACATATACACAACTAGATACCAAGAGTTGAAATTGCAGTCCTCTTCTCCCTCTGGTTTGGCCTCATTTCGCCCAAATCTACGGCTACCTAGCCAACGACCGCATCCCCCTCTACATCTGCAAACACCGCGGTCGGGGAATCTGGCAACCCGAATACCGCCTGCACACGCTCTGCTGCCCGGTCTATTCAGCATGCCCGTCGCTCTCGGCCTGTTCGGCGCCTCCCTTCAATACCACCTACACTACATTGTTCTCGCGTCCGCATGTTTTCTCGGCGGCTGGACCACAAATTCCATCATCCCAGTAACTTTACACTATATCATCGAATGCTTCAAAGGCCACACGAGTGAAAGTGCAGCGATCATGGTTCTGTATAGATTAGCGTTCACCCTGACGATACCGTTTATTGTACCAGATTGGATTGTGAAGGTCGGGTCCGGGTGGTGTTTGGGTATGGCGGCGTTCTTCTCTATTTTCGCATTTGGATTCATCGTTGTTTTGATGATTTGGGGGGAGCAAGTAAGGGAAACGAGTTGGGGTGGGTAGGAGAGTAACGAGGGAGGGATTAAACTTATTGGGAAGGAAGTCGAGGAGGGGGTAGGAAGGTATGAATTGAAGCTATGAATGAAGGTATAATGGACGAAATTATGTCGGTCTAAATCCATCGAGGGTACTCTTGTCAGCATAAGCAAGAGTGGTCTGTACAACAACTGGAGGATAAAAGCAAGAGTGAATCCGCCTTCAGTGGAGCCTCTCGGAAAACGATTCGCAATCAATCGATCGTCAATGCAGCCGTCCTGATTCGATTACAACCGATACTAGAGAAGCCAAATACCACAAGCGTGAGGCACAGCAGCGTGCCATCGATAGCCTCGAAGGATCGTAAGACGGTAAATTTCATCATCCTACCCCCCCTTTAATACCTTAGGTCGAGGCAAGGTTGACCATCCTACAGGAACGTCACGTACCGCTTCGACAAGGTTCTGCCGCAATATAGTCAAGAGTCCAAAAGTCGACCGCTATGGCCAAGGAGGAACTCTAGAAAGGTCACTTATCAGCTCTTGTTAATGCCAACCACTCCTGGTTTACGCGATTGCGCCGGTACTGTTTATTTCCAGTCAAGTAACCATATTCATCCATCTATATCAAGCCAAGCATTTAGAGCTAATTGTTGAGGGGCTAGAAATCATGTCTTCACAACCTTCGGACTCAAAGGACTCCAAGGATGATCCGTATATGCTGGGAAAGAAATTACGCCGCCTCCGGGAGGTCAGTCCGCCTTTTTCCCTCTCCTCCGGCCTCCGCCTAATGCAGTACCAAATCCACAAGAATCGGTCCTCTCAACCTGATAACACCTCTTACTATCATGATACCTCAATACAACCAACATATTGCGGTTGTGTTGTCCCCGAGTAATTGAATTTAATAAGGAATGACACAGGCTAGCACTCCTCCACCTCCTCATCCACGCCCAACTCGGCTACCTAATCCACCCCGCCATCTGGGAAGGCCTCCCACACGATAAATCGCACCTTTCCATGGCAGACGTAGGTACGGGTACAGGGTAAACAACTCCTATCCATTCATCTCCGTACACACTAACCTCACATCATAACCGTAGTATCTGGATCGGCGAATTAGCAAACGAGTTGCCCGAGAGTGTGAAGCTTGATGGGTTTGGTATTACCGATGAGCAGTATCCGCCGGCGGAGTGGTATGGGAAGAATGTGAGATTGGAGAAACTGGATATTTTCAAGCCGGTGCCGGAGGAGTTGAGGGGGAGGTAGGATGTAAGTTTACTTGTTGTTTCTTGCTGGCTTTTATTTTGTCTGCTCCTTGTCGTTGTTGATTGACGTTATGTTCCTATAGTCTTCTTCTCTTTTGCATGTTTGAATGCTTGCTTATCAAGATGATTGTACTTCCTTTCTTTGGAACGCTAAAAAACAAGACTGGAGTTGATGAATGGAGTAGACGACACTAAAAGATACTAATGGAGTGAGCGATCACAGGCTGTCCACCTCCGATTCTTCATGACCATAGCCAGCGATGACAACATACAAACCATCATCGACAACCTAACTTCAATGTTAAGTACGTCTTCCCCAACCCAGCCAAGCCACAACACCCATCATTCACCCCCCGCCCCCATCCACCAACAACGCACCCAACCCCTCAAGCAAATCGATCTCTTTGAAGAAATAAAAAAACCTCGCCCAAAAGCTGACATTACTAAAGAACCAGGAGATTACCTCCAATGGGTAGAACGCGACTGGCTCTCCCACTTCCCTCCCCCATCGCAGATCACATCCGCCGACGACGCCAACACCCAATTAACAGGCTACCTCAAGAAACTATGGCCAAAGACCAAGTCCGTCCGTCCCCTCCTCCCCACCCCCTCCCCACCCCACTCTCCCTTCCACTAAACCCCCCCACAGCTGGATTACCACCCTCCCCACCCACTTCACCCACTCCGCCCTCACCGTCCTCGCGCACGACGCCGCATCCACCCTCCCCCTTTACCCCAAGCCCTGGAACGAAGACAACCTGATGGGTACCGCCGCCGCGGGCGAGCGTATCAGGGACGAGGGGGAGAGGGCGTGGTTCATGGCGATGCATGCGAGCGCTGCGGAGGAGGCGGCGCGGGGGTGGTATGTGGGTTGGGAGCTGAGGGTTTGCGTGGGGCGGAAAGTGGGGGGGTTGGTGTAGGTGGAGGTCCGAAGGTGGGGAGGAGTGGGATGGAGGGGGGGTTGGGTTTGTGGTAAGGTGGGGGGGTCGCGGATGTGTGGATTTGAGAGGGTTGATGATATTGCTTTTATCGGTCTGATTATATGAAAGTATCTAGTAACTCTGACTCTGGTGGATGTTCAAGAGCTATTTCAAGTGCGAAGAATGTATGGTGTAGCAGCTGTTCGGATGCCGAAGTATCGATGTGATGAAGTTCGATTGACAGATACCGATAGCCTTGGAATGAATGCATTTCAACAATGCTTGTTCTATCTAAAAGGTGATAGCTAAGTAATTGAATACTATGATGACAGACACCATTCGAACAAACAATTCTCAAGGCCAGCTTGAGCTTCTGGTCTTCTACGCCAGTCCCACTAATTAGTATTTTCTCTTCTAGTACCACACATGACACATGACCTAAGATGCAGGAACTTACCGCTTTCCCACCATCCCACCTTCGCTGCCATTCGGACAGAAACAGACTCATACCATATCCGCCTGCAGGATATCCCTCACGCTCACCACGCTGACGAGCTGCTTGTCGATCACCCTCCTGGATGTACCGCTCCATTGCTGACGACTGAGCTGAGTGGGATGAGGTGCTGGCCGGAGAACCTAAGGCTTTACTTCTTGACGGGCTTGAGTGCTTATTGTCTTTTGGTGGCGATGGAGACTTGTCTTTCGAGGTAGCTGTTGCAGACGAATGGGCTGAAGAGGACGAGGTGTGGAATTGAGAGCCTGAGGGTTTACCACCTGAAGGAGTTGAGCACCTATCCTCTTTGTTTGACGACGAAGACTTGTCTTTCGAGGTACTTGTACGATGATGGCCTTTGGATGGAGGGATCGGTGGGCCGGTGGTGTTGGTTGCGGATTGGGTCTTCGAAGCGCTGCTGAAAGAGGGTCAGTGGTACAGTGGACTTTGTTGGAGTAACCAAGGTTAAGTGGAAGGGGACGAGGACGAAGAGAGAGAGTGGGAGATGTGCGTAGCTGTAGAAGGAGAGTCGAGACTTACGACATCCCGAGTAAATAAGAGGCAGCGAGGAGACAGTGGTGGAGGGGTTGTTGGATTGAAGGACGTTGAGCATTGAGTTGAAATTGGGTTGACCTCTTGCTAACGAGGTTGATGCAGTTGTATAGAACTTCTCCTTTACTCGGGAAAAGAATAAGGGTTCAACCTTCATCAAAGCCCAACACCGGTAGTAATAAAGAGCAGCAATGTAGGTTAAGAAAGTTAAGAGCCCTGGAAGTGGTGGGGTTCGCCCCCAACTCATATCACCACCATTGGCATGCGCCGTCCGCAATGACGGGCGCAACGCGTCTGATGGCTTGTGAAGCTCTGGCCCCTAGTGGCACATGGTAGGAAACAACATGCTGCTCCGACGATGTTGACACGCCGAGAGCGCGAAGTGCCCATCAGCTCCGTAATCCTGCATGTCAAAGCACATCAAAGTCGAGGCGTGACGGGGCAAATGGCACTTAGCTTGCGCAACTTGAAGTCTAGTCACCTCAGCCCGCGGGCATGGCTCTGGATCGCTGTAGACTGAGCTACGAACGTGTGCGTCATCAACCCCACGACCGGAGTTTCCGAGACCGTGGCTCTGGTCTCTCAGCGAAGATGTTGGGGAGTCAGGGGTCGACGCTAAAGTGGAATCTAGGAGAGATTGCACGTCGCGGAGGGCAGTGAGTGGTCGAAGTAGGTTGTTGACAGGGTTGTGGGACACTTGAGAGTAGCATTCGGGTTTATAGAAGATGATTCTAAAGGAGCGCGAATGAACACCTTGTCCTTGTAAGTGGGTGAAGAGCAACAGTATTGCATCCACGCCGTGGGATGGTGTGCATGGTTGCCTTGGCTGCAAGGCTGGCGGCTAAAGGAGGAGGCTATCTTCTCAGGAGTAGAGAGTCGCACCTTGTTCCACTTCGTATACATTCAGGCCTCCCTCCGTGTCGCTTGCAATCGAGGGTCATCTGAAAGGAACAGAAGCGACATGCGAGATTGTAACCGTGACATTGTTATGCTTTTTTGGTCGAAAGGCTGCATATTGGATGGTCCATTGGTCAACCATGTGGGGTTTCATGCAGCCGTTTTCTTGGGCTTCAGACAAGGCATTTCAGTAGCTCAAACTCAAACCGCTTGACAGGATCCAAACCATCCGATACAGGCAGATTGTCGACACTGATTGGAGAGCTTACCTCGAGGAGAATTTAAGGATGCAGACGCCGGCTTCCCCGAACCCAGAACCCCGAACCCAGAGCCCCAGGTAGACTAGACTCCGTGTGCTAATCCGTGCTCCCGAAAGGTTCCACTGCATCGGGTCTCTAGTCCGTCTCCCTCAATCGAACAACAGGCGATCCTCAAGATCTGCGACACGTGACATCCCATGATCTCGAGACGAAGTGGGCCTGGATGTACATCCAAATTGCGATAGTCGTGGCTGGCTTCGCACCAGGAGTCTGAGATTTCACCTCCTGTAAGACTGATAGAGACGTGGATGTCCTCGACACAAAGATAGAATTATTGATTTGCTGATAGGCGCTGGTAAGGCAGAAAAAGTACTTGCCTTAGCAGCTCTATATGAGAGAGACCAAGGCTTAGCTCAAAATGACCCTGAACGCATGAGTACAGGTTGGTGGATGGCATAGATCATCGCCCCGAGAAACTCTGGACGTGGCCTTTACCACATCTAGATCGGACGATGCTTTGGTAGTTTATTGGTGAAAGCGCTGTCCTGAGTCCTTCTAGCAAGAAACTATGGAAGGAACCTTGTTATGTCGATCGGGCAGTACTTCAGTCCGTGGCGGCACACGTGATGTCGGCCTATCACAAATATGCTGGGACAGTGCCGACTGCTACAGTGTGCCGGCCGTCTCAATCGCCTCTCAGGAGCTGAACCTCAACAACTGCAGCCTCGGTGTTTGGCGTAGCCTTATGCCTTCTCTTGCAGAGACTGCCACCGTACGCATCGTCTGCACAAGGAGCAATCCTGCTGTAGGTATGAATTGATGTTTTTGTTGGAGCTCGCTATTACTCCGTCGTTGCGTCGAGCGCTGCTTCGAACCTTAAGCGTAAAGATGCTGCCGCGGCTCGTTGCCGTTCTCCAAGAGGATAGAGGAACCGTAGATCACACACCCTTGTTCTCTCCTGAGCTTAAAAAATTCGCAGGCTCAGTAGCAATCCGCAGCAGCTACCGAGCTTATCAGCACTTCGTGATTTCTGAACCTCCTGATCGCTCAAGCCCCTGCCTTCATGGCGTCCCTCGTTGCGTTCTCCACCTCGCCCACACCAACTCCCACCTCTAAAACCCTCCCTATCCCTTCCCTCCAGTTCCTCTCCAAGCCTTCGATTTCATGCCTTTTCCCCTCCTGTTCCCTCTTTCTCTCGCGATTCACGGCTTCGACCTCCTCTTTTGTATCAATGACTTCCTTTTCCAGGCGCCTCAGTACATCCTCTAATTGAGAATTATGCACCAGCCACGCGTTCTTCCCAAACTCGTCAAGAAGTGCCAGGGTCTGTTGTCGATGGATGAGATAAGATGAGGATATATATGCCTGGCGAAGGGTATTCACGTCTGGTGAGTCGGAGTCTGCAGGTGCTTCATAGCGCGAGGTGTCGATCGCGGAGAGTGGTTCCTTCGAGGCGATTCGCGAAAGCTCGGCGACGATGAGGGGAGAGAACTGTGGAGACGGCAGAAGCGGGAGAGAGGGGTGAAGGGGGGGAGACTGTGGGGCGGGGGGGAGCGATAAATTGACCAGGACATGAGCGGCGTCGAGGGAGGATGGAGACGGCGGCCGGTCGATGTCTGTAGAGATACTTGTTAACGGGGTGCCAGATCGGGTAATGGGGAAAGGGGAAGACGACATACATGGAAGCGAGTCGTGGCTGACGTTGAGTAGACACATTACGAGGTCAAGGAAGTAGAGCTTCACCAGTGATGGGTATAGCGGCGAGCTTCCGTTGGGTGTAGAAGTAGAGTGGACACGGCCCCAATCAGTCTGTTTTGATCGAGTCTTTTGCCCTTTTGATGTTTCGCATCAACACGACTAGCGCTCAAATTTTGCGCGTAAACAGAGCGCCGACCGATGGTATGTGTCCGAGACTGTACATGTGGTTTTTCGATCTTTCGGCCTGATTGACGAGTAGTACAGTCGACCCTGGTTATATAGCACTCGCTTCAAACGTAGTTCTGCTTTGTACGCCTCCAATTAACCCAGAATCTGATTATTTTGCGATTATTATCACAATCTCAGCCTGTAGGCAGAGACGATAGATTCTCCGCTTATTTTGGTGGTACTGCTTATAACAGTGGGAGGGCACGCATACAATATATCTCTAGGCAAAATCTGTACTGTAATTGGAGGGGCAACGGCCTTGCTAAGCGCCCATCTAGCCGAGAACGGGCCGCGTTCAATGCCATCCATGGCTTGCATCCTCATTGGCATCATAAAGTAGACTCCGCGAGGACGCTGATCATTTCTGGAAGGTGGCAGCTTGTTACGGCCCTACAGGACTATGACGCCAGATCGGTGAACAGCTCGCAAATTGCGTGCACCACAGAGAACGACCTGGCGCGGCTTTCATTATGGCCGACCATAAAGTTTCTTCTCTCGTGGATCGGTCAGGCCATAAACCGGTACTACGGAGGTGGACTTTTTCGTCATCTGCTTCCATGCCATCTTCGCGATCAACTGTAGGTGAATCCTCGACCTTGCGTTATGATCTTATTACTTTCCTCATAGCTGCACAACGACGCCAAGTTGACTTTCTACCTATTACGTGGCAGCCTGCACTTGATGGAGTCGGGCTTGGCGGGACTGCTGAGATCCGTCAATCACTTCTTAGGCTGCAGGAAAACTTTGCGTTCAAGCGGATCAAAGAATCCAAGAGAGTCACGCACAGCAAAGCTACTATGTTTAGGGCATTTACTTCGGAAGTCACTGTGCTTGGACTCTCTGCGGTGCGCAGTCACCCCAACATAGTTACTCTCTTAGGGATATGCTGGGATGTATCGCCTGATGGAGCAGCGTGGCCGGTCCTCGTATTCGATAAGGCGGAGCTCGGCAACAGGAAAGAGTTTGCTAGGTCAGAAGCTGGCGAGAAGATGTCTTTGGGCGAGAAATTATATTTATGTATTGACGTTGCTCGAGCTATGCGAGACTTGCATAAGAGCAGCGAGCCGCTGTGCATCCTTAATTGATTGTCTCGCTAATTCATATAGATATCATTCATGGATACTTGAAGCCTGAGAACCTACTGATTTCCAAAAATGAATCAGGAAACTATACTGCCCAGGTTGCTGACTTTGGATACTCTACGGCGTTCTCTGGTCATGGTTATATACAGATACCTTATTCCACGGGATGGACCGCTCCAGAATGGCACCATCGGGGATTCTCATTCTCTGAAGCACAGAAGATAGATACTTACGCTCTAGGGTTACTATGTCTATGGTTCTTGTGTTGCAATCACCAGGATTCTATGGAGCATTTGACGCCTAATGATACTTTGGCACTAGCCTTGAGCTGGTTTGACTCATAAGACCAGTTGTGTGATTTCTTCCGCTTTACCTTGGCAAGAGATCCCACCGAGCGCGTCTCTAACTTTGATCAACTTATCAATCTTTTAAAGTCTTCGAGGCCCACAAGTGTCAACGCCGCGGAACACTGGATATCTGCTAAAAGCAGCACGGACTTCTTGCGCTCGTATAGCCCCACGGAAGCTGTGATCGTCGACTTGGATCTTTCAGTATGTAAACTTACCCAACCTGTACCAGACCTCAGAGACTGAACTACAAAAGCTCATTGATGCCATGGTTCGGCTATATACAATGGCTGAATATCGGGTTAGAAAAGCTATACTTAGCGCCCTACTTGAACGCGAGAGGACTGATACTCCATCCCAACCATTCACCCTTCAACAGGATTTTTTCTACTTGTCTTTGTGTTATGCACTTGGTTTTGGTACCGAAAAGTCCCCAACCTTGTCTGAAGCCTACCTTGACGCAAGTGGCCGAACAGCCGAAATCCTTCAAGATCGAATCGACCGGATTAAAGCTTATGATAACAGCCACCACTATTACTCACACAGAATCCGTGGCCTACACCATGATGGAATAATCAAAGGAATCGACTTTCCAATCTATTACCAAGAAGCCAATATCTTGTCAGAAGCTGAGTCGGAATACAAAAGGGAAATAATTGATGCTATTTCTTTACTTGGTACCGACCATGCTATAGTACGCGACTTGCGGTTTGTACTGTCTGAAATACTTGCCCATCTGGGCCGATGGAAAGAAGCTGAGGCAGTTGAAAAGCAAAATTGCGGTGACTGGCATGGGACAATACCCGAAGACACGGTTGTGCACAAGAGTCTATCTAGGCTGGCAAATCTCTATCATTGGCAAGGCAAATTCGAAGAAGCCGAACAGATACATAAACAACTACTTAGCTATAGAAAACAGACTTTAGGTGAGGAACATATTGCAACGCTAGTTGCTATGGGGCATCTAGCAGTGATTTACAACGACCAAGGAAAGTGGGATGCCACCAAAGAATTGGAAAAGAAGATAATTGATACCTACACTAGGCTAATGGGCAAGGAGCACAAATTTACGCTCTGGAGTATGTCTATTCTCGCCTTTGCATACTTGGGTCAAAAACGTGGCCTTGAAGCTGAAAATCTGGGCTTATATGTATTGGAAAAGCATGAAAGGCACTCAGGAAAAGACCATCCTGATACGATTGATAGTACCTCTTTCTTGTCTTTACTTTACAAGGGTTGGAGCCGCGAGCTCAAAAAGCAATATTCAGCGACTCTAAATGATCCAAAGGAGCAGTCTTTGAGACGGAACGCGGCTGGCATCAAAGAGGCTGCACAGCAGGAGGTGAAAGCAGAGCCGATACAAAAATCCTCAAATACACCATCCCTAGATTCCAGTTTTGAAGCGGAAAGGCTTCTGCAAAAGGCAGCCGCGTTGCAAGTACAGTTATTAGACACGTGCAAAAGATGCCTTGGTTCAACTCACGGCACCACTTTAAAAGGCATGGTGAATCTTGCTGAGATCCACCAAGACCTAGGGCGGCTAGACGAAGCGGTGATCGGTGTCATGCAAGCAATAGAACTAAGCTCAAAGGCGCTAGGAGAGGAGAGTGCAATCACAGTCTGGAGCCAATGCGTACTTGCGAGGTTATATAATGACCAACAGCAGTCTGGAAAACGCTAAAAACTTCTTTGCCGTCTTCTACCACGCCAGATACGAGCGATTGGATATAAACATATCGAGACGCAAAACACCTTTAATCGTCTGATGTATCATCGTAATCGAGCTCTTGAACAGCAGAAATGGGATGAAGCAATAATGTTAACCTTCCATATCTTGGATGCAAAAGCCTCAGCCGAAGACTATTCAGATGCTAGCACCTTGCCAGAACTCGAAGCTCTAGAGAGATCATACCGCGCCATAAGCCACTGGCGCGAGGCCGAAGACCTGAACAAACAAATCATCCAACGCAAGACGACTCAGCTAGGTGCAATGGACCAAGAAACCTTAACCAGCGGCAGTAACCTATCATGGGCGCTTTGGAATCAAGGCCGCTCACGCTGGGCGGAAGCCGAGAAGATCGCAGAACAGGTCATGCTTGATAGTATCCTGACGCTGGGCGAGGAACACATAGACACGCTAGTGAGCTTTGTGAATCTGGCCACAATATGGTATCACCAAAGCCGCGTGGCCGAGAGTGCACGGCTGCATATAAAGACCCTGGATGAGAGAAAACGGCTATTTGGAGAAGGGAGTCGTGACTTTAGAGAAAGCAAAAATTGGGTGGATTTCTTAAGGAGCATAGAAGAAGGAGGCGCGTTAAAGGGTTGGTTATATTGGGTAGCTTTCACGTGCGAAGTCCAGGATATCGCTATTGAGAATGCCGAACCGTCTGCTTGCGCCAGACTAGCCAATACAATTGATGAAAGAGTTGAGGCAACATATCCTCAGGGAAGCAGGCAGATTGTCTATGATTACCAAAAGGTTCTGGCCGAGTTGGCTTTTCTTACGTCCGTCGCTTCGAATCTCGACGAGACTGATCGCATCACAAGACGAGTACATAGCAGTCACAATCAAAACTAACCTCGGCAGATTATGATGTCTATTCGCCTTTTTAGCCCTTGAGACAGCACCCTGTGCAACCTTCACACTGGACGCTACGGGCTCCACCACTTCTGTTCCAGAACCAGCGCAAGCAGTCCCGTCAGTAACATTAGAGGTACGGTTATGACCACATATTTCCAAAATTGGGAAGCTATGCTGAAGCGAGTTACTTGAGCTGGATCATTTATAGGCACAGCGTTAATGAGCTGCGAGCTGAAGATGGTCTTCAATATGTTAGCTGGCTGTCAACGATGAAGTGCCTAATGACAGACCGCAATCAAGGATGCTGGAAGGTATATTGTCGCAATGACCGTCAACACCTTCAAAACCTTAGGGTCGAATTGCCCTTGTTGAGCTACCCTTGAAAGTATTTCATCTTCTCGAAGAATCTGCGCAGCTATAGTCTGTAATGTACCTAGACTAGCCTGCATAACTGATTGAGTGTCTTTGATGGATTCGTCATTTCGAAAGTTGAGTATTTCAGATAGCTGAATGCGACAAAATCCCTCGTCAGCTAAACCTCGTCAATGGGCAAGTGGACCACGGACTAACTGAGCTGTACCTGTGGAACGTTCAAGCATGTCTGCTACAATCCGTCTGTGCCTTTCGATGGATGGGATGTACAATTCGAATATTGGATATATCTTGTGGTCGTTTTTTTGGAACGGCGCTTAATCCATCGCAGTGGGCGGCGCACTTCGAAGCCACATCAATACAGGAATTTAAAACAAAGCGGCACTGTCGCAACTTCTCCTGTAGCCGATGCACCCGCTGACGGTCTGCGAATGTCACTTCAAAGTCGAAACGTTTCTTCTTCCCTATCCGTGAGAAGCATGCTTTCTCGTCCTTGATAAATCGTGAGCTTTCCAACGTCATGTTCTCCAATAGACAGCATACCAATTCGTCCAACCTTGACCCAAGATACTGAATATATTCCGGCCAATTATGCATCATTGAAGTAAGCAAAGCATTGTGCGCTCGGACAATCGCCTCCAGCCAATTCTTATTCCCAGGTACGAATTTTTCCAAGACATGCTCCAACCTCATGCATGAGTACTTTGTTGGCTGCAGTAAGATCCAGCACGAGCGAGGCGCACCAAGCCTAAATTTATGGTAAATACCCGTTTGCCGTAGTGACCACGGATCACCGTAGTCTCGCCCGTTTCGCTCTACGTGGTGGATGTTGTAGCACATCTCAGCTGCGTGAAGGGTTTGTCAGAGGAATCTGAGGTGGAGCCTAGCGGAGCTGCTCACAGTAAGCTTCGTCCCCAACCGAATAATATCCCCAGAAACCTCGCCATTTGGTCTGATTCTCCTTAATCTTTTGTCCAAATGCTTGCGTCCAATCTAAGAATAGACTGGAGACCCTCTCGATTTCGATAAGTCTTGTGAACATTGCAAACGTCACGCAAAACCTGCCCCATGAGAAATTCTGCCGGACCGTACTGCTTAGCTTAGCAAATTAAGTTGAAACAACATTAGGTGACAGGCAAGAACTGACTAAAGTCGCTGATGGTGCTCCAAATCTTCAGCCTGCGCGACCAGCCAGGCATATTCAGTATATCATCCAATTCCTACTCTAGGAATCCGAAGTAGCTTACAGCCTCATCTAATTCCGACGCGTCTGACACTTGTCTGACTACCTTTGACCCACTATTCTCACCAGCTGGCAAGTCGACTATGTCTAGCTTCCCATGGAAAGGAACAAAGAGACGGAATGCAATGGATTCGAGGCTCGATCGCCGTGCTGCGTGGTCGTCTTCTATAGCATCAAATCCATTCAGCAGCGTCATTGCGATGAATTCCTTAATCCCGTGTACTATGTTTTCTCCCCAGGAACGTGTGTAATATACTGTAAGCCCAAACAAGCGGGAGATAGAGGTATCTCAACCATGCATGACTCAAAGAGCAGTAATATCAAGGCATTGGGCGATTTAGTTGATGTAGGATAACTACCTTAGCTGGGTATACTCCCCTGAGCCCCGCCGATAAGTAAGACAGACCTATCAGGCTACTTATCAGTGAGACAGCAGCCGAGCTCTAGGAGCCCCGAGGTATCCCCATAAGGCCTAGAGCTCCGCGCCTGTCTCACTGATAGGTCTGTCTCACTAATCGGTTCAGCTTCTACGCTGATAGTCATGTGACTTTTCTCCAAATTTGCCGTCGCTAAGCGATAATACTTCTGCATAACGTTTTGCTGAGTGGATGGAATTCCTGATGCCAGACTGCAGATGCATCAATTAGTCAGGCGAGCGGCTGCCTATTCTTACATCTTGACGCCTTGATGTGATCCGGTTCTTAACATGGCTGATGCCTCGCGACCCAAAAGTTCCGAACATTCGTGACTGACAAGTCGCAATGGCAAATCTTGTCCAGCAAACTCTTCCTAGGCGCTACATCAACCGAGGAGATCTGAAGATACTATTGGATGGCTTGTTCAATGGCGATTATGAAATCGAGGTAAGCTAGGAGAGCTGTGCTCCAATTTCACAGAGAGGTATCTGGTAGAGTCACTCACACAGGTGTAGGACTGCGACGATACATGGGCTATTAGCATTCCGCGCAATTTGACAGAGGTGTGCAAGTGTCACTACCCCATGGAATAGGATATATAGTTGTCTCATCTTCTGACAGTCCACAGACAGAGATTCAATCAATTACGAAGAATCCGTGAAAACCTCGAGTGTCAATCAAACCTGCCTATATGGAATGAACATCATGGAGGAATTGAAAGATCTCATAGATAGCCTTCGTGTGGAGAATCATGAATGCCGTACCTTCATCCCGCAGAACTCTCTATTTCAACTTTTAACCAGAGAAAAGATTGAAGATATGTGGAGTCATATCGCCAGCGCTTCTCAACAAGGGATCCAAGATGATGTATTTACGACGATCATGGGTGGCGCAAGAAGAATCTTTGCTATACTAATTCTCTGTGACCATCCAGAATATATCATTAATTTCATTAAGACGGTGGATCAGTTTCAGCCCTCAGAGTTGGATCACAGGCTACCGTTCGACATCAATACATTGCAGCGTATCTTACCTGATGTTCGTGCAGAAAAGTTTCATAAATTACAGTGGGAATTCTCGGCTCCACATCTGTCAAGTACAGGAATACCAAGATGCCTCGAATCTAAGATTATATTGCCATTCTCGGAGGACCGACGTCTCGACGAAGGTGGCTTTGGAGTTGTCTACAGTGTCAAGATGAAGGATGACTACCATAGGTTAGGGATCTGTGATGGCTCAGCAATCTCGTCAGCTTCAAGCGTATCCTCCTTGATCCGTAAGGAGTTGCTACCACATGCTAAGGACTATGAAGTCGAGCTACGTAACCTTTCGCTACTGAAACTGCTCAAACACCCGAATATCATCCGCCTGCTCTCCTGTTACACCTACCGAGATTCACATAACTTTATCTTTCCTCGAGCAAGTGATGGCGACCTTGGATATTTTATGTCAGAAGAACGCTCTGAAGCATTCAAGCGGAATGAATCCTTCTTTGTTGCGTTCAGCGGGATTGCTTCTGCCCTACATAGCATACACCATTTTTCAGCAGCAACACTCGATGTGGATCTCATTGGATGTCATCATGACCTGAAGCCCAAAAACATCTTGGTTGAAGGAAATCGCTTTCTCCTAGCTGACTTTGGCCTCTCACGCTTCAAGGTTCAGTCTGACGGATCGAGAACACCGTACCGCGAACGCAACGGATACGAAATAGCCCCGGAGTGTCAAGATTTGGAGAATGATGAGATGCATGACATCGACCGATCGAGCGACATTTGGTCGTTTGGATGCATAATAGCTTATGTGCTGGTATATATGAGGAGAGGTCCTACTGGCCTTAGAGCTTTCAAGCAGGCTAGGAAATTCAAATTTGGGCCCTGCACATACTATTATTTTCGTTGCGGCGATGGACCGAACGAAGGAATGCATGAATGGCTTACCAATGAATTAGAGCCATCTTGTACAGTCAGCGAAAGGCTTATACTGCAATTAATACGGAAAATTCTTGTACTGTCGCCCAGAGAAAGACCAAGTTCAGGCTGTGTCATGGCTTTGCTACAGTTTGCTACCCTCCATGCTCTTTCTCAACCAATTCAAACACGATTGAGTATGCTTACCAATTCATTGGACTCTGGCCAAGCCAAGACTGAGCTGCTCATCGAGAAGCAGCGATTTCGAAGCTGGCAATGGACGTTAGGCCTCGTAACTGATTTACATAAGCCAACAGAAGAGTTGAGATCAGAGAAAAAGCTGGAAAACTTCGACACAACGATATCTACGCTGTCCATGCTCCAGCAAATGCTGGACTGCTACCAGTCATCGACAGGAAATCCTAGACGCCGCCTAATCCTGCCGACACGACGACTAAATGCTTCACTGTTAGGTAACCTTAGCTCTATAGAACAATTGAAGGCCAGAAATTTTCTCGACACTGTGCTTCTAAGTACTGACAATACAGAATACCTTGCTTACCTCGCCCAGTTCGGTTTAGTTCATGGTATCCGGAGTCTTGCCGACACAAAGCACAAGACGTTAATGGAACTGCCAATTCGAGGTTCTTTGGAGATAGACTACGACTCCATTCTCAAAGGTCGAACAGAATTTCACTCGATAGGCCCAGCACTTAGCGTATTATCGGACTCAGAGCAGAGCGTATTAATTGAATGGAGAACATATGACGACTCTTACCGCCATGAAACCATTCTTCAGCGGCTACAAGAGATAACAACGCTTCTAACATCAACCAGATCAGATGCCGGCTTCCGCAATCTACGATGTCGAGGCTTTTGCCAAGATTCAAATCCTAAAAGTCATGCGCTAGGTCTCATTTATAGCTTTCCCACTGAGATTCAAGGACCACGTGCTCGGATTCAAACTTTGAGTGCACTACTCGACCAAAAATCCCGCTCGGCATTGCCTAACCTCCGATCACGATGGGCGCTGGCATCAAGTCTTGCATCCACTGTACTTGCCTTTCACCAAGCGTCATTACTGCACAAAAGTCTATGTGCCTCCAACATTACGTTCTTCAGCCTCTCTGGCACACTATCCAGCCCACTGTTGAGCGATCCATATCTTATAGGATTCGTACACAGTCGTCCTGACAAAGCCAACGTGTTCACGGAGGGTCTGGACAGCCTTGAAAACAGAGATTACTCGCATCCGGACTATCTAGAGAACGACAAGCGCTTTGAGCCGTGGTTTGATTACTATAGCTTGGGATTGATTCTATTCGAGATTGGTATGTGGAGGTCTTTGAGCAAACTGACCAGCGAAGGTGGGAGTCCGCGAAAGATGGTGAAAATGCTCATGGCAGATCATCTCTCTTCTTTGCGCCTGAAAGCGGGTCGTGTGTACGCCGAGTGTGTCAAGAGCTGTTTAGATGGTAGTCTACAGAGTCCCTCCTCGGGCGATGGAATCACTGAGTCTACGGAGAAACGGGGCGCGGCCATTCAAGAATACTAAAAATAGTATAAATTAAGTTTAAATTTAGATTTTTTATTAATTACTAGATAATGCTTAGTAGTAATGCATTTATAAAAAGAAATTTCTAATATATTTATTAATTAATTTAAATAGATTAACTATTTCTATTAACTTATTAATTAATTGTTACTAAAAATAATTAAATTTACTAAAAATAATAGTCTTGACAATTCGATTCGATTTTTCGTAGACTAATCGTCGGGTCGAGTTTCGGTACCAACATTCTGACCCGACCCGAATACTCGATACCAGTCTCTTGACTCGACTTGGAATCGACTTAGGTCAACGATTTCTTGACTTGGCTCGATCGACTCGCCAAGCAATCGAAAATGACGTCAAAATGCCAAGATTCTCTATTTTTAAAAAAATTCGCATTATTTGAATTACTAAAAATAGTTTAAAAATAATAACGCACAAATAACGTACAAATGCATTACCTAAATGCATTACTATATAATATTATAAACAAATTAATTAAATTAATCAATTTGATTAAGTTGATTAATGCACTTTTTCAAAATAATCTAAATTTTTCGAGTCTTGGCGAGCCGGGTCAGGTTATACGCTAAGTACTTCATACCTACCCTTTGACTCGACCCGAATACTCGGGCCAAGATTTCTGACCCGAATCGGGCCTTGGCGGGCCGGGAACCCGGCTCGAACTCGATGACTCGACTCGACGCGATCAGTCTAATTTTTCGATTCGATTTTCGATTCAACTTTTGAAATCGAATCGAATTGTCGATTTCAATTTTAGAAATTAAATCGTCAAGACTTTCGATTCGATTCGATTTCTTAAATCGAACTCGATTTTCCAAATCGATGCGATTAGTTTAGTCGTCGTCGTCTTTAATAATTTCTCGTCGTTTGCAAAGTCTAAAGTTACTAAATTGAAGCTCAAAATTAAGAATCAATTAACGACAAATTTCTTTGTTCTCGCGAAGAAGTTCGCGAACAAGATTTTCTTTCTTAACGTTGATGTTCATCAAATATTTTTCGATTTTGACGCAAATTTTGATGCTATAAGTAATAATAAATTAGATAGTAATAAAGATGTAGACGATAAAACGTCTATTAATGCAACGACTATAACGAAGATCTCTTTAAATAAGAAAGATCGAATGATTGCTAGTGTTACGACAGAATGCTATATAGTGGAAGTTAGAGAACTGGGTGCAGCTTCGGCGCCCGGGTTGGCCTTTTGGGCCAGAGTTAGGCCTAACTCCCTGACAGTTAGCGAAACTATTAGTCGTCGCGAACGTTGTCTTTCAAATAAGAAATTTGAGACTATACAAGAAGCGAGACAAAAAAGAGAGAAAAAAATAAATAAATTGCTTGCTCTAAAGAATTACACGTTAATCTATATTGTTGTTTTCGATAATAATGTTCTCTTTAAACAAGATAATAGACTAATTGTTATTTGTGACATTAACAATTAATTCTATACAACAATTTAAATTTGTGTGCAAGATAGAGCAAAGATGCATGCTAAAAACAATAAAATTTCGTACTATAAACTAGAATTAGAGACGATAATTATTTAGAAAGATTAGAAGTTTAACTAAAGACTAGTTTCAAAGCTTAAAAACGATTTAAATTAATTATTTAATGTAATTTTGCACATTAAGAAATGCTTTCGTTTGCGATTTAAAAAACAAGAGATGCTAATACGTGTTTCGTTCTTATATAATAGAGTTGAATTAAATATACTTTTATTGCATTTAAAAGATTTTTCTTCTTTAGAAAAGTTATTCTTTACAACAATAATTAAGACGAAGATTACAAAGAACAAAGCAATTCGCAAAACATTAACTATAAATCTACTTAAAAACAACAAGATTGCGACAACAAAAAAGATTATTAATATACATAAATGCAAGAATTATAAATATATAAACAGGAGCAAAGAAAAATGCTATTTAAACAATAACAAGCATTATAAATTTAATTCAAAAAACGTCAAAAACTAGATTAAAAAACACACAATTAATCGATGTATTTTTACTAAGTTTTCTAAATTTGTTACACGTTAATGCGAGATAATCGATCTTAATAACAATTTATATAATAGAAAAAATATATTAAGAACAAGAAAGTATGCATTTCTCGAGACTTTTATCTCTATGTCGACGTTTACTTTGACGACTAATTCTATTATTGATTTTGTTAAAACGATGTTCGATCTACGTTTTATAAATATAATAGAGAATTACGAACGCAAGTAGAAGACTAGAACTCGTAAACGTAAGCGAAAGCGTTAAATAAAATTCGATCTTAAACAAGAACACATTAAGAATTGTCGTCGCAAATAACGAGCAATTAGTAGTATAAATAAAGAATATTCTCGCGATAAATTTAGAGCTTATATACGTTTGTTTAACGCAAATAACAATTTTTTCGTCACTTTATCAAATAGTTTTATTAAAATATTCTTCGATAAGTCTATTATAATAAACTTCGTCAATTAAGTTGTTCGCGAGAAAGATTTTGCTTTTAATAATGTTTTTCGCGATATAATACTAGAGACAAGTAACGTTCTAAACGAGCAATTCTTTACATTGCAAATAGTTCAAAGTTAAAAAACAAATACTAAATAATAATTATCGATCGATATATTATTTAAGATCGACATTATTTTTGTTTACAAAATCAAATTCTACGAGAATTATTTAAGAATTAAGCAATTTAATAAAAAAACAATTAATGCAAGCTTTAATAATGCAATACAAGATATAAATAATAAGTTAAATCTTCTATTTTCTTGTCTATATTATCGTTTGTTTTTCTAGAATGCTTGCATCGACACTTGTTAATAAAAACTACGTATTTTTTGGTTAGCGTCGCTCAAAGAAGAATTTTTAATAATAATAATACAACTTAAAAATATTAATTATTGTTAACAATATTACAAATTAACAAAGTTTAATTACTTAAAACTTAGCGTTACGAACATTAAATTTTAAATTAACGTTAATGCAATCTTTAACAAAGTCGCATAAGAATTTTAAATCTTTTTTCTAAACATATATATATATTAATTTACAATTATTGTTGTTGCAAAATCTTAATTCTTACGTATTTGTTTATCGATAAAGTTAAAAAAATCTATAAATAACTAAATTACGAATTTTGAAAATTATGTAAACGATTAAAATAATGTTAGACGCATTGCATCGCAATTGCTTTTGAAAAATCTTATAAACAAAACTTTAATAAATTTTTCTTCTATAACGCAAACGTAAACGCAAATATTAATTATTTCTTTATAACGAATTCTCTCTTTTACGATTAACAAGAACAAAACTTAAGATAACACATCGAAGCATAAAGATACAAACGAAAACAAGAATTCGAATAATAATTTGCTTAATTACGTAAAAAAGAAGAAATTAACGCAAAATATATAAGAATAATTAAAAATTAAAGAAATTACAAATTACGAAACTCTTGTTTAGATATCTAGTTACATATGTTATCGCAATACGAATAATTTATTCTTAACGCTTTAAAGAATTTATTAGAATTGTGTTTTTGTTCTTGTGTCAAAACAATTTTGTACAAGAATGTCTCGAATGTCTCGTAATTCTTCGCGTGTTATTCGTGACATTTTATTTATCTTTTAAGCATCGCAAAGAAGATTTCGATAAAATTAAAGTCGCAAAAATATAAAGAAAGAAACGTCAATATAACGTCAATACTATTATACATTTCTTGAAGCTTTTTACTCTTGTAAGCAAAGACGTTATTTAAACAAAGCATTAAATTAGAATCTTCGTTAATTATTAATATAATAAATAAAAGAACGTAATTGCGAACAAAGTTATTAAAAATTGTTTACATAATAGATTTATAATAAATAATTTAAACGATATATTTTTTAATTATAAATGTTAACAATATTAATTATCTCTTTTATCGTTTAAATATTGTATACATTTTTGCTTTACAATCTTGCAATAATTATTTATATTTTCTATTATTAATTTTTTCGCAAACAATAAATTTATTCAAAAACATCAATTATTATATCTTTTATTAACATCGTTGTACTTGTTAAACATTACGTTGTATTTAATCTTTTTGCAAAGTGCGATAAAAGATTTGCAAAGCATCTATTAGTATGTAAGTACAAGAAACGTTTATATATTGACTTTCTTATGTATTTATATCTCTCTTCGAAGCATTCTCGCAATTGTGTCGATGTCAACAATAATGTTAAATTCGTTATACAAATAGAGACACATCTCGTCAAAATAAACAATAAAACGAAGATTGATATAATTTAGAAGACTATTTTTTATTGTTTTATCGATCAATCTATCAAGATTTCTTTAATATTAAGAGATAATAACGAAGATATACAATTCGATGTTACGTCTTATCTTGCGTATTTGACACTTAAATATACTCTTTAGATGCGATATTTAAGCAATATCTTTATCAATTTTAATGCGATCGACTATTGCAACTCATTGATCGTTAATTAGAACAAACGTTATGACGAGAAGAGAATTATGAAACATGCAAATTACAGGATTATACTAAGGGCTTCAAATACTGTCTAATCAGAATGCTAATTAAACAGGTAAAAGAGGTTTTAATTCAATTGCGCGAAAAACCACGATTTGTGTGGTGGCCCCACCAAAACCTTGGCACCTTCCTGGCTGCGACATAGAAACCTGCTTGGCACGATAATGATAAGGCGAGATATAAATGAACTCCAGTAACATTTGCTCTCTATGTTTTTAGCATGTCTGTAGCAGCAACCCCGCTCTCGGTTCAGAAAATCTCTACTTTGCAAACCCGCTACACGTACGACGGCTCGGTTTCGTGGCTCTACACCAAATCCAATCCTGGAGTATCAAAGACTTTCAATACATTCGATGATAATGACTTCATTGCAATATTGGAGACATGTCAGAACCTGGAGATCGATTTTCTTCCAATCACATGGCAGCCAGCTTTGGAAACCCTGGGTGTTGGCGGACAGGCTGAAGTACACCAGTCGCTGGTGACTGCCGCATTCAGCTTTGCTTTTGGCCGTATCAAGCCAGGTGCTTCTACTCGAGAAGCTGAAAGAGCGGCATACCAAGCTCTTAGATCGCAACTCCTGGTCCTAGGAAACCCAATCATTCGAAGTCATCCTAATGTCATATCTCTTATAGGCGTCTGCTGGGACATTCAACCGCGGGTTGACCATGGAAGTGGGAGTGGAGATAGTACAGGTAATTTGGAGATACATGATAAGAAAACCGAACTGTTAGAGAATGCCCACGCAGGGAAATGGATGGTTTGGCCTGTACTGGTGTACGAGAAAACAAAACACGGAGACCTGTTCTGCTTCCTCGAGTCACCAGCAGCCCAAGATCTAGATACAAAGCAGAAGTGGAAGCTCTGTGAGCATATCGCCGCGGGAATTCGTGATATGCACAAGAATCGTAATCGTTCTGCTGCAACATTAAATGCTGGCACATACTGATGAAGTTCTAGGAATCGTGCATAGGGATATCAAACCGCACAATATTCTCATCTTTGAACATATACCGGGCGAGTACGTTGCTAAAGTCTCAGCCCTCGGGTATTCCGTTCAGCTCGAACATGACGATTCATTCGTAAGAATGCCGTTATCGAGGCCATGGAATGCTCCGGAATGGCACCATCGAGGATATCGTTTTCCCGAGATAGTTAGAATGGATCTCTATTCCTACGGTATGGTCTGTCTGTGGCTACTATTCGGCCAGGAATGCTTGGATAAAGGAATCAACTTTGACATTCCCGCGCCTTCCACTCATCGCGACCTCGAGGGGTTAAAGAACGAAGACAGACTTCCAACCCTAGCCACGGATATGGCTGAACACAGTGCAGGTCTTTCTGAACAGGAGTTGCAATTATTGAAAGACGTTTTCATGGGGTGCCTTGCGCGAGACCCAATTGCTAGGGCGTATGACATTGATGAATTGTTCCATGGCCATCCTAGAGACTCCAACAGAAGAACTGTTTCCATTCATGCTGCTATTGGTAACCAATCCGACATTGATCTCTCCGAATCTTTCTCAGTACGATGAGCTCTTTCATGAACAGACATTTACAAAGGTGCTGAATACGTACAGATTGCGCGAACGATAAATGATTTCTATAAAGCAGATTTCCGACTGCGACAATGTGTGGCGTCCTGTTTGGAGCAACGCTTTTACAAATACGGGTGTTCCCAAGACCGCGAAAATGCTACAGTACAGAACATAGTGCTGCAACTTTTAGTCTGTTCTCGACTGGGATTCGGCACCGCGCGCACTTATCTTAGGATCGAAGAGTTGCTCCTGCAATACAGGCTATCCAAAAACACAGTGCTTGCCGAGGTTGAAAAGATCAAGAGTACTTCTCCAATCATACACCATAGCATACTACAGGACTTATACGACAACGGCAGCTTAGACCCTATCAACTTTGGCCAATCATATAGCGAGCATAACATTGTCGACGAAGCCAAGTCGCAGTTGAAGGCTGAAATCTCCCATCTTACTTCAGAGCTAGGTCATTCGGCCCTTGTTGTACAGACACTCAAGGGCCAACTAGCAGATATTCTGTTGTTTGAAGCTGACTGGACAGGGGCAGAAAATCTACAGGAACAGGTAATAGAGTCGTATAAACAAACGCTAGGTGATACACATCCTACCACGTTGAGCGAGCTTCATAGGCTCTCCTTCCTATACGGAGAGCAAGACGGCTGGGATGAAGCAGAACAACTACAGATCGAGGTTTTAGCAACCGAAAAAGAAGTTTTAGACAAAAACCATGCCCACATACTGATATCCATGGAATATCTGGCAACAATATATCATGAGCAAGGACGTTCAGAGGAAGCCGAGCAGCTTCAAGTTGAAGTGCTGCAAGTAGAGAAGCAAGTGTTCGGCGAGGACCACCGAAGGACATTGTTGACTATGGACGGACTGACAGCAACATATTGGGGGCTTGACGAATTCGAGAAAGCTCAGCGATTGCATTTGCAAGTGGTCGAGATAGCGAAGCGTGTGCTAGGCGAAGAGCACCCAGAGACGATGGGCTACGTGGAAAACCTTGCAGCCGCTCTAAGAGATCAAGGCTCGTTACGTGAAGCTGAAGACCTCGAATTGCGACTCTTGGAATTGAGAAAGCGGGTGCTAGGTCATGAACATCACTCTACGATCAGGAGCGTGGAGAATCTTGCAAAGGTATATATGATACAGAAACGGCTTGAGGAGGCTGAAAGCCTTAAAGTGCAGGTATTACAAGTCAGAAGGCGAGCTTTAGGGGAAGAACATGTAGACACGATACTTGCCATGCACGACCTCGAAGCGTTCTACATCTCGCAAGAACGATTCGATGAGGCCGAGGAGCTAGAGCTGAAATTAATAGAGAAGTTGAGGCGGACGCATGGCAGCGAACATCCTAAGACATTAGACAGCATGATGTGGCTTGCGACGACATACAAAGAGCAGAAACGATGGGCAGAGGCCCAGCAGCTATTCATTACGTTGTTGGAAGCGTATAACCGCGTTCTAGGCGAAGAGGATTGGGAGACGATAATCTGTATGCATAACATCGCGAGGATGTACTACGCACAACAGCTCTGGGACCAGTCCGAGTATTGGGAGCTGCAAGCAATAGACGTGAGTAAGCGAGCGCTAGACAGCGACATGACAGACGTCCATGCATTCCATGCATTTACGGTATCGTTCAGCGAAGGCTTAGCCTTCACATACAAGCAGAAGGGAGACACTGGCGAAGCTGTCCGATTGTTAGAAGATGTTAAGTCTGAGCGGCTTGCATACAAGGGCCCGGATGATGCTATTACGAAATTTACAGCCGCGACATTGAAAGAATGGGCTCAAGAACTCGAAGGTGTTGACTGACTTGGCTCTACTTTAATTTGGCACATATTTGACAATGCTGAGCAATTTCTGCAAGCCTCTTGTCCTACTTGTCTTTCGAGCTACTGTCTCGCGTTTTGCTATCCTTTCAAACGGCACAGCTCCAGCTCATGCCTAAGCATCCAATCCTCACATCAACTCCTCGCCCTTAACCCACGCCCTGCGTAACTCTCTCGTCACCGATACATTCCGCGTGAGATCTCCCTCCACCAACACCAAATCCGCCCTCTTCCCCACCTTAACCACGCCACGATCACGCAAGCCCACGTCATGGCCGGGCGCGATGTCGCAGCACGCAACGTCTCGAGGGGACTCAGTCCCGCCCCCATCAACAACTCCAGCTCCCGATGCAGCGACGACCCGAACGGGACCTGCGCAGGCGTCCGTGCCCGCAAGAATCGGCACCGCGACCGAGTGCAGGAGCGCGACGCTGGTGTTCGCTGCTGCGAAGGAAATATGCGGGTTCCCAGCAGCTCTTGCTATTGCTTTTGTGATGGCTGACATCATCGTCAGCGTGGGCACTGCGTCGCGTTTTGACCGGAAAAACTCTGTGCGGTGCCGAAATCGAGCGCTTTGTCGAGAGGCGCATGGTGGATCTGGTCCGCGCTGGCGACTAGGGCTTAGGCGAGGGAGGCGTAGTCGCTGATGTGGTAGATTATGCTTTTGTGGCACGCATGCGATGCGTGCGTGGTGGCGGTTAGAATGTGTTGGCTTAGGCCTGGGGTTTCGGCGATCAGCTTGATGAAGTCGGCACTGGAAACGAGCTGCTTGTCTGTCTAGGCTTGTGCTTGCGAGACTTCGATCATCGCGATGCTGGCGTTCAGATCGAGGAATTTATCGTGGATACTGTTTATTGCGGCTGCCGGGAGACTGCCTGCGCGGATGTTTGCGACGCCGGTGTGGCTACGTAAAGACGCGCAGAGTAAGGGTATTGGACAGGACATCACCAACGCAGGGGTGACGCCGTATCGGGTGAGGTCTGCGAGCCGCATGAGGTTAACAGGATAGCTGTGGCTGCCAACTAGACCTAGTAGAAGAGTATAGTCTGTGCCGTCAATGTGGTTTGCGTCGATTATGTCACTCCCAATGTAGCCTCCGTCAATGACGATAGTGTTTAGTTCGAGTACCTATTAGCCATCGAAAATATGAACATTCTTGATAGCATCCTGCTGCGCGACTGAGGTTTGATATTGTTGATGTGGCCTGCCTTGAGATTGTCAACGGTAGCTCTTGAGTAGTCAGAGGTGGATATAGCAGGAGAGTGACCCAAAGAGCAGTTGAGAGACGAATGACCCAACAATTAGATTGGCAGAAATGAGATTTAAGACCTCCAAGTTGTCAGATAATTGCGCGAAGATCATCTTGTATCGAGACTCGAGTGACGATCGCTTCACAACCACGTGATTTGGGTGATTGACGCGCGATACAAATGTACTCTATCGTTGTTGCAAGTTTCTTGGCGCTTCAAAGCAATGCCAGTTGTGCTGCCACTGGCGGCACGAACGGAGCAATAAAGTGGCTACTTGTATCCAATTTTGGATGCCCGGACCGGCTAAGCCAAGAATCATGGGCATCTCGCAGCTTTAAAGTAGGTCGAAGAACAAGGTTGTAATTCATACCCTACCCTATAGCTGTCAATAATGCAAGACAAGGCGGAAACATAAATACAGGATCAGTGTCAGCCTAGAATTCAGATTGGGCCTAGCGCTGCAATGTTCTAGTGGCTCATCGAGCATCTTCAACGAGCCCATAGACATTGCCGCGGTGAGCTGAGAAACGAGGCAACCGAGCGTTGTTCGCCTCCTTGGATTTATAGCTTGATCAGAGAGCCCGAAAAAGCTTTCGGTTGATAATGTCTAGTCTGTGAGGGTACGTGGGACATGAACTTAGAATCTACCATAAGAGTATTGGGATCGAAGTTATGGAAGTGATCGGAAACCTTTAGGACAATTCGATTTGACGAGTTGCTGTAAGATAATGTATTTTCTCGAGCAAACGCTTCCTCGAATGAAAATAACCTGGAGCACTTGTTTAAGCAATGCAGACGCACTGGCCGACGTTTGGAAAGATGTACAGGCATTACCTTCGCCTTTAAGCTTTCTAAGAAGTGTACAGAAAGCAAGAGCCAAGGCACCATAGGCAACAGTAAGGCTGGGAACGAGACCAGCAACAAAAGTATAAAACCCAGGCGAGTCGACAACATACTTCTCGCTGATCACACTGAAGACCAGTGCAGCATTCATAATCTTCAATAGCGTACAATAATATCGTGATTGGGTACAGTTCTTGGGTTTTGGGGCTCCGAATTCCTCTCGACCACGCTCCTTCGATATACGAGATAAAAATCTAGGGTCTCGAGGTCATCCATCTGAATGTCGTTGTGGTGCTGAGGAAGCTTGTTGGGATCCGCTTCTTGTATTCGCCAGTCATAGCTGTCTCGCCAGTCTTCCTCAATAATTATTAATGTCGGCGCGAGGGGCGCCATAAGTCCAACCTGCTTCCCCAAGTCTGTCTGAGAGGAAATTGTCGATAGCTTTGGGCCAGTGTTGCTGGCTTGCCGTCGGATACAGATATACTATATAATCTCATACTGTTTCCTCGTAGGTCAAGTAGCCAGCTCGATGCCAGCGATCAGAGTCCGCTCGCTCCATTGCCCCGATGAAAACGGGAAGCTCGACAATGGGAGACGACGGATGCCAAGACTTGTGACTGCGGTGAAACGGCGGGAACAGATTTGATTGGCGCAATAAAGATCAGCCAGCTTTCTTCTTGGACTGGAATCAGCACTATTGACACCATGTATCTCCCATCGAAAGGGGCAAGTGCAGGATTCTTGAGTGATAAATTCGGTCGCCCAAGCCGGACTTCTTATGCTTGCCTTTATTACGTCCACTTTCATAAGTCACATCTTACAAACCTACACGAAACGCCCAGGCCGGCTTCCCTGGAATGCACTCCTTCGTCGCTGGTACCTCATATTTTAATCGCCGCTAAGAATCGAGATGCGGAACAATTGTACGGTTACACAAAAACATCAATGTTCGTCACACCGATTGCGTATGTTGGGCACTGCTCCGAATCGAGGCAATGCATGCGCGCGAAGGTTCGCGCAAGGCGATTATCGTACAACCAAAGGCTGATATGATTGGATCCCCCACGTTTCTAACACATGGCTTCTTGCGATGCTGAAGAATCATGTTGGTTCGTATTTTCTCTTCGACCAGCTCAGGCCTATAGCTAGAGCGTCTTTGAGTCTTATGGTGTTCGAGGCTTGGACTTGGTGTTGAAATACGCTTATCAGATGTGCAATCCCAAAAGTCGGCCTGAACTTCGGTTGCGTGGGCTGTGTGCCGGTGTAGCCTTGTAGGAATGGCTCTGTGCATTGCGCTGGGTGGTGGGCTGGCGTGATGCTCGTAGGCTTTTTCTTATTGGATCACTGCCCTAAGCATTCTTTCTGATTGCGTTGGGCTCCTAGACTATCGTGCGTTTGCCTCACTTCTCGGTATCGTATTGACTGTCGCCATGGCGGCGCGGCGTCATCTTCTATTTCTAGAATGACTGTCCCGTGATGCACTGGGACGCTTTGCTCTCCAAGTGGTTACCTCGCAATATTGTTTCTCATTCGGAAGTCGTCTTGTTGGATGTCCAGCTTCTATGGATCCTCTATCTTTTACAGCTAGTTTATTTGCAGTCATCGGCGGAGCCCAAGCTGGGGCAAAGGGCCTCCAGAAACTTGCTGCCTATCGACATACTCCTCGAGAGATCGGTGCCCTGGTAGCAGAGCTGGAACGCTTTGAGCTTTTGCTACAACAGACTGTCACTTTAGTGGAAGATATTGACGATGCGACATTAAAGGCTCGCGGCCAGATCCTCGCCCAAGAGGTTGGACAGGCAAGCGAGAAGATCGAAGACATCAATCACTTGCTTTCGGCCCCTCACGCCCTCATTTCCAGGCTCAATGACGGGAATCAGGCGAAGGCGGTTTGGATGCAGAACAAGGGAAAGATTAGAACGATCCTAGGGGACCTGAAGGATGCTTGGGTGACCATCGATTATGCATTAGGAATATTGACAGCGTAAGTAGCAACTCAACCACTCCCGTTCAATGGAGTTACTTGCATGTCCGTATAGGTCTTCCACGCAATGCATGCGTCAATCTATCAGTACTTGCATCTCGTTAGGAGAGGCGAACTCGGATAGTCTCGCACTTCTGCTGGAGAGAGTGGCGACTATCGAGGACAGGGCTCGACGATCAGGGGTACCTACAGATGATAACGGAATCTTCTCAGGATCTGCTGCACCGCCAACACTAGAACTGACGACCGTCGCCTGTCTACCAATACCTGAGAGGCCTGCAATGAAACCATCACGGCAGATAACACTGGCAGCAGGTCAAAAGTGCAAGCCCTGGTGTAGTTGCCGCTGCCACTTTTGCAAGACTTTAACAATGCCATATTTACTGACTAGTGTCTTGGGCCACTTTACCCTGGAATACGTCAGCACCTGGCCGAATTGCAACGAGCGTAGCTCTCTCAACGCCAAAAATACGTCGCTCGATTTCAATTATAACCTTCCGTGGTATCTGGCTTCAAGGACCCTATCTTTCACCATGAACTATACCCCTTTCTACGGGACCAGATGCAATCTACGGATGCCAAGAATCATGGACTGGGAGCATCTACTATGGATGCATGCGAATCATGGCAACATCGTCGCAATCCAGAAGATGTTCTCTGAAGGCAAAGCTTCACCACTTGACGTCAATCTGCTTGGGGAAACTGCCTTGAATTACGCCGCCCAGCATCCACGACTATATAGGTTCCTAGTCGAAAATGGCAGCAACCAAGACATGACAGACTTGCATGGGTACAAGCCGTGTGAGCTTATAGGCGAACGCCTTCTGTCTGCAGAATTGGAAGACGAAGACGCCCATGCTATTAGGCAAATGCTAGCTGAAACGGACTTCATGGAGACAAGACAGTTCACAACTATACACAAAGTAGTTCTGGGAATCATCAGAAAGAACCTCAAGGAGGAGCTTGAGATCTCGACAGCCTCAATAAACTCCATCGACAGCCAAGGCCGTACGTACACCGCTCGCCTGGGCGACCATTCGAAACGATCAACGGGCCGTCGATACATTACTCGCCTTTGGAGCCGACCCAAACATTTGCGACAAATCTGGCGATAGCTGCTTACATTTCGTTCGCAGTCGACAGGTTTGCTCTGCCCTCCTCGACTGGAAAGCCGACGTACACACTGTCAATAAAACTTTCTGGGCAACTTGCATGCAGGCCATCTGCAAGCGTCACGACAAGCCTGAGCTCATTGATCTTCTTCATGGTGCAGGGGCCGATGTCAACCACAGGGATAAAGACGGGGAAACGCCTTTATTGAACGCAATCTTCAAGAAGCACACTAGCATCTCGCGCCGGCTCATCGAGTTAGGCGCCGACGTCAACGCTGCTAATTACTCATCGCGGGACACAGCCCTCAGCTTTGCAGTCTCTTTCGATCATCATGAGATACTAGAGATGCTCCTCGAGCGTGGTGCCAATTGCAAAGCACACACAAAGGAGGATCGCAACTTGGCCCATGAGGCAGCTCTGTTTGCATCGCCGACCACGCTGAAGACACTTGCAAATCTGGACCTGGCTGGGCTTGACGTCTTCCATAAGGACGCCAGAGGAAAGACAGCCGAAGATTATTTGAACGAACGACACTTTTTTGCAGACTCGGAAACCAAAACCCGTGAGGCGTTTATGATATTCCAACAATCGATCCTAGGCGTGGCAACGCCAGACCAAGGCTCCAGCGCTGATGTGTCTGCTCAAGCCCACGGTGAATATCTTCTCCCAGGCGCATATCCCACATAAACCCGATGACCAGTCGCAAGAACTTTTACACAAGTATCTGGCGTGAATCAGGACAGACGTCTTCGTGCTGAGGGGCTAGACTGCAACCGCGCTGATCGAGACAAGCGAGAACGTTGTCTTAGTATCGATTCGATCAAGCAATTTGTCGGTACAGCGACCTCCACCGTCTTCCGGTGACGATGCTAACGCTCAAATTCATGGTGATACACGCAACTCATTCCAGGTCTCCAACGTGTGGTTGTACGAAACGCAGTCAATGAACTCGGTCATGGTGAGTCCATGTTACACGATCAACGGAGGTATGCTTCGTTGACCAATCACCCAACAGCTTCCGCTTCCAAAGCTCTCCATACCCGTCTTTTTCGCTCTGCGTCCAGGGTCCGTAATCCCATTGGTATTGACAAATAAGATAACATGGCAACATCGACACTTTTAGGATCTGTAAGGGCAGCCGCGACATATTCAATTCGCCGCCATACTTGGCTTCACAAAATATACGCGTCGTAGGACTTTTGAGCTCTATAGTATCTATTTCCAATCCAGACTCTAATAACTAGACGTAGGTTGGAAAGACCTTCGAGGGACCTTATCAAGAGTTTGCCAAGCGCGGCATTTCATCCCTCTTCGCCGACGAGCTTTTCTAGATGAATGATTAGGGGCAGCTTGTGTAGGGCAGCCTTCCGTCCAGGGGTCACGAGAATTGATGCATTGGTGGCAACAGTGAGCGTTTTCGAAAGTGAAGCTTTCAGTCGTCCATGACTTCGGGTCTGTTCCTGAATTTGCCAGCCATCAGATTCCGCGGGCATTGCCCCATCGTTGAAGCGCAAGTATATATATGAAATTTCTTTTAGCCTCCGATCTGTCCTGATTTCTAGCGTTAGTAGTAGAGCCCGGTAATTCAAGTGGCGTAAAGAGCGATTCAATTCCTTATCTCGAGGAGGCTTGTCAGCTGTCATTCTAGAGCGCCGTTGCGCAGCTGGTGATGTATGGCCCAAAGGAGTAAGGGGCTGTTAGCCCTCTTGAGGCGAAGCTTGATCTAATGACCGCCTAGAGATGCAATCGCCGAGCCCGTTTGAGAGCTTATACAGTACCTCCGCAAAAGTCTACACGCGAACGCGTTTTTTCGCGTTTTTTAATTTAAATCCCCTCACCATCCACCATCTTTACAAAAACACCATATCATGATTAGAACTTCGTTGTCTTCGATATTTGGCAATCGACGTCGTTATAGTAAATATACTTCTTATCAAAGAGGGCTAGTCGCAGAAGCTATTACTTATAAAGCACGTTCGTGTCAATTACAAAAGAGCTTTGGGCTCTCGCGACACATTACTAGAATTATCGTCGAAAACGTCTTAGTACGTTACAACGACGTATTCAAATTACGTTCTAAAAGACCCAAAAAACTCTCAATACGTAACGAGAGACATATTCTAAGAATTGTGCGTCGGGACCCCAAAATCACATACAAAAATCTTGTCAAAAAGGTCGATGTCTTCGTTTCGCACGATACTCTCTACCAACTACTAAAAGAGGAGGGTATCATCAATTGGCTATGCAAAAAGAGGTCGCTTTTGACGCCTAAGGTAAGAGGCAAGCGATACGCATGGGCAATGGCCCACGAACATTGGACTTTTGACAATCGGGCGAAGGTTATTTGAAGCGACGAATGTTTCGTCGAAAGAGACACGAACAAGCGACGCGAATAATGCTTTTGTATACCTGCGCAAAAGTGAGACAAAGCAATAATTCAATCATACAAGAAAGGGCACAACTTTAGCATCATGATGTCGGCTTGTTTTTGAGGCGTAGAACGTTCAAATCTCTATGTATTGGAGCGAGATTTTGAGGCGAAAAAGCATAGATACTTCGCTAGATCCTACATCAACGTACTCGAGAACAACTTGCCAGGAATCTATCAATCAGGCCTTATTTTCATGCAAGACAACGCCCCCATACATACGACCAAAGCAGTGGCGTTGTGATTTCGCGAAAACGGTATAAACGTCATGGAATAGCCGCCATATAGTCCAGATATAAACCCAATTGAGCATCTTTGGTTTCTCCTCAAAGAACACGTCTACAAAATCAATCCTAATATTCAATACATGGTTGGCGATAAAGAAAAGATCAAAACGACCTTGTTTGATGCTTTGTATAAGGCATGGGAGGCGTTGGATGACTACTATTTGCATGATTTAGTGGGTAGTATGGAAAGAAGAGTAAAAGCACTTATTGCGTCGAAGGGATGGTATACCAAGTATTAGAACTTAGTGCTTTTGGGGATATACTTGTTGATCGAGTGCAAATTACTATCTAAATTATGTAGCTTCTCAGTGCTTTGTGTGGTGCTCTATTGAAATAATAAGAGAGGTGGTTTTTGGTGGGGGCGGGGCTGCGTGTAGACTTTTGCGTTAGTACTGTATATGCCAAGACGCCGGCGGATCTACGCCCGTATCTCCTGTCAGTGTGAATGACCGACGGACTGATACACAGTCATAGCACGTGTTGACAATGGTCATTTCGGAGCTGCGATATGGTGGATCCGAGGCGGTCGTGGATGGTGACGATGTATACCTGGTTGGAGAGGAAATCGAAGTTTGGTGAGCAAGCGTACAGTGGCCGGCTAAACGCATCCGGTAGTCAATTATCCAACAGGTGTCACGTGTACGATTGACCAACCAAACAGCCTGTCTCGGTGCGCTTCAAAAGCGTTGATGTCACCTTCTTCCACGCCTCTCCGGCCTCTAACGACAGTCGGTCAACACAACATGCTGCAAAGATGCCCAGTACGAACTGGTCGACGCGCGAAGCAGAGGCTAGCTGAAGATGTCCGGAAATGAACCTTCCATATTGAACCTGTTCGGCCAAATGCAAGAGGCACAAAGGATCAAGCTATCTGAATCGGGAAGGCAAACTGTGATGATTTCCACAGCCTTATCTGGATCCACGTGGGCAATGATATCGGTTGCCGGATGTCTGCGTCGCCAAGGCTCAATAAGTGAGAATGACTCTCATCCGGTCGAACCAGTCCTCTGCTCCTTCCCAGGCAGCCCTCTCTGCCCACTCATCGTCTTACTCTTCTGCACGTTTCTTTCCCACACCATGCCGTACATTCCAGTCTCTCTCGGACTCACAACAAGCGACTCGACGCGCCGCCGCATATATCTCGCTATTTAGATGCCTCAGCAAGATGATTGATATCTCAGATCTACGTCTGTCCCAAAGGTCTGCATCTACCATGGAGCTCCAAGCAAGCACGAGCATCCCACCCACGCGACGGCCACTGCAGACAATCCCCACTATGCCTCTCAACAAGCGCCCTCTTCCGATCACCACCAACAGCTCTCCACTCGATACGATGCACACGCTGCAGTCCGTCGCGCCAATGACCCCGCCGCGTACACCCATACGCCCTCAATGCAAAAGGTCCTCTACGAGTGCTGGGACCATAAGTCTGGTCAGCTTGAACGAGGAGGATACAGATTCACCCGATCACGACTTGGCGGAGGCCAAGGAAGGCCCGGTCCAGAGAGAGCTTACGTGGGTAGAGACGATACCGCGGCCTTATGCCGAAGCATACAAGCTTGAGGATACCAGCACTTCGAGACATGCAGAATACGGTCGCGGTGTCTGGAGTGTCGTCTACCGCGCTCATGAAGTCACTCCCACTTCATCCGCGCTTCCCACGCCTCCGAACTCACCCGTCAGCGGGCCCAAAGCCAACACCAGTCAGGTCGCCTTGGCGATCAAGTCACCCTCTCGTCGCGACGCCCACAACATACTACACCACGAAGCTCGTGTTCTAACCTATCTCCACTCCATCCGCAATTCATCCACATACATTGTTCCCTTCCATGGCTACGAGTTGTCTACGCATTCTATTGTTCTCGAACCCTTTCCTCTCAACCTCGACTCTTACACAAAAGCCGCCGCTGCATCCGCACGCACCAACTTCTCCATCCAGACAATGTTCGACCCTATTGTTGGTCTGCCTGAATGGTCGACGCTAGCCACTCATCTTATCACCGGACTCTCTTTTCTACATGCTAATAAGTGTATCCATGGCGATATCAAACCCGCGAACATCCTCCTCCGCCCCACACCGTCCGGTCTCCACGAGCCGTTATACTGCGACTTCTCGTCATCGCTTCACACTCACGACCCCACCCCAACAGAGATTACAGCCCTGACAGCTGACTATTCCGCTCCTGAACTCCTCTCGTCGCTTACCTCATCAGGCGTACCGACTTTGCCTAGCTCCGCTGCAGACGTCTATGCACTGGGAGTGACGCTACTGTTTGCCGCTTTGGGGGAGAGTCCGTACGCTGCTGCGAGGATGGAGATTATGAAATTGAGCATGGCAAAGGAGGGGCAGCCCCTGGATTTTGCGATGGGTGGCGATCAAGGCGCTAGGGTTCGAGAGGGGAGTGCTGTGGAGAGATGTCTTATGGGAGCGGTCAGGAAAGAGGAGGAGAGATGGGGAGTGGAAGAATGGGTGGAGGTGGTCAAGAAGAACCTGTATGAGGAGACGGCTCAAAAGGCATGAGGCTGTGGCCTCGAAATTTAGAACACGCTGTGGATGATAAAGGAATTTTCGGGCTTTGGCGCTACGCGGGAATGGGTCTGTAGACTGGTAAGGAAATCCATGGCATTGGCATGTAAGAGTGGGAAGAGCCAAGAATATAAAGGGTTGGGACTCGTTCACTCAAAATGGACCGGATGGGAAAGGAGTTTTCTTGCAACAGATTTAGGGCAGTGCGTGCTGGGATGGGCCCTCACTGACCTTGGAGTGGAAGGGCGCACCGTTCAACGTTTCTTTGATTCGAGCAAGGCGTTGGACCAGGACTCCGAAATCATCATGGCAATGCGCTTGTGCCATCTTACAACACAGTTATAGGTGTTATGGTCTCCTCGTGCTATATCAGTCGTAGGCACTGCCAAAGAAGTTATCACGATCCCACATTCGTCGGCAGGCTTCACACATCCAGATACCAAGGCTTCAAATTGCTCAGATCGAACAGAGGGCTTTCATGGCCGTCCACAACCTAAAAACGTGACCCTGTTCTCTGACCATTCAAGATTGGCCGATGAATCGTAGGTCTGTCTTTACCTTCGTCTTATCCCTCATCGTTCTTCATCTTACTGGTAATGTACTTCTATGCTCGCATGACAGAGTATGCAACGCACGGCCTGTAAGTGTCTATCAAACTCAACCATCGCAAGATGAAACAGTCTTGGCGCATCCCAAAAATAGCAACCTCGATCACGCTCTGAAACAAGTCTGCGATCAACCAACCTCTAGCTATCAGGAGCTTCCGAGACAGCATGAGGCTACTTTCTCCCGGACCAATGTGGAGACGGGAAGGAGCCGTGATCGATGCGCTTAACGTCTAGATACTCCATGCACGGGTGAAGACCAAGACTACCTGAGGTACCGTTCCAAACTTATATTATTTCCATACCCATATTTCGGAAGTGTGTTGCTCAGATTGATTTGCGCTTTTTTGGAGTGATCCATACTAGGATATCTACATGATCTTCTTCTACAATCATACTTCTCTCAATGCTGTAGCGACCTCTCTTTCGCGTCCTTCTTCCCTCATCTCGCAATCCATCCCAGCGGGTCGCGGTTTTCTCATAGTCTCCTCCGCGTGCTCTATCGCTCGACAAGAACCGGAGACAAGAATTTGCTACTTGTGATTCCGGATCACCGATCCATCATTCCTCCTCACGAATCACCTCCCCAGCCATAATGCCTCCCTCTACCAAGAACCCGCCCCGCCCCTCCCCATGGCTCAAACGCGTCCTCATCCCCTTCTGGACAATCCAGCTCCTCTTGATGATCATCATCATCAGCGTCAGCGGCCTCCTCGCCGCAAGTGTCAACGTCGGCACCTCATTAGGGTATCCTTCCCCCCTTCTCCCTGCACCCCACTCCCACCTATCCTCTCCCAGCACCCCCAGAAAAGAGACCCCCACACTCCAGCCAACTAACCAACAATACCACAGCATCGCCATAATCTACATGTTCTTCGAAACCATCTGCATCCTCCTCTCCATCTCGGAAATCATCCTCTTCGCCCGCCACCGACTCGAACCCGGCACCTACCTCGTCCTGCAAGTCGTCAAGAGCACCATCTGGACCGTCGTCTTCATCATCTACGTCGTGCGGCTAGCGACCCTCAAAGACGGGCTGGGCGCGACGAACCCCCTGGCGTTTTTCCTAGGTGGGGATCTCGAGGCGATTATTCTTCTGTGCGTCGCCCCCATCACTCCTCCTTCTCCCTCAGCGCGGGCTCCATAACCCAAATTAACCCCCCCAGGCTAGCATTCATCGGCTCCCTCATCTACGCCTCCATAATCTACCACCGCGCGCGCCGCGCCCGCCGCTCCACTCACCACCCCACCACAACCACCGACCCCTTCTCCCCAGCAACAGACTACAGCGGCCGCACGGCACCGCTGCGGTACAGCCACGGTTAAGGGCCCGGGATGGAGGAGGAGAGGCTGGAGCTGGCAGACGGGGAGATGGGGAGGGCGGGGAAAAGGCAGTTGAGGATTGGGGGAAGGGAGGGCAGGAGGGAAGAGCTGGAGGGGGAGGGGGGGGTTTACGAGCTTGAGGCGGGGGGGAGTGGAAGGAGGAGTGCGAGCTGACCGCGCCGGGAGCGATATGAGACCACGGAGCAGGGGAAGACATAATACTCGGAGAGCGAAGGCGAAGAAGGGGTGCGAAGATGGCGCGGGATTGTTCGAGTATCGAGTTCTGGGCATACAGGTGAAAGGAGTTGTTGGATTCGTTGTGATACAACTTGTGTTAGTACTCGTTGCTGAGATATCGGATAGCAGTGGCTGGTTATTGTGAATATTTGCGAATGACGCAGATACTTGTGCTGATGTGAATGAGGTAGAGGAGTTTGTGGATCGCTAGAGGGGCTTATGAAATTGACTGATCGGGGCGATGGCGACGAGATTGGGATGACGGGGCGCGAGGGAAGGGGAAAGGGAGGAGGTAAAAGGGAAGATGCAGGAGGCGACGAGGTATTCAACGAGAAAGAGGGGCGAGTGGAACGAGAAAGAGCTGGTGAAGAAGTGATCGAGGAGATGATCGAGAACGAAAGAGGTGTATTGGCAAGTAACTGAGATGGAGATCTTGTCGCAAGAATTATTGCTCGAGTCGCTGCCAATGTTTTACTGTAGGCTCATGTCGTCCAGGACAGTACCTTGCGTAAGTCATTGACAAGAGGGAGGCAACGTGCCCAAGGCTTGAGGACAGGGAGTTGAAGACAAAGACGGCAAATGTCGAATATGGTGAGGTGATATCACTGCGGGACTTATCTTGGTATGTGGAATTGTTTGCTGATAGATCGAGGCTTGGTGGACTGTCGCATGTCGGGGAGAATGGCAGATTATAAGTGTATTTCGAGGACCTTCGCTACTACTCGATCATGTTCCAGACCAAGAGAGTGACGGATACATCATGCTCGTTGATAGAAAAACCGATTGGTACTAGCCTAGTGCCGGCGATCATATGAGATGCAAAGAATGAATAGGCTCTATGATTGAGCTAAACCTTCCTGATGCCGGCGTTCCAATCAATAAACCGTGCGCGCCGCACGCTGAAATCCAGATCCGGCTCTCATTTCGTAAGATCCAATCCAAAGTACCAAAGCTTCACCGAAGCCTCTTGCCAAGAAAAGGCGGTGTCATCCACGAAAGAGGTCCAGGAATGACAGTGGTTAGTGGAACAGCCGTTCACGTCGTACAAAATGCATCATCTTCGCCCACGTTATGCATTACATGATTGGTCTTTCCACACCATGTGACCACATGCATCGCAAGGCTTCCTGTCGTTCGGAAGACTGACTATCGCGCATCCATACCGAGAGTGCCAACACCACCGCTGCTTCCTCCTTGGCTAGGTCTGCGCAGATTATTGCCATATCCCCGCCGATCAGCAGCCGGCGCGTTTACAACGCGCTGGCCAGCGTTGGGGCTCTGGGAGTTGCAGTGGGGACACCGGAAAGTATGGACGCCGACCCCTTTGCAGTCATTGCATACCACTCTAGAAATATAGCGTCAGTCCAGTTACCGTTGTGTAGGAAGCGGTCAAGGACGAACAAGCATTAGACGGAATTTACCGAGTAGGATTGCCGCCACATGTGGTACATGGCTTCACCGTTAGCCCTCCCACACAGAGCTCGTGCTTGAGATCCAAAGCGGTAGAGGCTCTGTTGCCAGATGGCTGAGCTTGAGGAGGCATTGTAGGGCTGTCGCGGTTTCGCTTGACAGATTGGATGACTTGCAGAAGGAGATGTATAGAGGTCTTTGTTATGATGTAGCGTCGTCGAGTCTTGACTTGGCTGACTTCCAGATTTTTCAATCAGAGATGATGGATGCTAAGACAGGTGTACCTTGGCCATGATCTTATATCAAGAGCCCTATGATGTTTCGAGTGGCCATCAAAGCTCCATGTGCTACCTCGCTGGCAATATTCTAGCTTTGTGATCATATGCCAGTTGTGTGAGTCCGTGCCTTGCATTCGTACAATTGACACTGCTCAGAAAGCCTTGCTTTGATTCTTCTGCCATGTCCCGGTACAAAGCCAGTATCGTCTCTTTTCTCTGACGTCCACCGTGCGGAGAAGCATTCGCAGACGGACTATTGGCGCATCAGATACTACGTCGTGTGAGGTGAGAAAGCCCAAAGGATATGACTGGGAGGACACACAGACACGTGGCACAGATGTTGGGCGAGTCCCCTGATGGCGGCGCTGGAAATTCCGGAGCCACGGTAAGCTAAGAGCTTATGCTTTCCCGATATTCGTACAGCTGGACAATCAGGTGCTCTGATTCGTACCACATGACATATACAGCGCTGTATCTTCTTTGACCGCCGATCGCTGTCATTTGCGTTCCGCATATAGTAGAGGCTTGTTATTATGAAGGCGCTCTATGGGCAGGACCCTCGCTCCAATCTTCTCTTGATGCTTATGATGAGAACGGTGTAGTGCTATCTTTTAGTCGAGATCCTTGCGCAGAGCAGTCCGGTAGCTCTGCATGGAGTTATAGCATAACGTCAGCAAAGCAATGATCTTCTGCTTCGCTTCGTGACCGGTCCTAGAGCCTCAATTTGGGAACTTCGTTGGCCTTGGACCCGTGTGACATGTGTTAGCGCAAAGGGAGCCCGAAGGAGTGCGTCTCAAGTATCTCGAGACTTGATGCTGCACTTTGTCCTAAACGAGGTTCGATGAATGAAGCATTCAATGGCTCTGGTACACATAGAGCTTAGACCTTCTTAGGAGAGGCAGCAAGACTGGCAGAAATGCAGGTACCCTGAGATGTGGTGGTCCTCACAACGGCGCGATGCATGAAGATTTCCCTTGCGATGCGTGATGATTTCCCCAGACTTTGTCGAAGATGATGGCCATGATATCGCGGCGAAGTAAGGAATCACACAATGACTGGGGTCCGGAGGATGCCCCTTTATCTGGACAGATCACATGGATGTATTCCGAATTGGTTGTTTAGCCCAATCATCCACGCTCCAACAGCATCGAACTGTTGCGATGTTTCTCTGGCAGTATTGCAAAGTAGTGGAGGAGCGTGGTGATGGCGGTGTAGATGCATTATCTTGTGCCACAAAACCATGCGATTGGAACCCCTAGAAGCTCTTTGGCGTGGGGATACAACCTTGGCTCAGCCGCCAGGATGCAGGCGCTTGTGTTACAGACGCAATGCGTTCCTGCATCCGTCCATCGACCATAAAGCTGGTTGAATACGAGCTTTGTTTCTCCCGTTTCTTCGGATGTTGAGTCTTCCAGCTATCTTCTCTGCCAGGGCTAGAGAAAACGGCGTACGAAGGACAAGTGAAGGCCTTTAAAGTCCAGGAGGAGCAGATATTGCGCCGCCGAATGGAAGGTGGATGGCGCGCTCTTTAGCCACTGGCCGATTGAATTCGCGATCCTTCGTCGACCCAAGGAATCGTACAAATCCCTCAGTTGCCGAATACTGGTAACGTTAAGTCACATGGTACCTGCGTAATGCCAACATCCGCAGACCTTGAAACATAAACTGCGTTACCAGCTTCCTTGGAAATCGATCCTTACTGCCATATTGAGCCAAGGGGTTGCATCAAGTAGCTAGAAAAGAAAAGCTGCCGTCGTCCGCACCGGATTCGAGACCCAGTCTGGGAACACCAAAAGCTCGGAATATGAGACCCAAGAAACTTCCATTCTGCAGCTCACCAACGCGGTTCGGAAACTTCCGGTTGAAGCTTTGGGCTCTCCCCAAGGCATACAGGAGCCATACGAGCGTGCTCAAAGTTTGCACGGATCCTGACAGGTGGGGCCACAGTGCGCTTAAAACTTCAATGCCACATGGCGGACTCTGGCATCAGAGCGTAACTTACCAGCAGGCTCTGCCTTCAAGACCGGTAATGGTGGCTGCCGGCCTTCTCACGCCAGACCTGTTGGCTTGCGCGAACATCATCGAAGCACTGAGGCCGGTTTTCCAGAACATGCTCACAGAAACGAATTGGAACATCAAGATCACAACTCGGCTTCAGTCGGAAAGACTCAATGACGCTTGTCACTATGGGCCAGAGATAGTTGGAACTTCCAACGTGTTATCGTGTGAATCTAGTCTATGTCGTGCCTCCAGTGCTGTTGGCAAATTTCTCGACGTTGTTCATATTCATCCAACGAAGGTGAGCGCTCCAGAGAAACCAGCCTGGGAACCAGATGATTGTCGTGAAGGGGAGAGCCCCTAGACAGCTCTACCTTGTCTGAACAATCCAGGTCACTTCTTCCTGGCGATACGGCTGCTGCATAGCCAGCTCGAGAACGAGGTTTCTCTGACCGAGGAGCATCTATCGACCCATTGGTTCGGCGACTATACTCTTGCCCGGAATTGTAGTCCTGTCTTCTTGAACCGAGCAGCCATCAGTGTCAGGCAGCCGCACGCCAGTACACTAGCAGCGAACATCTGCGCGTATAGGTAGCCGCCGCCTCGCTTCTGGATGAGAGCTCCTCCCAGTGGTGGTCCGGTCAAGCAAGCAAAGCTAACGACACTAAACACCATCCCGACTCTAACCCCTGTCTTCTTCAGGTCTGTTGTCAGGCTTGATAAGGTTGCAGGAAAGAGAGATTGGATACCCGCCGCAAAGAGGCCATAGATGATGTCGAACGCAAGGAGGCCGCCGCTCGAGGACACGGCAGCCCAACAGTAAAGTATAAGACTAGCCATTATAGCAAAAGGTATTAGGGTATTGAGTGGGCCGAAGTAACGGTCAGCAAGATAAGCAGGAACCAGCCGTCCTACCATGCCGACACCATTGACCACAAGCAGATCATTGATGGATTGAGTTTCGCTAAGTCCAAGGATGTTCCGAGCGTAAGATCCCACCTACGGCTTGTTAGACGTACACCACTGATCAACTTAAGGCTAAGAGACGCACGTAATAGAAGGCGAAATACAAGCCCCAGAAATTGAGGAACATGCCTGGCTCGGTCAGCACGAATACTCTTGCATGTGGGCTCAAACATGTATACCGGTAGCAAAGAGGGTATATGACAGCTCTTTGAAAGCTGGCCATTCTACCAGCGGACCTGATTTCCTTGGCGGTAGTCTTTGCTTCGCAAGGAATACTGCGATAACTTGAGTCACTAACATGACAAAGCCGACGACTCTAACGGTCCAGGGGAATCCGATTTTATAAAGCAGCTGCTGTACTATAGCTGGGAAAATCAGCCCACCAGTGGCGCTACCCGAGGCTGCGAATCCAATTGCTAAGGATCTGTTCTTCGAGAAATATGTAGCAAGGACCGAAAGTGCAGGGCAGAATAAGAGTCCATTGCCAATACCGGTACAGATGCCCTGTGCGAGGAACAGTTGCCAGTATCTACTCTGGTCAATTAATCATTGAGGCAAGGATGATATCGGCAACTCATACTTTGTGGATAAGGAGGTCATGAAGACTCCGAAGATCATGAAAAAGGAGCCCAAGATGATGGTTGGTTTGAACAAGCCATAATCGGTAGCTCTACCAGAAAAGGTACCAATGAAGAAAAGCAAAAATATCTGTACAGAACCGACCCAGCTAATATCAGACGGTGGATGACCAAGAGCACCAACGTAATACGTTTGGAAAACACCGAAGGAGCTGATGTAGCCCCACGTGTTACAGACGATAAGATGGCCACACAAAGCCTGAGCCCAAGCGGTCAGGCCGCGATCAGGCGGGGGACCTGGGTCAATATAGGAAGAGCGTGATCTAGTCCGGCTTAAGACCTTTTCCAACATACCGCCAGTGCCATCATTTGCCTCAACCGCAGCTTTGGCTTCCATCTCTGGAGTTCCTGCGATGGCTGCACCCTGCGCGGATGGGATTGAAGAATTCGAGCTATGCTCGCCTCTATCCACGCCCTTTTCCAGGTCGAGTGCCATCGAGACGGTGAACGGTGAATCACCAAGGGACTGCTAACAGTCAAGCACCGTTATGAGAGCGTTCTTTAGCGATGATCCTCTGCTGATGGTTTGAAGTGTTTATATAGAGAGTTTTAGGGAAAGAAGCCTGGAGTGAATAGGCCTCTATAACGGTCGACAGAGATGGCAGTGACCAATTGTGTGTACATATATGGATGTTCTCAGCATCATTTTCGCTACCAAACCAGTCATAGAACATCTCGAGTGATCTGAAAAGCTCGCATGCAGTGGTAAGCCGTTCCATCCAGGCCACTAAGGCAAGATGAGCCATAGGCCCATAGCTAGACGGTTATCACATCATCGGGGTGCACTTCTCCCTTCCTGCAAAGTGGTGAGTCCAAATGAAGCAAAGTGCCCGAGCTCGGCAATGAAACCCGGCACCGGCGATGATTCGGCCCGGATATAAGAGGATAGTGGCACGCAGGCTCCAGGATGCGTTCCATGCAAGTCAAAGTATCTTATACTTCATACAAACAGCGATACACCACAACCTGAAATCTGATGGATGAAATGAACGTACCGAGGTAGATCGCCCACGGCCATCATGAGAGCGCAGCCTCAGAGATACAGGCTGGACTAGTGACTTGGAGTCTATCATTAGCTCCTCCAAGGCCATCAAGACCTTGGGTCTCCCAAAGTTGCGGTCATGGCTCCGGAGCAACACGATACGCGCCTTCGCCTTGTAAGGGCGCCTGCCAACGCTGTAGCTCATGGATCGTGGCTGTATCCATTCAAGGTCCGTCGACTTCCCCGAAACCGTACAATTCCCTCAAGCTAACCAGCCCCAGGGAATCTACTACTTCTTCGCCCACCCCTTCCTCTACCCTCTCCTACGCGCGCGCCTTATCCCCGGAGTCCTCCTCTCCCTATTCGTCCTCACCAACCTCTTCCTATGGACCTACATCCCTCAAGTCACCCTCCTCGCCCTCTTCCACGGCTGGGCGCTCGCCTGGATCAACGGCGCGTTCCTCGTGCTCGGCGAAGGCGCCGCCATCGTGGCGCTGCTGTTCGAAGCCTTCTTCGTGGACGAAACCCTGGTGGATGTGTTTGATGCGGTGTTGATCAACGAAGGACTAGCGGATATGCTGGAGGGATCAAGACCGGTGGATGCAGAGGCTGGGGATCCGGTGAAGATGCTTGGCAGGCCGAGAGTGTCTGCTGTGTACTCGCCTTTCTCTTTCAGGCAAATACTGGAGTTCATCGTCTTCCTCCCACTGAACTTGATTCCGGTTGCTGGAACCCCGCTATTTCTCTTCTTGACGGGGTATCGAGCTGGGCCACTGCATCATTGGCGATACTTCCAGCTGCTGGGGTTGACGAAGAAAGAGCGGAATCTGTTCACGAGGAGGAGGAAACTACGGTACACGTGGTTTGGGACGGCGGCGTTGCTTTTACAGCTGGTGCCTGTATTGAGCATGCTCTTTCTGTTGACGACGGCGGCAGGATCTGCGCTTTGGGTCACGAGGCTTGAGAAGGCACGAAGATCTCAAGAAGCGCAAACGACTAATCCTGAAGAGGACCTTCCTCCTTATGACGACACTCCTACATAGTGATTTGATAGGAAACAATGAAAATCTTTTTTTGAGCATCGAATTATGATATATCTATTAACACAGGCCAAGGTGAACCCAATTGTCTGACGTATCCCGTCCAGTGGCAAAGTATAGTGCAACATTCTTTGGCGCGCCTTCGAAAAACCTTCAAACAAGTTCACAATAAGTCGAAGAATCAATGAAGTCAATAACCAACTAGGCAGACCGTGAATGCGTTTGTCGTGCCCAATCGAACACTTGAAAACACAATTCGAAGCAGCTATCGGCAACATAGTTGACTCGATGGGGGCCTGAGATGTGCACCATGCCACCAGACAGGATAAGCTCTGCGAGGATGGGTTCGGCAGTGATACATACGTGACATGCTCAGAACACGACTTAGATAGTCGTAGACAATCCTTGACTCACCGCCAGCCTCCTGAATTGGTAGCCAGAACGTAGTATTCTATAATTGTCCCATTCTGCTTCTCTGAAGCTCGATCGTAATGCTGATACTCGGCAGCGTTCCAGTGTTTGCTCGAGTGAGCTCTCGGCCTTCCTTGCAAGTACGAGCACATAGTCGTCGGTCCATTTACTCGTACACACTTCTTCTTCCTTCCCGGATATTCATTATTAGGATGGATGATGGCATATGCACCCCTGAAAGTAGCGCTTGAGAGCGTAGCACAGGGTCGTATTCGCAAAGAGCTGTGAAACCTTCGGAGATTGCCGAATGTGGAACCTGATGTGCTACAAGCTGCATGATTGCATTGCTATGAAGCGAATTCGCCGGCAGCTTGTGCGTAGTAGTCACCATGCACATCGGCAAAACACATCATGACCGCTTCAAGCTAGGATCTGTCATTGCGAAACCGTCAAGCCCTGGTACATAATGGCACTAGGTTAGATGCACAAATTCCACACAGCTTCGGCAACAGACGTGGCAAATATGTGAGGTGAGTCGGGTTTCGAATGCCAAAAGTCGAGCAATGATGGTCGTTTTCTGGCTAGATTTCATCTCTTAGCGACATAAACAGACCTCGTGAGCATCACGGCCAGTTTGCATGGCGAGCATCCTTGCTTATGAGCTATTATGGTCTTGTGTCCAGCTTCCTACACAGAAATCGCTGGAGTCGCTGTAGGCAGTGATTATAAATGTAGTCTGGCAGTATGGCTTTTGCATTGCGGATGCAAGCATGATGTAACATACTGCGTCTCAAGCCCTTCTTCTTTGGTGAGACATTGAAGGATACCCTGTTCAATCACCTGAAGGCGACGAGCTGGAGGATGTCCTCCATGATGTTTTGACAATGTTTCCGGGGGAGAATTCTCGCGAGAAAACCTCGAAATCCGTCAAACCGCTTTTAGGACTGACCCCCCCGGGACTCTCAATAGCGAAAACGATGTTAGAGAAAGCGCCTTGAAACTCCGCTTCCGAGAACAGTATATGTCTCCACATTGAAGCTACTTGGCCAACCGGGTTGCGAAAACCAGGGCCGACCCCAAAAGCGCCCATACACAAGTCAAAGTGCTGCGATGTTGCAGCAATCCTGAGCACTGTTCGCATCTTTTCCATCATTAGCTCTCTTTCTTGGGCGAATGAGTAATCCTTCCCGGACTCGTCTAACTTAGGTCGGCGGATGGGTGCAACAGAAATAATTGGTAACGATTGGAAATCTTTCCAAATTTTATATCCTTTCTCAGCATTACCGCGAAAGATGACTGCAATCATTGGTGTCAGTTGATGCCATGCCAAAAATTGAGGGATCACAGGTTCCCATACCAACATGAGGTGAATATATGCCGCCCGTAGTCGGAATTGGATAGTGAGACGTTTGCGATGCGGGAATGGTAAGGGTATGTACCAGGTTCGATCTACGGCAAAGACATTCCTCTGGCGCTATCAATCCAGACTCCCAATCCCCGCCAGCACGCTTTTCGTTCGCCATGTTGACAACTGGGATAGGACCATTTTGATCCGGATATCCGCGCAGGGAGGCGTCTCTGTTATTGCACTCGTTCCAATCCAAGGCAACATCGATAGGATCGCCATCGATTACCGCCACCCTAAGCTTCCGCGCTGAAACACTTCCGGCTGGAATTCGAATCTTGGATGAGTCGGGATAGAGGTATGATCGGACCGGATATTCGGGATATTTTTGCTCGATGTAAGGAATAAAGGTCCGTTTCGCTTCCCCAGCGATGTCTGAAGGCTTCAACTTCGTAGGGGGCATGACGGAACGCCGGTCAAATCTCCTCAAGCCTACTCGAGTCCACAAGAGAGAACTCGACCTCACGCCCCTGAGCGGAACAAAGGAAACGATAACAGCCTGCTACAGGGTCCAGATCGACCCGCCAGACTATATGATGATGGGGAAAGAGAGAGCAACATTGACAAAGACAGTGATGTATGGAATTCAAAGGATCGATGATCCAACCGCGTGCTATCGATGGCAAACCAAACCGAGTGAATGCACATGTACTGACTGAAGAGGGAGCATGAGTTGTCCAAGTCATATTCATATGGCAGGAGTCTTTCGGTCCACATCGTGCGGATGGTGAACGGCGTTGCTGAAACTTTCAGCCGGCCACAAATAGATGATTTAATATTGTCTAGGCCATTAGCAACGACTCGGTCCGAAATTTGGTTTGAACAGCCACAGCGTCAAGAGACCAAGGATGAATAAAGGGATCATCACCAAGGCGATCTGGTCAGCAGCGATTTACGCTTCTCACGGGAGATGCCAGCCCGTCTCGTGGGATCGCTGGGTAGGCCGCATACTGTACGCGGCCTTTCAAGGTTCTGCTAGGCCCGCTGCATCCCTAATCCTGACACACCTAAGTCTCACCTCGTGGGCCGAGAACGCTAACGTCCTGATGGGCCAGATAGAGTAGACTTCAAGTCGATGCTAGATCGACCCGGTATAGTGTCAGTGAATCAAGTACGCGGAGACTGGGTGAGCGAAGAATGGTCGAGACCGCCACCTAGCAAAGCGGGTATTCGATCCGACTGTCCGTCCCCATCAGACTGTGAATGTGTAATTCTCGATGTAATATCAGCTTGTGCTACCACGTCGAGGCCTGCTCGAGAGCGCCACGCTGGTGGCCCGAAGCCAAGGCGTTGGGGAGGTTGGTCGAGGGTAGCACACCATTATCGACTAGGAGTACTTAGTTAACAGCACTTCGACTGTGGAGTCGTCCTTCTAGAAGTACGAGGCTCGATCTGACAGATCGCTTGACCCCGGCCTCGGCAATCTGTATGCAGCGCTGTCGCAAGCCAGAAAGTAAGGGTTGCTGGTGCTGCTTCCGTCCCTTTCATTCGTCACCCTTGACGGACTCTAGCTGGAGATCTCACACCCATCTCCCAGTCCGGTGGGATCGGAGATTTATGGGCCCTTGTTTTATGCGTTAGCAGGATTGCTAGCAGTGACAGAAGCGACAGATCAACTAATCATGCTCATCACCTTGTCATCTCCTTGCCCTGAACGAACAATTTGATTTGTGAGCTTTGTCGGTCGCATCTCGTGACCGTGACGGGCAGACTGAAGATCTTCTGGCCGAGGCCCTTCTCAAACCTTTCTATTCCCAACACTAGCAGTACCTCATGCGACGACCACCCACCTTTCCGTTTACCATGGTATGGAGACTCCCTCACTTGTCCTACCACGAAACGCGACGTAGGATCCCCATCCCAGATACCCTTCGGCCGCAACGGTACATATCAACCCTGAGCTCAAGGGATGAAAATATCGCATCTATTCTTGCCCAGGAGCCCTCTGCTGCCGGACCCGTCGACACTATTCTTGTGACCGGTACCGTGCGAACGGTTCGGAAACAGAAGCGTCGTAGTTTTCTGGAAATCGGAGATGGCTCCACCTCTCGCCCCTTACAGGCTGTACTTGAGCCTCACCAAGCTGAAGGGTACGTCCATGTGGAACCTGTGCGACGGCGCCACCATGGCTAAGGCGCTTCAAGGCTCGGTACTGGAACCTCTGTCGCCTTGACGGGATCATGGCAACGTTCCCCGGCCGGTAAAAAGCAGCCTTACGAGCTCCACGCCCAGGAGGTCCGTATTCTCGGTTCAACGGACACAGAGGTTTGTGACAGCTCTCTCAATTATATATGCGGGTCTCTGCCAGCCTTGCGAACAAACCTGACCGATATCTACAGAAGTATCCACTACAGAAGAAATTCCACACTCCCGAGTACCTCCGGACCATACCTCATCTGAGGCTCCGCACACCATCCGCTGCGCTGCTTGCTCGGCTCAGATCTGAATGCGACTACCATGTTGCTGCTTACTTTCATTCCAAACGCTTCGTTCGTCTGCAGCCACCGATTATTACATCTTCCGATTGTGAGGGGGCTGGGGAGGTCTTTACAGTGTCTGGTAAATCAGCCTACACGAAGCCTGCAGGAGAGAACGATGCAAGCTTGCATTATCAGGATCACTTCTTCCGGGACCCGAAATATCTAACCGTGTCGTCACAATTGCATCTCGAAGCTTTCGTGCATGAGCATCCGAAGGTGTGGACCTTGTCCCCAACTTTCCGGGCTGAGAGAAGTGACACACCACGCCATGTGAGCGAATTTTGGATGCTAGAAGCTGAAATGCGGACAGAGAGCCTAGAGGATGTTATGAGGGTGGTTGAGGATCTCATCAAGTCCCTGGTTGCCAATTTACAATCATCAACCCTGCCCGACGAGATGATAGGTCTCAAGCGCAGAGATGGTGTCGAGTCCACCGCAGATCGGGACGCAAGCTCCAATTCGATATCAGCACGCTGGGATGGGCTCAGAAAGAGCCCCTGGCCGTTTATCACATATACTGACGCTATAGAATTACTTCACTCGGCTGCTGCAGAGGGAACGGTCTTCCACCATCATCCATCTTGGAATGGCGGATTGCAATGGGAGCACGAGAAGTTCATTGCCCAGGAAGTCGGTCAGGGTAGCCCTGTCTTCGTCACGGATTACCCTCAGGACAACAAGCCTTTCTACATGCTGCCATCGGCGCAGCGCTCGGCGAGCACCGGGTCGGAACCAGAAACCGCGGCATGCTTCGATCTGCTACTACCTGACGGATCCGAGGTTGTCGGAGGCTCCATGCGTGAACATCGTTTTGAGCCTCTGATGCAGTCGATGCGTCGACACGAACTCCAAATCGAAAACACTCACCAACAGAGTTCTCCCAAAGGCCACAATGCTTCACCGGTAAGTAAATTTGGTGATCTCGACTGGTATGCCGATCTGCGCCGATATGGGAGTGTCCCTCACGGTGGGTTTGGACTGGGGTTCGATCGCTTACTGGGCTACTTAGCTGGCGTCCGCAGTATCAGAGATGTCGTCCCGTGGCCCCGATACTACGGGCGTTGTGACTGTTAAAATCTCTCACGTCCACACCAGAACGTCACTGGGTCATCGTGATCCGACATCGTACCTCATACCGAGCTATCTTCCTTGGGACGAACTCAAATGCGGCATGAACGGAAAGCGGCAAGTCAGCCTTCATGGTCCAGATGGAATACCCACAGAAGGGTCCAAATCGAGCGTTCCAAGATTCATAGGTCTCGAGCGGTAGGCCAACGTCAAGCAAGCCGCGCAGAATTCTCCATTCTGCGAATTGCAGACGTCAGACATGCAACCTAAAGCAGGGACGTTGGGCCACAGAGCGAACTTGTGCTACTGAGCTCGACAACGATCGAGCTGTTCAATCCTGTGGCAAAGTCTTGAAGCAGTGGCCGGATGGAGTTCCCAGTGAGGATTTTACAGTATTGGATCTGCTGCCTCATAAGGTACTCTTACATCCGGATCGAGCGCTCGTAGAATGATCGACCCGGGCGCTCGGACCCGCCGCCAAGACATCGGCTGAAGCTTGGCTTGCCTCTAACCTAACATCGAGGCCTCCGAGAGTCTTCGAGTGTTGCAAAGGAAACACCATCCCCTCTGAACATCGACGTTTTCGTGATACAGCCTCGCTCTAGATTTCTCCTAGACAATGTCAACACGTCGATAATGCCTCGTTCTTAAACGGGACGCGCCCGATTGATTGGTCTTGGGCCGCCAAGGGACCAAGAACCCGAGATGGTTCCCGTTGTCGCCAACGCTTACTTACTTTACTCGAGACGAGGCTTATGTGGCCCAGGGGGCCACGGTGGCCTCTACATTGTTCACACTGCGCTCGATGACTATCGTAAGCATGAGTCACGCTGTCGGGTGCCCAAAGCAGTCGCAATGAGATATCCGATTGCAGTAATCGTTGTGTCTGTCATGGGTTCTATGAGCTTAGCCCGTCAAGATTACGAAGTTCATAGGAGATACTTGAGAGATGTTTCACTGAACACAATGTTGCTCGTCGGTTGCGCGTCAAAATCCGATCCCGGTGTGCAAGACTGAAGTCAACGCTGGTATAGTGCAGGTGCACAGACTGATAGACATCTCGCCACCAGGGGGTAATGATTGGTCTGGTCGAGCATCTATTGTGGCGCTAACTAAATTTTACGCTTAAATGAACAAGCATTGAATCGAGGCATAAGCGGGATTTCCTAAACCTCTTTCGATGTTCGAACAAGTTGACAAATAACCATGCTTGGGTTCTGGTGCCTCTTTGCTGTGATGGCACAGGCGAAGCTTTAGTTTCAGGAGGTCGGGAGCTCATAGGTGTCAGCGTAGCCCACAGTCATTGACAGGGCTCCGCATAACTTACATAAGCTACTTCCACTTAGAGTAATCGGAAAGCAGCGATCAGCGCGCGGGACATGGGTGATGGGAAGCAAGCTGCGGAGTTAAGGCTCCAGGGTGTGGGACCCGATAAATCTAAAATGCAAGTCTTAATTCTGGCGCATCATTCGGGACCCAACTCCGTAGCATTATAATTCACTCGGCCTTTCCAAAAGTCCAGGCGTGCCAGGTGTCCACATACTGACTCGGCGGGTGTGTATAATTATGTTCAGCTGATCCTTCACCCACCGCCATCACTCTATTCCTTTTCATTCCGAGGCTGTGTACCTGAGACCGACTAGCAAGCCGTCATCTCCATCCTTCAGCTCAGCTCAGGCAACCCAATAGCACTCATAATCCGAATCGGCCCTCCATTCATTGAACCCCTCTCCGAACATCCGGTACAACACACACACTTACTGGTCTCATACGTACAAGTATTTCGCATGGGAAGATCTTTCGTCGCATTGTATGCCTTATCAAGACAGTATCCCTTCTCAGCCTTCTAAGGACTCTGCCGCGACCTTGAGTTCTAAGCCATAGTAGGATCTCCCCTCGCATGAGCTTCGGGTGAATAGCAGAAGAAGGTGATGGTCGTTTCAGGTCCTCATTTGGATTTGTAAGTGAATGATGCCCGCCATCAGCCCACCTTCGTCTTCACATCTCCTTCTTCACTTCCCTGCCCCTACCATAGATCCGTCCGGGACCCTCAATTTAAAACGTCGTATTAGATTTAAGCTTACATTCAACCGCAGGAACGTTACCTTCCGTATCCAAGTACATGGGACAGCCAAGCACAGCCTTGAAAATACTACGAGTCTTCACGCATTCAATCAGTATCAACACTCTCCCACTCGCAAGTGGGTACCAATTACCGACGCATCTATAGACTGGACTCGAGCTTGTTAAAAGCGGCCTTAAAAATATGGAAACGTACAATGGTCACGTCCGCACACCTGCGGATGCAATCATACTTTTCGAGGCCTGCCGCCTTGGCTTGCTACCGCGTGTCCAGCGAAGGCTATCTGAAAAAGAACGTCAATCGATAAAGTCAGGTTCCGTCTTTGTATGGGACGAACGGGAAGCAGGGATGAGGAGATGGACGGATGGGAAGTCTTGGAGCGCCAGTCGAGTATCTGGCAGCTTCCTAACGTATCGCGAGATGGAAGGAAAACGTGGCGGAGGTGCATTTGCGCCTCCTCTTGCAGCGTCAAGAGCCGGGAAGACTCCAGACAGTACCCGTGGGAGCGACTCGGATCTAGAGATGGCTGGGGGCGATGACGGGCACGATGGCTATCGATACAAGCCAGATGGCCTGATGAAGCAATCCTTCAGCATCACAACATCCTCCGGCAACCACTTACACCTGATCAGCTATTACGCACGATCACATCCAAGTGCTGGAGGCTTGAACAATCCAACGAGCGATCCACAGTTGCGACATATCCGACCGCAGAAGGGCATGTACCCTGAATCTACGGTCCATGAGCAGCAAAACATTCCGGTAGTCACCAGAGCGCCAATGGTCAGTGCACCCTATTCGACTGTACCCCAAATGGCAGGCTACGCTCGTGCAGGACCCCCTCCTCAGTCAGTGCCGTATGCTCAACCGGGCTACGGTTGGGCTCCACAACCGCCAATGTACGGTGTGCAGCATTATGGCTACCAGTACGGACCGCATGGGCCCCCACCTCCCAATGGGCACTCACCACTCTCTTACTCGCAATCAGTACACATGAACCCTTCCCAGATACCTACTTCGCAGCCCCAACAGCATCAAAACCCTCACAATCCGACCTACGACCGATCTCCGGGGCCGAATGACCATCTCGGGCCTCGACCGTCACCCCCATATCATCGCCCATCAAATTCTGGTATCGGGCCACCACCGTACAACTCCAATCCACCGGCGGGCGTTCCACAATACCAGTCAAGCCCATCCCTAGGCGACCCATCCCCAAGCGGCCCATCTCAGCCACCTGTTGCATACCAGCAAATGAGACAACAACTGCATCAACAGCCCCCACCGCAGCCGCTGTCACGCCCGAACTCGGCCAACCCTTCCGCCACACCCCCAATGTCCAAGATCGATCCACGACTCATGGCTCCTTCGCCTCTGATGCAGCAGCCAAATTCCCTTTCGACCCACTCCCGATCCCCGTCGCCTCTGCCACCTAAACACGAAAGCAGTCACAATCCTCCTGCGCATACAAATGGGACTACCCAAGCGAGCACGATCCCTAGCATTGGCTCTATAATGAATGGCTCATCGACCGATAACACCGATGCGAGGAGTGATCGGAGTGGAAGTCGGAGTCCTGGTGGTAGTAAGAGAAGCTCGGCGCACGATATACCGAATGACAAGGTTGGGTTCAATGAAGATGCGAGAGCACTGAGGGTTCTGGATCGGGTCTTCAAGACATGATCTTTAAGACTCGAAAAGGGGGACGATCTAGTCGACAATACCGACATAATGTATGGAATGATGGGGAATCTTTAAAGGATACATGCAACGAGCCTTTTCGAACGCGCCTTTCTAGGGAAGACGGTAAACGAATACGGTAGATGAAGGTTTCATCAAGCGTTGATTGATGAGGATAATGCGCTGCCGGTGGTAGGATATGCTACATTACAAGCGTGGGGGGCAGAAGGAATCGAATTTGCATCAAGGGCTTAGATAGCACATCATGCTCATACAGATTTGCCATGTTGAGGAACACATATTCGTTGCACATACGTAAACCATAGCGGTCATATCAACATCTAAGTGGATCATCGCATCGCCCCTGACACATGATATACTATTACCAACCGTTCGGCCACGCCGATGCCTGCCTGCCATGACATCGTCGACCTAGCTCACCAACCCAAGCGCCAACAGGGTGTACTTCTCAGTGAGCATATTCAAGTCTCTTTCCATTGGGTCTCTCGACAAAGATGGCGATGGACCAGGTCGATCGACAAGTACCAACTCCATACCAGAAGCGCACAGCAAAAGCACATCCCCAAACCTCAACGCCAATCTTCCCCAGCGCAAGGGCTCGCAAACAAAATTTCCAAGCCTATTTCCTATCAGCTTCAATGCTACATTGAACGCCCATCAAGCCAACCCTCACCATCACCCCAGCCCCCATCGCCTAAGCCCACAAACCCGTACCTTCACCCCTTTCTCGGCTCCTCAGAAAGCAGCACACCATTATCCCGAGGATCTGAGTTCGGGGGCACTTGCTGCGTATCTAGCTCAGATTGATGTGCTTCTACGCTTGGGAGGTGGAGTTCCGTTGGATGGGCGTGGTGGTGACGGTGGTGTAGCGCGTGGAGAGCTTTGTGTCGTGGGAAGGGCTGGGCTGTGGTTTGGAGGGTGAGGGCGAGGAGGGAGAGGATGAGGAGGGGGAGTGGGAGGTGCATCGTCCAAATTTAGACAGGATTTCAACGAGCTGAGTGGGTGCGAATGAGAGAAGATGGTGGTTGAGGCGCTACTATATAGAGAACTTGGAATAGTGGCTGGCCCTGAGAATGCGGCGTGTATGGTTGAGGAATGTATGGACCAGCACTGCTGGTTCATGCTACGAAGAAAACAGGAGAATTGCCCTACCTTTTCAACGCATGGTGCGCGTTTCGCTACGTTTATGCGCATCCAGAGTGCTCTCATGGCTATTTGGCCGCAGCGGTGAAGGGTGAGAAGCGCAGAAGTGGAGGAGAGAAGGTCGAGAAGCGGAGGGTTCTCGCGTATCAAACAGCCGCTGAAACACCCGCTGCCGTTCTCCACCAAACAATTCAGCAGTGCAAATCATTCTTCGCCTCTTTTTCCTATCCGAGACCCATTGTAAGTCACAGCTTAGCTAACCAACCTGCCTAGGTGCTATTGAGACTCCGCCAGCTCAAGGTACCAGTGTTGCAGTCGTCTGTTGGCCACCGTGCTACAATGCCTTGAACCTCCATCAATCCGCCATCCTTGTCGTGATGGCGGAAGCGGACAACGAGCCATCCTATATCGACTACGAGACCTTCCTCTCCCCCGACTTCTCCCCGACCACATTCGCCAACTCCCTAGTGCTGTCTACCAACAACCCCTCCGACACCCCCATCGATCTCTCAACCCCACTGTCAAAAGTTCTCTTCGACATCCAAGAGATCGACACCCATATCCACACCATCAGCACTAAAGCCGCTCTGCCACTGCTCACATCGCTGCAAGCCTCTTCCTCCGCCGCAGAGACGATTGTCAACGATCTAAGCGTGCAGGTGAATGGCCTAACAGAGGAGTATGAGCGTCTCGAAAAGGAAGTCGGAGATCGCTACGAAGAAGCCAACGCCGTCCGCCAAGTCGTCCAGCGTCTCTGGGAAACCGTCCAAATCGGTCGAGACGTATCACGATACCTCCAACTCTGCCGCCAGCTCGAAGCCCACATGAGCGACCTCCACCCTCAACCCCCCACCAACTCCAAACAGCAAGAAAATCACACGGCCCTCCCCCGCGTCGCCAGCACCCTCTCCACCCTCCACCGCCTCCTTAACCCCCAACCACCCTCACCCCTCCTCCAAATCGACCTCATCAAATCTCTCTCAACCACCTTCCTAACCCCCACCGAACGAACCCTCCACACGCGCTGCACCCAGATCATCAGCCAATTCTCCCTCTCCTCCCTGACCTCCACATCCACAACCACCTACGCCCAGTCCGAAGACACAAAATCCCGCACCACCTCCGCCTGCCTAGCACTGCACACCCTCAACCCCACCCTCCTGCTCCAAGCCCTGCAAGCCTATCTCCGCACCGCACTCACCAGCTCCCTCGCCTCCCTCGCGCGCGCCCTCGCCAACCTCCCCACCCTCGAGCGGACTTTGCTGGAAGTCAGCGCGCGATGCCAGAACGTCGTTGCGCTGGAGTCGCTGCTCTCGACGCTGCACCCTCCTCCGCCCTCCACCCCATCCTCCCCAGCAGAGAGTGAGCACCGGCCAACGCTTCTCCACCCCCTCCTCGCAGCCCTGGACACCTCCTCCCTGCCCTCCTACTTCTGGCGCACACTCGCCGAGGGCCTCGCGCCGCGTGTAGGTGACTTGGTGGGGAGAGGGGCGCCTCCGGCAAGGGCGTTAAGGGGTGCGAGGGAGAGGGTTAAGGAAGGGGTGAGGGAGTGTGTGCTTAGGGGTAGTAGGGGGCCGGACGGAGGGGGGAAGGGCGGAGGGGGCAAAGGAGAGTGGGAGCGGGAAGCGGCGGTTATGGTTGGGAGTGTGGTTGGGGGGCTGGGACGATGAGAGGTAGTTTGCATTGAAGAAGTCTTTCTCGTCAAGTACTTCTTGCGGACTGTGTGGAGTGTGAATAAAGATTTGCTTCTGTGGCTGCGTTCCATGCAACGCATCGTCATTGCTACTTCTGCGCATATCCCCGGGAATGGTCCACCACACTTCCAATACCCCCCTCATACCCCAGGAACTCGTCCACCGAAACGAGCCGTAAATCTCCGTATTGGCGAAAGTGGGACGCTGAATTGTTCACTCGACAGATGGCCACATGTCTCCGACGGAGGACAGCATGGGCGATGCGGCGTGGTATGGAAACCGGGCGGGAGGATGATCTGTGGACTATGGGCACAGGAGGGAGGGAGGGGAGGCATTGAGATGGGTAGGAGGAGAGGGGACTGGGAGCGCAGGATTGGGGGAGGGGGGTTGGGGAGCGTGGTTGTGGGCTCTATGTGCTTGAGGAGGAGTGAGGGAGGGGGTGATGAGATGGATAGGGGGAGGAGAGGTCTCGAAGTGCAGGTGTAGGATTGGGGGAAGAGGGTTGGGATGTTTTGCTGTGGGGGGGATGGAAGGGGGTAGCGAAGGATACGGGCCGGGAATGCAGACATTGTGGAAGGAGAGAGTTTGCGCAAAGACCATAGCCAAACTCCATTCGGGGGGGCTAAGGTATCAGAACGACAGATTCGCAAGCGGAAGAAGCCTACTTCATCCCCACCATCTCATACAACCCCCCACCATCCCTCCCCCTCCCTTTTTCCCTCCCCTCCCCTCCCCTCCCCTCCCCTCCCATCTCATACCCCTCCTCCCCATCTCCCG